>SDBU01007054.1_pt1 | contig 13057 bp, 13 predicted proteins | sample 2277071 | NCBI WGS metagenome assembly SDBU01 (sample SAMN10397929, study PRJNA504765) | marine sediment metagenome | isolation source: marine sediment core GS08_GC12, 126 cmbsf | place: Arctic Ocean: Gakkel Ridge, Loki's castle | collected 2008 | reverse complement strand
ATTCCTCATGGCAAGGTCCTTTCTATCCCTTATTATAGGGCATTCTGACCCTGCCAAACCTTCCTAACCTAAAGTGTCCAGTCTCAGGGGTTCACTCCAATCTTCATTACCATAGATATTTGACTTGGAGCAGGACAATTGCTAATATGTCATTCTCTTTAGTAACTAAATATGTTGGGACCAAATAAATGAAGCGCTGTGTTATGTTTACTTTGCCTGGGGAGCTTGCTACAGAGCCTATCATTTATAACCTTGGTATGCAATTTAAGGTGGTGATCAATATACGCCGCGCCACCATCACTGAGGATAGAGGCTGGATAGTGCTTGACCTAGAGGGAGAGGAAGAGGATATTGAGCAAGGTATTTCCTGGGCAACCAGTAAAGGGGTTAGGGTTGATGAGGTGGAGGATTAAGCCTTGACTGGAGCCACCTCTGTTTCTGAATTACCCTCTCCTCTTCAAGAGTGGGTTGGTAGTGGGATAGAAAGCTATCTCTAAAAGCTGGGAAGGTGTTATCTAAGATAGCTTGTCTTATTTGCTCGGTTAACCTGATAATAAAACGAAGGTTATGGATAGTAGCCAGTCGGTATGCTAGCATTTCCTCACATTTGAACAGATGGTGCAAATAAGCTGCTGAAAAGTTTCGGCAAGCATAGCAATCACATCCGGTATCAATAGGTTCCTGCCAATCCCTAAAGCAAGCATTGCGTATATTGCGCCTACCTGAAGGGGTAAACAAAGCACCATTGCGGGCAATACGAGTGGGAAGTGCACTATCAAAGATATCCACCCCTCTGCTCACACATTTCACCACATCTTCGGGAGAACCCACACCCATGAGGTGGCGAGGCTTATCATCAGGAAGATGGTTACTCGTTTCCTCCACTATAGCAAGCATTACCTCCTTTGGCTCCCCCAGAGATAAACCGCCGATGGCATAACCTTGGAATTCTAGCGAGCTAAGAAAGGCGGCTGATAGTCGGCGTAATTCAGGGAATATTCCTCCTTGCACAATCCCATAGATAGCCTGGTCATCTCGCTGGTGAACCATCCGACACCTTTCTGCCCAGCGGTTTGTCCTTTCCATAGACTGCTGAATCACCTGCATATCTTCACCATAAGGTGGACACTCGTCTAGGACTAGGGCGATGTCTGCCCCCAGCCTCTCCTGGAATTGAATGGCAATCTCTGGTGTGAGGAAGTGCTCGCTACCATCAATATGAGACCTAAACAAAATCCCTTCCGCGCTGACCTGGCGTAGTGGTGCCAGGCTGAATATCTGATAGCCACCGCTATCGGTGAGAATAGGTCCGTCCCAAGCCATAAATCGGTGTAGCCCCCCCAGTCTTTCAATAACCTCAATCCCTGGTCTCAGGAGGAGGTGGTAGGCATTGCCCAATACCATTGTCACCCCGATGGTTTTTAGCTCTTCAGGGGTTAATGTTTTAACTGTACCTTGACTGCCTACAGGTAAGAACACCGGCGTAGGCACCACTCCGTGCGGAGTGGTGAGCATACCTGCCCGAGCTTGGGATTGGGGACAATGCTTTACTATCTCAAATTTATGGCTCACTATTTATGGGCTCTTAATGCTCCCCTAGCAATTATGGCTCGCTGTGTCTCAGAGACCACAACATAGATCTCGGTCATTTTAGCATCTCGGTATAAACGCTCTACAGATAATGTCTTCATAGTCCCATAAGCGCCATGAACCTGCATCGCCATGCGGGTAACCTCGACTGCCATTTGGGAGCAGAAAAGCTTAACCACTGCCGATTCTTGCTGTATATTTTCGCCACGGTCTCGAAGGAAAGCTACCTTATAAGCCAGCCATCTCCCTGCCTCTATTCTGAAGACCATCTCAGCTAAGAGACACTGTATACTAGGCATCTGTGCTATAGGTCTGTTATAGGCTTTGCGCTGCTGAGCATAATCCAAAGATAACTCCAGAGCTGCCTGCACTACCCCCACCCCCTGCACAGCCACCCCAAGTTTCTCCACGCTTATCACCTCAAGAAGAATGTCAAAACCCTTTTCCGACTCCCCTACTAGGTTTTCCACTGGCACAGGAATCTCGTCGAGATAAACAACCGATGTTCCTAATCCCCTTAGCCCCAGAGTTTCGCACGGTTCCCGCACTGTATACCCTGGGGAGGAGGTATCCATAATAAAGGCGCTTAACCTACCAGCATCTTCCTTAGCGAATACAAGAAGCAGATTGGCAGCAGGGGCAAGAGCCACAAATTGCTTCTGACCTGTGACCAGGTAGGTATTATCACTTAACTTTGCTCTTGTAGTGATAGCCGCCGGATCAGAGCCGGTTTCCGCTTCAGTAAAGGCAATGCCCCCAAGCAATTTCCCCTCAGCTAAAGGAACCAAGAACCTTCTCTTTTGAGCTTCGCTACCGAAACGAAACAGAGCCTCCTCAGGAACAGTATTTACAGACATAATAGCGCCTATGGTCAGAGAAGCCTGACAGATTTGCTCCAGAGCTACTGCATAGCTAATGTAGCCTGCCCCCGCACCACCATACTCCTTAGGAAAGGGTAATCCCTGGAAGCCCAGATTGCCTAGTTTCTGAGCTAGGTCGAAGGGAAACTCACTACTGCGGTCAATCTCCATAGCCTGGGGAAGGATTTCACGCTGGGCAAACTCCCTCGCCATATTTTGAAGCATTTGCTCTTGCTCGCTGAAGCTGAAGTCCATTTAAGGGTTGCCTTCCCCCAAGCTAAGCACCGAGATATTGCTATTGGTATAGATGCAAATACTGGCGGCAATCTCCATGCTGATGCGAGCGATTTCCGCTGCTGAAAGGTCGGAGTATTTGAGCAGAGCCTTGGCTGCTGCCTGTGCATAGCCCCCTCCCGAGCCTATCCCCACTACCTCCTCGTCAGGCTCTATAACATCGCCCTCACCAGAGAGCACCAGCATATCCTCTCGGTCGGCTATAACTAGCGATGCCTCCAGCCTGCGTAGCACCCTATCAGTGCGCCATTCCTTGGCTAATTCTACTGCGGCTCGCCTCAATTGCCCTCCGTGCCTCTCCAGCTGACTCTCAAACCTCTCAAATAATGTCAGGGCGTCAGCTACCGCCCCTGCGAAGCCAGCAATAACCTGGTCATGATAAAGGGTGCGAAGCTTATTTGCGGTGTGCTTTAATACCACATCGCCCACAGTGATCTGACCATCGCCAGCTATAGCCACCTGACTACCTCGTTTCACTGCTAGTATCGTTGTCCCTTTTATCATTTCTGCACCTTCTATAATAGCCATAGGTCTAAGCACATAGCTAGGAAAATTAGCCCTAAGTAAGGGAAGGCGGATAGTTTATATACCTTCCAGGCATCCCTTGAAGCGCTGGATTTTACCAGACGAGAGGTTGCTAAAACTATAGAGATTCCTGCAAGGATTGCCATCACTAAATAAAGCATACCAAAGTTGGCAACAAAGTAAAAGGTGATAGAGGCAGCAAAGAGAATAATAGCTAACCCCAAGAGCACTTTTACCACATCTTTCACCTGCCAAGATAAGGGGAAGTAGCTTATACCAGCTCCAAGGTAATCCTCTCGATTGGCAATCATTACGCTCCAGACATGCAAGGGTATCCAAACACCAATGAGAATGCAAAGGAGAATTAGTTGCCAACTGAACTCAGGCTGGAAGGCGAGCCAGCCTATAAGCACCAGGGCGCAGCCAGCTATCGTGCCCTGGGGGAGAACGCAGGTTATCCTTTTTCGCCAAACTACAGCAGCTATAGTGCCTATCAAGCCGAAAAGAAAACAAAAGGGGTGCAACCACCAAGCCAGGGCTAGTCCAACCGCGACTAGACCGATAGTTAAGGGCAAAACCTTTTCTGGTGGCTCAATGCGCCTGGAAGGCAATGGACGATGAGAGGTCCTTTTCATCCTGCTATCGACCTCTCGGTCGAGATAATTTGTCAGCCCATTAACCCCTCCACTACCCAAAAGGATAGCCACCAAAGCAAGGGAGAGGCGAGATAGAGAAGGAGAGCCATCTGCGGCAACGAACCCAGCGCAGATGCCAATAAAGGTAAGCAAGCTGGTTTCACGAGGCTTCAGCACCTCAATATAGTCTGCTATTCTTCTACCGGAGATTGGACCTAGCGTTAATGCTTTTGCTTCTTTCACTAACTATATTATTCCTTAATGTACCAAATCCCTTAGCCATGGCTTTAGAAGGTACTTAATGGTCGATAGGGCTATCACACAAGCATAACTATTCTCCTGATACCAAGGCTTTTAGCACCTCTATTACATACTCAGGAGGCACATCATTCCTAATTATAGCCTTGCCGATGCCCTCAAGTAGCACCCAGCGTATTGCCTTTCCTCTGACCTTTTTGTCTAGTTCCATTGCCTTCAGAACTGCTGTCGAATCTATATCCGAGCAGGTTACAGGCAAGCCAAATCTTTCCAAAATGGCTTTCTGCCTCTCTACAATTTCCCAGCTCAGAAGCCCTATTTGATGGCTGAGCTTTGCTGCCCCCATCATTCCTATAGCTACCGTCTCCCCATGAAGGAAGCGCTCATAATTTGTGGCTGCCTCAAGCCCATGTGCAATGGTATGTCCGTAGTTGAGGATGGTGCGCTTTCCTTTCTCCTTCTCGTCCTCACTCACCACCCTGGCTTTAATAGCAGCACTGCGTCTTATTGCTTCAATGGCGGTCTCTGGCTCCAGCATTTTGAGTGATTCAATATTATTTTCCAGGAAGTCGAAAAACTCAGCATCAAGGATCAATCCATGTTTGACTACCTCTGCCCATCCCGAAACCAATTCCCTATGGGGCAGGGTGGTCAATGTCTGGACATCCGCCACAACCAGACGAGGCTGGTAAAAAGAGCCAATGAGGTTTTTAGCCTGGGGATGATTCACTGCTGTTTTCCCCCCAATAGCCGCATCCACCATAGCTACCAGGCTGGTAGGCACTTGCACCAGGGATAAGCCACGGAGAAAGGTAGCTGCCACGAAACCAGCTAGGTCGCCCACCATTCCCCCTCCCAGAGCCACGATAATATCCTCCCTCTCCGCCTTCTGCTCCACCAGCCAGTTGTAAATCCTGATAGCAGTGTCAATGGTTTTACTTGCTTCCCCCGGGGGCACTACAAAGGGATGGACTGCAAAGCCGACGTTCTGAAGGCTTTTCATCACCCTGGTGCCATAGATGAAGAAAACAGTCTCATCACTGATAAGGTAGGCTGTGCCGAATAACCCCGCCTGGTTTGCTCTATCCCCCAGATTATGGAGCATATCCCAGCCAATAAGGATAGGATAATGCTCGGTGGCAGTAACCACCTCAATCCTATCGCTCTTCTGGCTAAGGTGAGCGCGGCTAAAATAATGCCAGCCCCTCACCACCTCCTGGCACACTTCCTCTAAACTGAGGTTGTCGGTGTGCACTGTCCAGTCAGCCACAGCATAATAGGGCTGGCGGGTTTCTTTAAGGTATTCGATGCGCCGAAGTGGGTCAGGTGTGTCAAGCAGGGGGCGGAGAGGACCATTTGTCCCTATATCCTGGAGCAGGCGCTGGTAAATAGTCTCTGTGGTTGCTTCAAGGCAAACTATCATCCCGCTTTGTTGCATAAGCTCTCGATTTTGAGAATCAACGATAGCCCCGCCACCGGAAGAGATTACCCTGTGCTCCCTCTGACATGCCTGTAGCAGCACTCGACGCTCTAGCTGACGAAAGTGCTCCTCACCATCCTGAGCAAAGATGTCAGGGATGCTCTTGCCAGCAAGCTTGACTATCTCGTCATCAGTGTCTACGAAGCCCCAGCCCAGGCGTCGGGCTACTTCTCTCCCTACCTTCGACTTTCCACTGGTGGAGAACCCAGTCAGGATAATGTTGCTACCAGCCCTTTTACCCACTCTACTCCTTCACGGAGGTCATAATTGCCCAGCGCCTCAGGGTAACTTAAGCCACTTTCAAAGATGATGCGACAAGAGGGGTTGCTTGGCATTATCAGCCTTAAAACTCTGGCAATATCCACCCAGCCTTCATCGGGTGATTGACCGGGGTGGACAGGGATATGACGAAAGATTATGTAATCTTTTAGGCTCCGATTATTCCACAGGTGGACTGAACCAGTATAAGAGCCAATTTGCTGGGCAAATTGGTAAAGGTCGAAGCCATCTCGCTGAGCAGCAAGATGCATATGTCCAGTATCAAAGCAATAGCTCAAGCTGGGGAACTGGGTAATGACCTCTTTTACAAATTCTACTCTGAGAAAGGGGCTAGGACCAAAGCCCTCCAGATGAATAGGTATTTTATATTTTTGGCTGAGCTCTGCTAGGCAATTAGCACCTTGCCAAGCGACTTGTCGCAACTCCTCATAGCTCAGCTTGCTTACATCGGTTAAGGTGCGTGAGGGAAAATGCACCACTACATATTCAGCTCCGAAATCCTGAGCCATTTCCATAGTTTGTTGAATCATGCGCAGGCTGAGTTGCCTTAACTCCTCATCAACATCGCACAGAAAAGACCAGGTGGGTGGCTTAGGATACCAAGGGGTTTGAACCAAAGGGGTATGGATGCTCACTGCCAGGTTATACCGCAGTATTTCCCTCCTGAGCTGTGGTAGCTCCTGTGGAGGGAAATTGAAAAACTCCCCCCTCCGCAGCCCATTGGAGATTATCACCCTCTCAAAGTGCTCCATCCCATGGCAGTGAAAGCCGAGGTTATTCATTATGCTCCCCCAAGACGGAGCCTAAATAGCTTTGATAATTGGTCAAGGTCTCTTTAAGATTATCCCCACCAAACTTCTCCAGAATAGCGTCGGCAAGAACGATTGCCAGCATCGCCTCCCCAATCACTCCTGCTGCGGGGACAATGCATATATCGCTGCGCTCAAAATGGGCTTGAACTGTAGCTCCAGTGCGTAGGTCTATCGAATTTAGAGGGGTGGCAAGGGTGGGGATGGGTTTCACCACACCCCTCACTACAATAGGCTCGTTGTTGCTTATACCCCCCTCAATGCCGCCAGCACGATTGGTTGCCCTCCGCCAGGGGAAAGGACCCCCCTTTGCGGGCTCAATGATGTCATGTGCTTGGGAACCTTTCAAACCTGCTAAAGCGAAGCCGGCTCCAATCTCTACCCCTTTAACTGAATTGATGCTCATTATTGCCTGAGCAATTTTGCCATCCAGACGACGATCCCAATGAACATGGCTTCCCAGCCCAATCGGCACTCCACTGGTAACAACCTCGAAAATTCCGCCTACTGTATCACCGGTTGAGATAGCTTCATCAATAACAGCTATCATCGCCTTCTCTGCCTCAGCATCGCTACAACGGACAGGAGAGTCCTCTACTCTTTGCCAATCGATAGGGAGGTCATTCCTTATCCACTTAGCTCTGATAGCTACAGTATGTGAATGAATCTCGATGCCCAGCTCCTTCACAAACTTACGGGCTACAGCGCCAGCAGCCACCCTGGCTGCCGTTTCCCTAGCACTGGACCGTTCCAATATGGGGCGGATGTCCTCAAGACCATATTTGATAGTCCCAGCCAGGTCTGCATGCCCAGGGCGAGGAGCAGAAATTGGCTCTATATTGGCTTCGATAGGGGAGACGCTCATAACCTCCTTCCAGTTTTCCCAGTCGCGATTGCGTATCAGCAGAGCAATAGGGCTTCCTATAGTAAATCCATGCCTCACCCCTGATAAAATCTCTGCCCTATCTTGCTCTATGCTCATACGGCGACTTCGCCCATACCCCCCCTGGCGTCTCTTCAGGTCATGGGCAATGTATTCCTCATCCAGCGATAAGCCGGCTGGCACCCCCTCAATGATTACAGTAAGGGCTTTGCCATGGGACTCACCAGCAGTAAGAAAGCGAAATCCAGCCATAATCCATAACACCTACCTATCTATTTGAGCAGTCCCCAGAACCTCCCTTGCCTCTTGAGCAAAATACTCTGGCACTAGAACCTTTGTTTCCCCCAGTCCATCGACAGTGAGACCATAGACAAGTCCAGCACTCTCGTATTGGAGAATAACAGGGATACCCTCACTCTCCAGGTGCGACTTGATTATTTGAGCTTCCAGATACCCAGCAGTACAAATAGCCACCAATTTCGATCCCTTTGACAAAGCAACCCCTCAGCCTTTTAATGCCTGCTTCGCTGCCATAAACATTATGTCAACTGGAGCCTTCATTTGGGTCCACAGCTCGAAGGAAGCCGCACCTTGATAGACCAGCATAGCAAGCCCTCCCAAAGTGCACGCCCCGGCTATTTTCGCCTCCCTCAACAATGGCGTCTCTATAGGATTATACACCAAGTCATAGACTAAGGCATCCTTGGGAATAAACCTAGCTTCCAGGGGAGATTGACCCTCCATTGAGCTATGCTTCATTCCTACTGAGGTGCAGTTAACCAGGAGGTCGCAGTTGGAAAGCGCCTCGCCAAGCTCGGTCTCACTCCAGGGCAAGGCTATTATCTTTATATCTCCAGCCTTCCCTTTTAAGGAAAGCGCCAGCTCCTCGGCTCGCTCAAAGGTGCGATTGATGATAGCCAGAGAGTTCACCCTCTCTTTGACAAGGGCAAAGCCTGCTGCCCTGGCTACGCCACCAGCCCCCAGCATTACCACACGCTTATTACTGGGTTCAAATCCACCATCCTCCCGCAGAGCCTTTATAAAAGCTGGAGCATCGGTATTGTAGCCCAAAAGCCTGCCATCTCGGTTAACGATGACATTGGCTGCCCCAATCTGAATTGCAAGCTTATCAAGTTCATCCAGCAAGGGCAATACCCTCTCTTTATGCGGTATAGTTACATTGGCGCCCAGGGAGGTGGGGTGACGAAGCTGATTGACGGCTGCCTCAAGTTGCGCTGGCTCTGTTTCCCACACCTGGTAGCGGATATCAAGGTGGTAATAATCGAAAGCCGCTTGCTGGAAAGAAAGGGAAAGGGAATGTCCTAAAGGGTAACCCAAAAGAGCCACAAACTTAGTCATCAAAGAAACCTCGTAGTTTAGATTTAAGCCAAATAGGCGAAAGCAGAGCTAATATTCCCCTTGGATACGCATTCGGTCTAGATATGACTGTAAGATGAGCGCTGCTGCCATAGCATCGACCCGCTCTTTCCTTTTCTCCTTTTTCACCCTTGCCTCCGTCATCATCCGCTCAGCAGACTTTGTGGAAAACCTCTCATCCCAGGTTTCTACAGGGATATCGCAGTATTGAGAGAGGCGATTGACAAAATCTTCGACCTTGGTTGCTTGTTGCCCCAAGCTGCCATCCAGGGAATAAGGCAAGCCCACTACAATCCTTTCCACACCATGTTGGCGAACCAAATCAAGGACAGCCTCTATATCAGACTCCGCCTCTGTTCTGCTTACCGCCGTAAGCGGGATAGCTAAAATCCCCTCAGGGTCGCCAAGCGCTACCCCAATTCGCCTCTCCCCAACATCAAGCCCTAAAGTGCGCATGCCACACTCCTCACCACTGAGCCGCCTTCTCCAAATCCTTTTTCAAAGCAGAGGCATCCTCATATCTCTCTTCCTTCCGCTTGGCAAGAGCCTTTAGAACTATTAGGTCCAAATCCTCCGAAACCTTGGAGTTCAACTCGCTGGGTTTCCTTGGCTCACTCTCCCTTATCTTGGCTATTAAATCCCAACCCTCTCCCTTAAATAGCCTCTCACCAGTTAGCATCTCATAAAGCACTGCTCCTAGCTGATAAATATCAGTTCTCCAGTCTGCACTCCCAAACTCATCGCTTACCTGCTCCGGAGCCGAGTAGGCTAAAGTCCCCTTAAATCCACTGACGCTTTTTGAGGCTTCCAATAGCACCTTCCCCAGCCCCCAGTCAGTTAGCTTAGGAGTATCTTTTAAGTCAAACAGAATATTCTCTGGCTTTATATCCCGATGAATAACTCCAAGGTGGCTGGTATAGAACAGGGCTTCAGCTAACTTTGTCCCTATTTGCAACGATTCTGCTATGCTGAGCCTGCCAATCCTGCCCCTCAATGAACCCCCCTCCATATACTCTATAGCCAGCCAGGGATAGGGCTTGGCTCCATATTCATATACCCTCACAATATGGGGGTGGCTTAGCTTTATCCACAAATCGGCTTCTTGAAGGAAGCTATCAAGGGTTACCGTTTCATAAGGCGTTATTCTAGGCAGTTTCAGAGCCAGTATGAAGCTGCCTTCCCTTCTTTTGGCTTTGTAGACATCAGCAAAGCCCCCATAGCCAATGAGCTCAAGTACCTCATACCTTTGCTCCAAATCTTTGATTTGTGCTCTCTTTACTGATGGGATAATGGGTTTAGTGACTGTCGAAACCTCTCCAACCTCTGGTCTCATTTCTAACTCTTCAACAGCACCAGCGATTTCTTCGGCATACTCAATAGCAATGGTGTATTCATGGTTTGCAAAGGCTGAAAGCGCTTGCTTTAACAAAGCTTCCAACTCTGATGTGTCATAGCCAAGCTTCCTCGCCTCACTTAGAGCCTCATTTGCAGAAGCAATAGCCTTATTCGCATCATCCTCAGTCGCTGGCAACCTGCCAGGAATTATGTAGTCCCAAAACTTCATTTAGTCCCCTCTTTGCTCCTTGGGGATGTTTTCATCCCCAATCCCTTGAAAGAGATGCAAGCACAAATTTGATTTGTGCTTATCGCTACACGATTTGAAATCGTGCTTACACCTTTTTCCCAAACAAGCCCATCGAAATCACCCCCTATTTCTCCGATTGTTACTTCACTCCAAGGGCTTTGCCAAAGCTTTATGAATAAGCACAGCTAATCATAGGCTTTGCCATTCTTCATAAAGAGATTTCTTTCCCCAAGATATGTCCTACTTCCTTAAGGAGCATCTTAAGCTGCGGCACGGAGAATTCAGCATTGCTGGGGATAGTCAAGGTATGCGTCCCATACCGCATATAAAAATGGCGTCCACCTGGTTCAGGCGGGTTAAAGCCTAGTTTCCTCATTTTTCTTATGAAGACCCTCCGCTTACAGGGTGCTCACCTAGCCATGAGCTACAGTTTCCTTTAGAGCAGGTATCCCCTTGTTCAGGTCAAGGTCATCTATCACAGGTAATGTATCACCATGCCTTATCTTAACGATTAACCAACCCTCGAAAACTGACCTCAGTTCGCTTTGACACTGGTAAAGCGTTTTGCCAAAGGCAATCGTGCCCGAACACTGAGGTATCTTACCACTGTAAGTTCCATCTTCTAATTTGTCATATACTGCCTTGCTCATAGCTTTATCTATATACTCTGTAAGCATGCTTACCCCCTTCTAGTCTGTATCAAGCCTCCCACCAGTTAAAGCAGGCACAAATTCGATCATCACCCCAAGTCCCAGGCTTTCCTGAAGATTGTATCTGCTACCGAGCCAAGTGCCTCATTAAGCTTAGCCTTATCCTTGCCACTGCCTTGTCCCAGCTCAGGTTTACCCCCGCCCCCACCCCCAGCCACCTTGGCTACCTGCTTCACTATCTCTCCAGCGTGAAACCCCTTAGCCGCCAGGTCAGGGGTAACCATAGCTACAAAGTAGGGCTTATCATTATAAATTGTTCCCAGTACAATGGCTCCGCTCCTCAGCCGCTCCTTCAGCCTATCACCCGCTTGGCGCATAGCTTCGGGACTCATAGCTGATACCCTGGCTGAGAGGACATTCATCCCAGCCACTGTCTGCACTCGGGGTAACAACGAATCAGCTTCCCTTATTGCCAGTTCACTTTCCAAGGCAATCGCTCGCTTGCGCTCTTCAGCCAGCTCCTTGAGCAAAGACGATAGCTTCCCCACAACCTCATCGGGCGAGGTCTGTAGCTGTTGAGCTACCGCTTCCAATGTAAGGAGGCGTTGCGCAAAGAATTTCTCAGCCCCCCTTCCGGTGACTGCTTCAATTCGCCTTACCCCGGCTGCAATGCTGCTCTCATTGATGATATGAAATATGCCTATCTCACCGGTTGACTTTACATGTGTGCCCCCGCATAACTCGGCACTAAAAATGTTGATTGTCCCAAGCTCCTCTTCTTCAATGATTTCCACCACCCGAACCTCATCCTCATACTTACCCTCGAAGAAAGCCAAAGCACCGTCCCTCACTGCATCCTGATAGGTTGCCTTCCTCTTCATCACCTCTAAGTTCTGGTGTATTTTCTCGGTTACAAGGTGCTGTATCCGCTCCAGCTCCTCTTTGGTAATTGCAGTGGGATGAATGAAGTCAAACCTAAGTCGGTCGTGGGCTACTAGAGAGCCTGATTGGCGAACGTGCTCTCCTAGCACCCTACGCAGAGCAGCCTGAAGTAAATGGGTGGCAGTGTGGTTACGCTCAATATCATGACGCCGCTCAGCATCTACTTCCGCTTTTACCTCATCGTCCACATGAATCTCCCCCGCTATTACCTGACCTCTATGAACTGTCAAATCCGTTAGAGGTCTAAGAGTAGCAACGACCTTAACCCTACAGTCTCTGAGCGGTCCGATGATATTGCCTGTATCCCCAACCTGTCCCCCCATCTCACCATAGAAGGGCGTCTCGAGGAGAATTACCTCCACTTCCTGACCTTTGACTGCCCTATCCACTGACTTGCCATCGACTAGCAAGCTAACAACGGGGGTTTCATGTTCAAGCTTCTCATAACCAACGAAGCCAGTCCCTAGAGCACCCAGTTGCTCATATATTTCTTTGGCTGGTCTTTCAACTAAGCTGAACTTCTGGGCTGCCCTTGCTCGCTCCCTCTGGCGTTCCATCTCAGCTTCAAAGCCCTCCAGGTCAACTGAAAAGCCTCGCTCAGCAGCTACTTCCTCCGTCAACTCTATGAGAAAGCCATAAGTATCATGCAGTTGAAAGGCGTCTTCACCTGATATCACCTTCCTGCCTTCCTCCTCTGCCTTTCTCAAAAGTCCATCAAGGAGGAATAACCCTACATCAAGGGTGTAGTGAAACCTTCTCTCCTCTTCGTAAATAACATTGAGTATACGCTGACTATTATCATCTCCAGAAAGTTCTGGGTAGATATGTTTCATCCTTTCTATAATAGCCTCATCAGCCACACGCCAAAGGAATCGCTCCTTCACCCCCAG
>SDBU01007053.1_pt1 | contig 13059 bp, 12 predicted proteins | sample 2277071 | NCBI WGS metagenome assembly SDBU01 (sample SAMN10397929, study PRJNA504765) | marine sediment metagenome | isolation source: marine sediment core GS08_GC12, 126 cmbsf | place: Arctic Ocean: Gakkel Ridge, Loki's castle | collected 2008 | reverse complement strand
CTCCTGGACAGGGACAGTTTCGTCTCCGCGCACGAGCGCGTGCGGGCGTTCGCGGACCTTGCCACTCCGTGACGCCTGCCTCGGGCTGTCTGTACGCCGATCGTGTTCACCCGCTCCTTGCCGGGCACGAACCGATCAGGCACGCTGTACACCACCAGGGGCGTCGGCCACAACCAACATATTGCGATCGCCGAGGAGATGGCGGCGATGCCGGCGGACATCTTCGACGTCGCCATCGCGCCAACGCTGGTCACCGACTCGTCGTTCTTCGGGGTGACGTCGGCGCCGGAGGACATCGAGAACAACTACGTCGGCGCGATGATGAAGATGACGCGCCCCGACGGCACGCCCCTGTTCAACATCATCGAGGACAAGGGCGTGTGTGACCGGTGCATCCAGCTGGGCAAGGAGCTGACGTGTCAGCACCTCGCCGGCGAGGTGCCGCGATGGCAAAACGAGCAGCGGCGGCGCGACGTACAGATCATGATGCAGCACAACCCAGACGTGTGGCTGCGCGAGATGAGGCAAGTTCGGCGGCGGCGGCGGCGGCGGTGGGAGTCTCTCGTTCATTGTTTACGCGCGCGCGCCCCCACAGGGGCGTACACACGGATCCGCTGCGCGAGGCCATCTTCGACCCGAAAGCGGTCAAGCTGCTGGTGTCGCCCGAGCGTGCCCACGAGCTGGTGGGCGACGTGCGCCACGTATTCGTATCGGTGGATCCGGCGGCCGGCGGTCTGCGCTCGAAGCACGCCGTCGTCAGCTGCTGCTACGTGCCGCAGCCGGTGGGCTGCGACAAGATGGTGGTAGGTGCCGGCGCGCTGCGCCGCGCTGAGCCGCGCCGCTATGCACACTTCTTCCTTTTGCTGTGTTTCGTCGTCTCTGCGGTGTGCGCGTACAAGCGCAGCGCGGCGGCGGCGAGCTGCGGTTCGCTCAGCTTGTGTTCGTTGTACGCCGTCAGCAGCATGCGAAGCCCGGCCACGAACGACGCGCGAATGCGCGGCGGCGCCGTCGGGCGCGCGCCAGAGTTCGACTCGCGGTGGAACGCCCACTGCTGCATGCCGTCGTCGTGCGCCAGCACCAGCAACACGAGCACGCGCTTCCACGCCTCATCCAAGTCCTGCAGCGGCGCCGCCCGCTCGACGCGGTTCACCAGCGCCTGCAAGCGCTCGTCGTGCACCGCCTTGATGCACCGCAACGCGAACGCGAAGTAGCGTTGCAGCTCGCTTCCGCGCGCGCGGTCGCAGATCGCGCGCACGACATCCACCGTCGTCGTCGTCGCCGCCGCCGCGGCGTCGTTGTCTTGCTTTCGTTTCCGCCGCTGCTGCTGCTGCCGCCGCTGCTGCTGCTGCTGCTGCTGGTGCTGGTGGCGCTCGCTCATGATGATGTTCGCGCAGATCGTCGGCGCCGAGTCGGGCCAGTTCCGAGGTGCACTGTTTGCGCTGCTTTTTTGGGGGCATATAACAGACGCGCGCACATTTTGTCGGGGAGAGACGACTGATGCGAGGCGCGCGCAGGCCCCGCGGTGCCCGAGGACACGATCTCGCTGCTGGTCAACCACCTGCACGCGCTGCGCCGGCGGCCGCAGATGCGCGCGTCCGTGATCGTGCTGGTGCCGGAGTCGAACCTGGCCATGGACGGCTCGTGGATCCGCATGGAAGTGTACCGGCAGCATGTCCGCAACGTGGTGGCGATGCACGAGGACGACGGGCGCGCCGGCGTGCGCGTCAACAGCCAGTTCAAGGGCGTGATGTCGCGCGAGCTGGCGAAGCGCGTGCGCGAGGGCGTCGTGTACATGTGCAGCGACGCGGACTTCGTGTGCATCGGCGACGGCAACTCGCCCGCCGACATGAAGTGCGAGATCGTGGAGCAGCTGACGCACTTCTGCCGGCACACGACGCCGCCGAAGAACGCGGCGCGCGCCGCCACCATCGCGTGGCACGGCAAGCACGCGCGCGGCTTCGACGACCACGTGATCGCGCTGATGATCAACTCGGTGATGAAGGAACGCTTCTTTACCAATATCACCTACGACGCGTGGCGCTAGTTACGCGTGAAACATGGCGTACAAACACGGGCACTTGATCGCCGCGTACTCCACCATCATCGCCGTCACGTGTTCGCGCGCTTTCGGGTTGTTCAGGAACGCCTCCAGCCGGTCCTCGCCGCTCGCCGTCGGGCCGAAGCAAGCGCCCTCCTGCCACTGCTTGAGGCGCGCCAGGAACCGCTTGCGCTGCCAGCGGTAGGCGATGTAGAGCAGCACTTGCGTGATGTACAGGTGCGTGCACTGCGGGTGGCTGCCGATGTAGACGTAGGCCGGCTGGCAGTCGGGGCGGTGGTCGTTGGCCCACAGCTTCAGCAGGTACGCCGTCGCGCCGGGCTCCAGCACGCGCCCGGTGAACGAGCACCGGTAGGGGCCGCCGCCGTCGTCGAGCACCACCACCTCGCGCCAGTCGTACGTCTCCAGGTGCTCGGTGACGTGGATGATGCGCGTGAACGGCATCATCGTGTCCTCGTCGTAGGACGCGAGCGTGGCGGCGCGCTCGCAGCCGAGGTTGAGCAGGCGTTCGTACATCTGCTCGAACTGCGCGTTCCACCGATCCGTCGCTGCGCGCTTGGTCGTCACGTACGACGTCTTCGCCGGGTCCGTGCCTCCCGCGCACTCTTCCTCGACGCGCTTGTGCAACGCGCTGCGCGCGTGCGGCACGAACATCGCCTCGGCGAGCGCGAGCAGCATCGTCAGCGTGTCGTTGAAGTCGCCGTCGTCCAGCGTGACCGCCACGCCCATCTCCTGGCTCTTCGCCGCCATGTCCTTGAAGACGCGGTCGCGCACCTCCTGATAGTGGATCCACTGGAACTGCGGCTCCTTCGCCATCTCCATTAGCCGGCGGAGACGCGCGTCCGCGTCGCTGCGCGCCGGCGCGGGCGCGGGTTCCGGGCGTCGCTGCCGTTTGCCCTCCGGCTCGGGCGTCGCCGCCGCCTCGCGCTGAAGCGCGCGCCTCTCACCGTCCGCGCTGCGCTGCTCGGACGTGCCTGTGTCCACGCGCCGTAGTACGCCGTCGTCGTAGCCGAGGTCGACGTCGTCGGCCGCGTAGCAGCTGTCGTCGCTATCGTAGCGGTCGGCGTCCACGATGAACGCGTCGTCCTCGCCATCGTCGTCGTCGTCGCCGCCGCCGCCGCCGCCGCCGCTGCCGTCGTCGTCGACCGCCGCCTCCGTCGAGATCCACATCCTCACCCCGGCGTTCCGCCTCGCGCGTTTCTTCGCTCGGTCTTTGGTTTTCCGGTTGCGCGCCAAGGCCTCCCTCTGCATGCGGCGCTCCTCCTTGCGCTGCAGGTGATCCTTGCGTTCCTGCGACGGCTTGGCGCGCTTCAGTCGAGAGCGCTTCTTGTTGTTGGAGCCAGTCGCCGGCGGTGCCGCCACCGGCTGCACGCTGTTCAACGGCATCCCTGGCAGAAGCAGCAGCAGCACGACGTGAACGAACGGGCCACGCGCGGCGCGGCATCTATCACACTCACCTTGCTTGTTTTGCTGTCCATCGTCGGTGTTGCTGTCGTCGTCGACGACGACGATCACTTTGCGCGGCCGCAAGCTTGGTTTGTGTTTCGCCGGCGGCGGTTCTTCCAGCGCCGGCGGCGACTCTCCGGCTTCCTGCGGCACGCCGCTGTCGTCGTCGTCGCGTTGAACCGCCGCCGGCGGCGGCGGCGACGCCGGAGCGGGCGGCGAATCCTCGACGATTTGCCCTTCTTCCAACTCCTCCTCCTGCTGCATGGCGTCGACCGGCGCGTCTCCGGTTTCCTGCGCCGGATCGGCCGGCGGCCGCAACAGCGTCGGCGGCGGTGGCGCCGGCACAGGCGGCAGCGGCGATGCTGTTGTTGTTGTTGGAGTTGGCGCCGCCTCCGTCTCGTACGCTTCCATCGGCATCGGCGGCGGCGGCGGCGGCGGCGACGACGACGGAGGGATCGGGGCCACGAACATCTGGAGCGTAGGCGCATCGAAATTTGAACCGTCGCAGTGCGCGACACCCATTTGGTGCGCCTCTTTCTCCAGAAGGACCGCGTCGGACGGCATCACGGCGGATCTGTGGAGCATGTCGAGCACCTCGCTCCGCGCATGCTGCGCGTCGAAGTTGCCGCAGTCGCGTCGTTGTTCCGCCGTGGTCGGCGGGTGTTCTGACACCGCGCGCGCGCGCGCGTCCCGGCTCTGGAAGATGTCGCGGTCGCTGACGTCGCCGCGGTGAGACGCCGCTGGCGGATACGGATGCTGCTGCTGGTGCCCCAAGAACGACGTTGCCATCGCGCACCGCTGCGCATGCCAAATTGGACTGACGGGCGAAAAACTGGCGTCGTCAAGTGCCGATGTTCGACGGTCGAAAAAAAATTAAAACACCGATTTATGAGTTCGTTCAGTAGACGCCGACGCGGTTACCATGGGGAAAGCCGAAGATTACTGGGCGCGGGTCTCGTGCTACCGCATCGACTTCCGGACGGCGTCCTTGACGTACTTGGTCGCGAGGGGCCCCGTACTGCCACTCGTGGGACCTGCGCGCACACCTGATGACCACCGGCGACGCCTCGACGGGCATATCGTGGGTGTTCGACACCGTGGAGCAGATGAGCGCGCCGACCGACAGAATAGGCGCGCCGACGCCACCAAAGCGTCCGACGTCGACACGATGATAGAGAACGTTTTCTTGGCAATATAGCGGCGGCGCTGTTTTTAAACCCCTGGCGGACGCACACCATTGATGGGACTGAAAGGAGCGAGTCTTGCGAGATCCGCATGGACATCAACGTGATGGCTGCGAGTGCCGGGGTTGTCGTCCACTCTGGCGACGATTGGTGGCGCCGTCGCAACAGTGTCTGCATCACGTACGCCGAGCACTTCGGGCGCGAGCGCGAGCACACGATCTACCGATGCAGCTACGTGGACGAGTACGGCCGGATGATCCACAGGAACACGCGCGACGCTGTGGCGTGCCGCTGCGGCCGAAAGCCGTGCTTCCATGTGACGTTCGTGACGATGCCCGGCGACGGCGATCGAGTCCTGTACAACCACGTGCACGGCTCTTGGGGCGAGGGCGCCAAGCCGGAGTGGGCAGCGAGATTTCGCGATCACCACAGCGGCAGCGGCGTCGATGTCGCATCGGTCCACTGATAACATAAATATTCCACGACGCGGAGGGGTTTTCACATTGCCAGTGCGGCTTGCGCGCGAACGAATGATCGCGTCCAACAACCAACCGGCGTCGCCCCCGAAGAGCCCGCGTGCCGTCAGCATCTACCTGACCGTGTCCCGCGTCGCCACCCTGTGGTACGCCGTGCGCACCAATCGGCTGCGCTTTCCGACGGCGGCGATCGCTGACGACGACAGCGGCGAAGGCGAACCGGGCCGCACTATGACGATGGGCGGCAACTATACGTTCTGGCACAAGGCGCCGCCGCCGCCGCCACCGCCACCACCAGGAGCACTGTGGGAGAACGCGGAGGACTCGTCCGACGACGAGATACAGAACTACGCCACCACCGTCATCCCGATTCCAGCCATCTCAACATCAATGCAATTCGTTGATTGAATACAACAGCAACGACAGCAGCAGCAGCAGCAGCAACACGTTGAGCACCGCGGACGGGCGCGGACACGTGGCGTGCGCGCGGAACGGCGGCGGCACCGTGCCCGTCGAGTTGTGTCCGGGGCACGTCTCGCGCTCGTCGTAGTGCAAGCACAGGCCCTCGATCTCGCACTCGAGCAGCGTGCGCTTCTTGGTCTCGCCGACGCCGGCGCTGGCGAACATCGTCGCCTCCGACAGCGACACGTGCCCGAAGCCGGCGCAGTGCCCGGCCTCGTGCGTGAACACCGCCTGCAGATCGAACACGCCGCTGTCGCCAGCGCTGACGTTGCCCCACGAGAACGCCGTGTTGAAGCACACGTCCGTCTCCAGCATCTCGCGTTGCGCCACCGGACCGTCGAACACGCCCCACAGGAAGGTGATGGCGAGCACGCCCGGTTCGTCGATCACGCAGAACATCAGCTCGTTCTTGCCGTCCGGCGCCACGCAGTCGGGGCCGTCCGCCACCGATATGTTGTCGCGCGGGCCGAATATGTTGAACAGCAGCTTCGAGTCCCATTCGCACATCGCCGTCCACGCGGCGTCCAGGAAAAACTGCTCGCCGAGGCCCTGGTTGTTGGTGTGGTCCACCACGAACGGCTCCGTTACACGCCAGCGCGTGCCTTCGGCGAACGGCGACGTGCACGGCCCCGTGCCGTGCGCGGCGGTGTCCGCCGGCGCGCGCGCCGCCGACGTCTCGTAGGTGACGACCGCGTAGCCCTCGACTTCCGCCGAGTGGCCCCAATCGTAGGCGCTGCCCATGTGGTAGACGCCGGGCGACATCTCGGCCATTTCGGGCGTCAGCGCAAAGTGCGGCAACTTGCGGCTGGTGGTGCCGCCGCCGCCGTCCTCGGCGTGCGTGTTGTGCGCGCTGTGCGTGCGTCGATCGTGCACGAACGCCGAGATGCTGAACAGCACCGACACCACGAACAGCGCCACGAACAGCGTCGTGCAGAAGAACTGGCGCGCGCGGATGGCGCGCCGTCCTGAAGGGCCTAACCATGCAGATCAGTCCGTAGCACGCCTCGGCACCCCGAAGTGAGTGGGAGGGTCGCTAGGTCCCTTTCGCAGCGCCGGATCCGAGTGAACTGCTCAGCCCATTTGGGGACCAATAGAGTAGACGAGGCTTGGGAAGAGGCCACTTGACGCTCGCGACTATCGGAAGCTAGAATGCGGGCGGCTTTACGGCAGTTCGCATGCTTCCTCTGGAGTAACCCAGTCATGAGTGATAAGCAAGGCGAGTGCCCTAGCTACGCCCACCCGCCGATCTGGGAAGTGGTCTTCGGTATGCAATTCGCACCGCTGGTGGAGTTGCTGGCGCCTCACTTGGGGCATTACTGGGACCAAATCGTCAAGGATTACCCTAAGCTCGCCGAGCAGCCCCCTATCGGCCGCGCCATTGAGTCATTCGAAGAGCAGCAACCGTCTGTCCCCACGGTCCAGATTGTCGGCAAGCCTGGGCTGCCACGCTGCTGGTTCATGGATCCGGATGGCTGCAACCTGGTCCAAGTGCAGCGGGACCGGTTCCTCTACAACTGGCGCAAGATGAGCCCCGAGGATGAGTATCCCCGCTATCCCACTTTGAAGCAGCGTTTCCTCGACCACTGGGCGGTGTTCAGGGACTTCTTGGATGCCGCAGATTTGCCCGTGCCAGGCGTGGACCAGTGTGAGCTGACCTACGTCAATCACATAATGAAACCCCCCGAGTGGCGTACGATGGCCGACTTCGGGGACTTGTTTAGCTTTCTGGAGTGGGCTCCCCGAGAGAAGTTCTTGCCAGTCCCGGAAGACGCGGCGATAGCGGTCCGGTACTTACTGCCTGAGAAGCAAGGGCGCTTATACGCAGAGGTTGCTCCTGCAAAGCGCAACATGGACATGGCAGATATCATCCGTTTCACCATCACGGCCCGGGGTCGCCCGAAGGCGGGCACCAGCGATGCCAATGTATCGGAGTGGTTTGACTTGGCCCATGAATGGATTACTCGTGGCTTTGTCGATATGACTGGACCGAGCACCGACACGCTGTGGGGGAGAGAGGGATGAAGCGGACAGGTAACAATGTGGCGTCATTGCTGGACGACGACATAGCCGTTCTGAACACCTTTGACGGCGCGACTCTGGACTGGCTTGGCAGCTACCATGCACTGCCTTTGCAGGTAGAACGCGCGCCGAACAACACTAGTGGAATGGACGAACCGACCAACTGGGCTAAGGCCGCGGCCCAGCGAGTCAGCGCGCTGGCGTGGCTGCCTGAGAACTGGGACGGGTGTGGTGGACTGCCGCCCCGTGTCGACGTGCTGGAAACCGTCTGGCTGCTCTTGGAGCGCCTCCAGGACACGGTGATTGACCTGGAGACGCCGGCTGTCCTCTCGGTGCCTGATGGGAGCGTGCAGCTTGAGTGGACCTACGGCTGCAAGCATGTGGAGTTCCGCGCACTAAGTTCAGACTCCATCCTCTGCTTGCGCAACGAGGAAAGAGGCAGCAAAATCGCAATAGAGGTGGATGACCTCACGCTGGATGCACACGGCATCAGCACTATACGGCAGCAGTTGCGCTGGCTCATCGCTGAATGATGGAGCCGCTGATGGAGGGCCATGCTCGCAGCGAGGACGATGCAGGCATTCCCGATGCGGAGGAGCTCTATCGGTCAGTGCATAGAACGATGTGGGAGCAGGCCCCCGGTAGGGCCACGAGCGTGATGTTCGGCGATACGACGAAATGGGAGATATCAGTGGACAGGAGTTCCCTCTGCACGCCCGACGAGACCAAGGCGCGGTTGCCGGAACGGGTGGGCGTCCTGGCGGTGACAGCAGGCACGGCGCGGGCTGCGGGGCATGTGGCGGGGGTGAAGGCTACCCCTACAGAGGGCAATCCCGCCCACGCGGACATTCTGCGTGAGAGTGGTACAGATATTAAGAGCTGGCATGCAGCCACTCAGTTGCTGGCAAGTAAAGCAGAATGGGCCATCAAACCGCCCGACTAGACCACAGCTAAGCCAGCTCCCCGCCAGCCGCATCGATCAAGATACGCTTCAACCTTCTGCAGGTGTCGACTCCGCGCACTCCATTGACGTGTGACAGGCCCTGACAGGACGCGGACGCCGCCGTCAGGTGGGGCGGCCGACGAGGTAGCCGCCGTTTAGGCTTTCGAGCTTCTTGGCATGGGCTTCCCGGCCGGTCTCGCGCAGGCGCTCGCAGTACATCGCCACCCTGTCGCGCGTGTGGTAGGGGCCGCCTTCGGCCATCACGGTCCAGAGGGGGTCCACGCGGCTGGTCGAAGTGGCCATCATGTCCGCCTGCCACTTCTCAAGGATCGCCAGCCCCTTATTGGCGATGTCGGCCCGTTCTTCGGCCAGGTTACGGGTCTCGTGGGGGTCCTCGTCCAGGTCGAAAACCATGACGGGCGGGAAATCCTTCATGCCGGTGTGGTAGGTGCGAATGACGATCCACTGACCGAACCGGACGCTCCTCTGGCAGCTCCAGGCGCACTGGCTGACGACGAGCGAGTCGCGCCCGCACTCCTCGCCGTCCAGCGCCGGGGCGAAGCTCCGCCCGTCCCAGCGCGCGGGGCTCTTGCCACCGAGCAGGTCCATGAACGTCGGCCCCAGGTCAAGGTTGTAATGAAGGCCCTCGTCGGTCCTTCCGCCTTCCTTGCCCGGCCAGCGGATGACGAGGGGCACGCGGCTGGTGATGTGATCGGCGGTGTGATGGTCTCCGTAGATGTTCAGCTCGCCCTGGTTCTCGCCGTGATCGGAGCTGATGACGATGGCCGTGTCGTCCAGGACGCCCTTCTGCCCCAGCTTCTCCAGTATCTGACCCAGGTGGTCGTCGGCATAGCGGATGCCGACGTCGTAGCCGTCTATCCAACGCCGGAAATCCTGCAGGTTGCGGATCTCGGACGGCTGCCGGGGAAGTTCCCGGTCCGAGCCAAATGCCCACGGCTCGTGGGCGCTGTGTGGTCCGAAGCTCTTGTAGTGCCGCTCGATGACTTCGTCGGTGAGCCAGCCGGGGATGGGTTCGCCCTCGAAGGGGTTTCCGTATTCTTCCGGAGTGCGGTAAGGCGTGTGCGGGTCCCAGACGTTGACGTGGAGGAACCAGTTGTCTTCCTCGCCGTGGCGGTCCAGCCAGTCGAGCGCGTAGGGCACGACTTCGTCGGCCCTTTCTCCCCCTCCCTTGCCGGAGTTGTACATCTCGCGCCAGCCGTGGTAGAACCACCAGGCCGAGTGCCTTTCCGCGAACGGACTGACACTGACCGGGTAGAACCCGCAGCCCCGCATCGCCATCGGCCACGTGTGCCACGGGGCCTGCAATCGCAAGCCCTGGTCGCGTCCGACGATGTAGGGCTCGGCTGCTGTCCCACCGTGGCCGACCACGCCCGTGTGGATTCCAAACCTGCCCAGAAAGAGCGCCGCACGCGAAGGGAGGCACGGCGCATCCGTGACGTAGCAGTTCGTGAACACCGTCCCCTCGCGAGCAACACGGTCTATGTTGGGCGAGGTGTTGCGATGATACCCGTAGCAGCCCAGATGGTCCGGCCTGAGCGTGTCAATGTCGTAGTAGAGCATCCGCATGACGACGTCCTCCCTGCAAGGTGACCCCGAAAGCTGCGCCGCGGCACGCGAAGCGACGCCAGGCAACGGATTTTAACCCCGTGCCGGGGAAGTGTCAATCAGCCGGTTGTTGCGCCGACGCGCCATAGCCGCTAAGGCGACGGAGCGATAGACAGGATCAAAGACGTCAATGTGCTATTGCCTTATCCTGCATATCCTGTCCATCCTGTCAGATTCGGTCGTGGTTCGAGGCGTGTTGACAACTGAACGGCACAACTTAACAGGATGTACAGGATGTACAGGATAAAGAAACAGTACCTTGATGTCTTTTATCCTGTCTATCCTGTCTATCCTGTTGCCTGTCCGGCGGTGAAAGGTGATGGGCGAGTAGATGGCGGGACACCTCACTCGGGCGGTTCTTGCTTCATCTGGCGCAGGTGGGCGATAAGCTGGAAGAGCTTGTCCGGCAGGTTCTCGATGCGCGCGTCTATCTTGAGCACGGTGTCCTCTTCCCGCTTCACGCGAACTTCCTTCAGGGGGGCGGAGTCGGGGGCCTCGGTGAGGAGTCCTTCCAGCGTTTCCTGCAGGCGTTGCGCGAACTCGGAGTCGGCGCAGTCCACGTAGATCCGCAATGCCGCGTCGCGGTTGTTCAGGCCCTGCATCTGTCCGGCGACGCTGACGATTTTCTCAGAGCCGACCCCCGCGGCAGCCAGGCGATTGTGGACGGGCCCTTTGGGCAACAGCGCCAGGAAGATCTGCAGTTCGCCGTGAGCATTCCCGCAGGCGAAACGTATGGGCAGGTCCCTGTCCAGCCTCTCGTAGGCGGCCTTAAGCGCCGCGTCGACCTCCAGCGCCGGCACAGTTCCTTCGCCTCCGTCGGCCTCCTCTTCGCGTGCGCGCCGCTCCTCCAGCCGATCCACCCAGGACCTGACGGTCTCTGCCCGGTCCGCCCACAGGTAGTTATTCCGCCTGATGGCGAACGTCTTCCCATCGGGCCCCGTCAGAACGAACGCTTCCTTGTATTCGGACACAGCGCTGCCGGCTGCCCCGCTCTTAACGGCCAGCCGCGCCCACACCGTAAAGAGCTTGCTGGCCTTCTCAATGCCGACCGCCACCGCCCCATGGAAGGACTCCTCTCCGTCTCCGGGCCGAAGCACGCCGACCAACTGAACGGGTGCGACAGTCAATACGATATTTCGGACATTTGCCGCATCCATCGGGGGCTGCGCACCGCCTTTGGCCCTCACCTGCTGGCGGAGTTCCGGCCAAATGGTGGAGACTCCTCTCCGACTGGCCATTCGGACGGCAGTCTCCACCATGAGGGGATCGTCCGGCTCAATCCTGACGAACAAGAAAGCCGCCGCTTCAGGAGTGACAAAGGTCTCAGGCGGCACGACGGGCACCGGACGCATCAAGAGGTACATGCTGATCGCCCCCACGGCAACGATGGTGACAATGAAGGCAAGGCAGCCACCCGTGCAGCCCCAGACCCACTTCCTGCGCCGCTTCTCGTCCGCCCCCAGAGGGCTCATCGGACCTGGACCTCTGCCGGCTGTGCCGGCCCTCAGACTCTCAACTCCTGGTCTCCCTGATCCGCCGCTGGCAGGTCGCGCAGCGCGGGCTCAGCCACATCCCGCAGGAACTCCTCCACCTGCCGTGGAAATCGCCGCCGTGGGCACCGAGGAGTTCGACTGGGCCCTCCTGGGCTTCGACGAGGAGGAGCTGGCCCAGGCGAGGCACCCGGGCATCACCGACGGCCTCATCGACCCCGACCTGATCCCCGAACCGCCCGACGACGCCATCACCCAGCCCGGCGACCTGTGGACCCTCGGCGACCACCGCCTCCTCTGCGGCGACAGTGGCAGCGAGCCCGACCTTGACCGCCTGCTCGACGGGGCGACCATCGACCTGGTCAACATGGACCCGCCATACAACGTGAACGTCCAGCCGCGCACCGCGAACCCGCTCGTAACCAGGGCGCAGGCACAGAAGCAACATGCCAACAAGCCAGGCAAGGAACTCAAGTTCCGCGGGAGGGCAACCAATATTACCGACCCAGACCGGCCAAAGGAGCGACCGCTGGAGGGGGACGCTGTATCAGATGACGACTTCGCGGCGATCCTACGGGCGTGGTTCGGCAATGCCTCACGCGTACTCAAGCCCGGCGGGTCGTTCTACATCTGGGGCGGCTACATCAATCTGAGCAAGTTCCCGACGGTGCTCGAGGCCAGCGGCCTATATTTCAGCCAGGGCATCGTGTGGGACAAGCAGTGGCCGCTCATCTCACACAAGGACTTTATGCTGGCATTCGAGATTGCTTTCTACGGCTGGAAGGAAGGCGCCGGTCATAAGTTCTACGGCGAGAACAACATCACCGATCTGTGGCACGTCAAGAAGCTCAGCCCACAGGCACACCTCCACCTCACCGAGAAGCCCGTCGAGCTGGCGGTGCGGGCGATTCAGTATTCCTCCCTGCCGGGCGAGAACGTTCTGGACCTCTTCGGTGGCAGCGGCTCGACCCTGATCGGCTGCGAGCAGACCGGCCGGAAGGCATTCCTCATGGAGATCGACGCCCTATACTGCGACGTCATCGTCACCCGCTGGCAGGAGTTCACCGGCCAGAAAGCCAAACGCGCCGCCGCGGCGGCGAGATAGGTGAGAGGTGAGCAGGTGAAAGTAGAAGGACACAGAAACAGAAAAGGCCGCCGGCGAACCCCGCCGGGGCACGCAATCCCCACCCTTGTCACCTACACACCTGCTATACTTGACAGGAATGGAGGGCCATGGCGGCCCTACATGGGAGCCAATCCGATGAAATCCGGAACGTTCGAGGTCTACAAGGACAAGCGCGGCCAGCACCGATGGCGGCTCAAGGGCGCCAATGGCGAGATCATGTGCAGCGGGCAA
>SDBU01007052.1_pt1 | contig 13061 bp, 12 predicted proteins | sample 2277071 | NCBI WGS metagenome assembly SDBU01 (sample SAMN10397929, study PRJNA504765) | marine sediment metagenome | isolation source: marine sediment core GS08_GC12, 126 cmbsf | place: Arctic Ocean: Gakkel Ridge, Loki's castle | collected 2008 | reverse complement strand
CTTCAAAATGGCGGAGGGGGTGGGATTCGAACCCACGGTCGGCTTGCACCGACAACGGTTTTCAAGACCGTCACCATAGACCACTCGGACACCCCTCCAGAAGTGATTTAAGTATAGGAAATTGGGTTGATGGCGTCAAACCTTGGCTCTGGTGCCATGAAAGCTCACGTGAAAGACAGTCCGATTGATAATCTAAACAAGAGAAGTCGTAACTAAATGGAGGAATACTGCTAATTGATTATATACGAAGGTTTTCTATTACTAAGGAGTCAATGATTAATCTTAGATAATAATTCTTAAGTAATTGGCAAAGCCTGTTTAAATTTTGTCTCAATCTGATTGGTGGAATTGATTCCCAGACCGACGCGATAGTTAAATGCTGAAGATTAGCGGTGTTTCTACGGAGCTTTGCTACTTTGAAAAGCAGGTTTAGATTGCCTGGCTTTTTGCCCAAGGTATCTATGGATATAAATGAGCCTATAGAAAGCCATCAGGTTGGTTAAAGCGGCTATGGTAATAAGGCAGAAGTAGGCTTGCCCAGTGACTGCCCCGAGCATTATTAAGAAAAGTCTTATATCACGTGAGGCGAGAGATTTGAGTCCTCTATCAAATAAGTGCCTATAATTAGAGCCGATACGGGCTCTAGTATAGCTAATGCAAATGGTACCAGCTACGGCTAGAAAGCCGGCCAGCCAAATTGAAATTGCAGGATAGGTCTCATTAGATACAGACCATAAGGTAAGCCCTAGTAGTATCAAGATATCGGCATACCGGTCAAGCACGGAGTCCAGGAAGCCACCAAATGTAGAAGCCGTACCTTTTAGGCGGGCTAAAGTGCCATCTACGCCATCAACAACAGACGATAACTGAACCAAGAGCCCTCCTATTATGTTCTGACCAAAAATGAAGCTTATAAAAGACAAAAGCGCAATGCCGAATGCTGCCCAGGTTATTTGATTAGGTGTTACTCTTGTCTTTGCCAATAGCCGGGCTATCGGCTCTGATGCCTTTCTGTTTACATATTTGGAGACGTAGCCATCATACACAGTTTCCATCTTTGTCTCCTACGCCCTCACCCGATCTAAATCTTCACTGGTGTCTACATCTGTCCAGAAACAGCCGCTAACATCGCATGTATCAAAGCGATGCCCCTGGCTGATTAAGAAACGGATAGCATCGCTCATTTCAACATTATTTCCAAGCTTGTGAACAAGCTCTTCCAGAGCCTGAAAGAAGTTCTCTGTTAGAAGAAAGGTGCCGGTATCCAGAGCGTTCCAATGAACAAGGTCTTTGCCAATTTCCGTGATACAGCCGGCAATATCAATAGTAACTTTGGTTGCCTCGGCTAGTTGGTGGTGTTGCGCTGGCGTATAATCGACACAAAGTGTTTCATTGACAGTCTGTCTATCTAGAAGACGCTTGACGGCTTTCTTTTCGATTATGTGATCTCCCATGCAAAGAACAACTGGGTCTTCTTGCACCCAATCTCTGGCTTTATGTACTGAGATAGCATTGCCTCCGAGATAATCGGGGTTAAAAATATATTGCAGCTTGGCACCAAAGTTGCTGCCATCGCCCAGCACCTCGATAACCTTATCTCCTAAGTAACCGACCACGATTGCTATTTCATTAATACCGGAGGATACCATTGCTTCAATAGGATAGCTTATTAGCAGCGCCTTGTCGTCTACAGGTAGCAAAACCTTGGGATAAGTGCTGGTTAAGGAGCCTAAGCGGTCACCGTCACCGGCAGCTAGTATAACACCTTTATCAATTTTTCGCTTATTCATTGCCAAGTTTAACTTCTTTCGAACAAAAATTTGTAGCGTTCTTAGAGCAGCTTGAAATTCCCTGTATGTGAGACTTGGTATTTCTTTGCAAAACACAGGTAGATTTAGCCCCTAACAGAATACTTGGAAAAAGGGGGGTTGTCAACCACGTAAAGTAGGAATCTTATCGGATAACTACAATCCTATTTTTTGGGACGTTTGTGTTAGCTACACAATTCACCGCTTTGTTGACTCGACATAAACTTGCTTTTAGCCATTTGTGGCCTCACTATAGACCACTCGGGCACCTCTTCAGGGCAGTTTCAGTATAAGAATTAGATGAGTAAACATCAATCTTCCGCGGGGTTGATCAGGGTGAGAGAGCCTACAAGTTTTTTATCTAATCACCTTTTCCCCTACATAAGACTGGAGGACTTCGGGGACTAAGATGCTGCCATCGGCCTGCTGGTAGTTTTCCATTACGGCGATGAGCACTCTGGGTAGGGCTAAGCCTGAGCCGTTGATGGTATGGACGAACTGGGGTCTGGCATCTGGGGATGGTCGGTAGCGGATATTGGCTCGTCTAGCTTGAAAGTCGCTGCAGTTGGAGCAGGAACTTACCTCAAGCCATTCGCCGCAGCCCGGAGCCCACATTTCAATATCATAAGACTTGGCAGCAGCAAAGCCTAGCTCAGCAGTACAGAGCTGCTTTACGCGGTAGGGCAAGCCTAGTTTCTGGCAAACCTGTTCGGCATCACTTAGCAGTTTCTCCACCTCCTGTTCAGCGGTGGACGGCTCGGTGAATTTGTAAAGCTCAACTTTGTCAAACTGGTGACCTCGTTTTATACCCCGGGTATCTTTACCGGCTGACATTTTTTCGCGGCGGAAGCAAGTAGTATAGGCGGCATAATATATGGGTAAAATTCCGGGCGATATAATTTCGTCACGGTGGAGGCTGGTGATTGGCACCTCAGCTGTAGGTATAAACCACAAGTCATCTTCGTCGTCGTGGTATAGATTATCGGCAAATTTAGGCAGGTTACCGGAGCCTATCATAACTTCCCTCTTGACCATAAACGGTGGATATACCTCTTGGTAGCCATGCTCGGTAGTGTGGAGATTAAGCATAAAGGAGATGAGGGCTCTTTGCAGTCGGGCACCTGCACCCTTGAGCACATAGAAGCGAGTGCCTGACAGTTTTACTCCCCTTTCAAAATCAATAATGCCCAGAGACTCTCCCAGCTTCCAGTGGGGGACTGGCTGGAAATCAAAGTTTGGTGGTTCGCCCCAGGAGCGCACTACTACATTATCCTTTTCGTCCTTACCTATAGGAACCGAGGGGTGGGGGATATTGGGTACCTGAAGCAGGAACTCCTCCAGTTGCTTATCCAGACTTCTGACCTCTTCCTCCAGCGCTCTTATCTTGACGCGCAACTCACGCCCTTCGTTTACAGGTTTCTTTTCTCGAGCCGTCTCTTTTCTTTCGTGCCTGAGGTTTTCTAGCTCAAGTATCTTCTGGCGACGCTCCGAGTCAAGCTGCAAGATTTCATCCAGTGGGGCAGTATCCTGGCGATTGGCTACTGCCTGCCGCACCAGTTCTGTATTTTCTCGGATGAATTTCAGGGCAAGCATAATATTCCCCTCATGGTTTCTCCCTGAGCTGAGGAAATAGGATTACTTCGCGGATTGATTGCTGACCGGTTAGCAACATCACCAGGCGGTCGATGCCTATACCTAGCCCACCGGTAGGAGGCATACCGTACTCCAGTGCCAGCAGATAATCTTCGTCAATGGTTTCTGTCTCAGTTTCTTTCTGGCGTCCTTCTAGCTGCTTTTTAAAACGCTGTCTTTGCTCTGTGGGGTCATTGAGTTCGGTGAAGGCATTGGCTATTTCCATTCCACCGGCAAAAACTTCAAAACGCTCTGCCAGACAGTCATTATCAGGCTTTGCCTTGGCTAGAGGGGACATTTCCACCGGATAATCTATAAGAAAGGTCGGCTGTATGATATTGGGCTCAACAAAGGTTGAAATAAGGTCGTCTATAAGCCTTCCTCTGTCCTTCTGGGGGTCAAACTCCATTTTTAACTCTAACATCTTAGCCCGGAGGGAATCGGCATCAGGATATTTCTCAAAGTCAATGCCGCTGTATTTCTCAATTATCTGCTGCAGAGTGATACGCTGCCACGGCGGTTTGAGGCTAATGGTATTATCACCGAACTTAACTTTATTGGTGCCTAGAACCTGTTGGCTAACCGTAGAAACCATATCCTCGACTATATTCATCATATCATTATAGTCAGCATAGGCTTCATAGCTTTCGAGCATGGTGAACTCGGGATTGTGCTTGGTGGAGATGCCTTCATTGCGGAAGATGCGACCCAGCTCGTAAACCTTGTCAAGGCCACCTACAATGAGCCGTTTCAAATGAAGCTCAAGGGCAATGCGCAGGTAGAAATCCTGGTTAAGGGCATGGTGGTGGGTAGTAAATGGGCGGGCTAAAGCGCCCCCGGCTGATGGCTGTAGCACTGGCGTTTCCACTTCCAAAAACCCTCGTTGGTTGAAGAACTGCCTGATAGCGCTAATAACCTGACTGCGCACCTTAAAGGTCTCTTTGGCTTCAGGGTTGGCAATTAGGTCCAGGTATCGCTGCCGATACCTGGTATCAACATCACTCAGCCCGTGCCACTTTTCCGGTAGAGGTTGGAGTGATTTAGCCAGCAGAGTGAAATCTCCCACCAAAACGGTAGGTTCACCAGTTTTTGTCCGTAACAAATTGCCGTTGACACCAATAATATCGCCTATATCCAAGTCATTAAATAGCTCACGCTGTTCCTCATCAAATCGGTCTATATTTTGGAATAATAGTTGAATCTTTCCTGAGCTATCGCGGATGTCAATGAATGCGCTCTTACCCATCAGGCGTCTGGCTGTAACTCGCCCGGCAACACTGACCTTATCATCCTTGGTCAAGCCGTCTTCTTTTTGCTTAAGCAGTGCTACCGCTTGCTGGGTGGTGTGGCTACGATTATAACGGTGAGGATAGGGATTAATGCCACGAGCACGAAGTCGTTCCAGCTTTTTTTGGCGTTGTTGAGCTATATGGTCTAATCTGGATGTCATCTTTATCTCACTTCCATATAATATAACAAGAAGACTGAGAGTTCTAGACTCCCAGCCATAGTCCATTCCATTTGACCATTATAGCGTTATTTTTACCTCACCGTAAAGCATCTTGATGAGGCATTAACTACTTTGCTGGTTCTCTTAAAGTCTCCAGCCAGGCGGCTGACTTTATCTCTCGTTCTAGGAGGTATTTCAGGTAATGGGATATTATCTTCTCTAGCTCGTGGGATAGTTCTGGGTTCATTCTTAGTCTACTGGCAGTGTTGTAGTCGTTATCTTGTAGTAGTCGTAGTACCTTTAAAGCGTTAACTGAAAGGGGATAGGTTAGGGGCTGGTTCTGGCGGCAATTAGGGCATAGCATACCACCGGAATTGGGACGAAATGAGTTAGTTACCGGTTTTAATGGTGAGTGGCAGGCAACACATTGCTGAAGCTGAGGTCGATAGCCAACCTTATTGAGAAGGTGTAGTTCAAAGTAGCGTAAGACTAGTTCATTATCATCAGCCTGGCATAAGTGATGCATTGTCTCTAGCAATAGTTGAAACAGGGGATAGTTTTCAACATGGTCGACGGTGAATTGGTTAATCAATTCGGTGACATAAAGACCATAAGCAGAAAGTTGGAGGTCACTTTTTAAAGGCAGGAAGCTATTGATAGTTTGGCTGCCGGTTATAGTATCTAGATTCCGCCCACGAGCTAATGACACCATGCTGTGGGTGAGAAACTCAAGGTGTCCGGCTAGTTTGCTCTTGGGTTTCCTGAGGCTCTTGGCAAAACCCTGGATTTTACCCATATGCGGGGTATAGAGGGTAAGGATGCTATCTGCCTCACCCAGCTTGGTCTTTTTAATAATGAAGGCTTCCGTTTGATAATTTCGTGGCTTTGACATCTGTACTGCTTTTGCTTTTTCGTTCGGGATTCTTATTTGATTACAGGGGTTTGTAAGCACGGATATTGGCACAAATGCTTAACTTGTGGCCGGTTCGAGCGTTGCGCAATTTTGAGATAATCTCTATTTTTTCGAAACCTGCCTTTTTCATAAGAGCAAGGAAATCCGGCTCAGGTAGTGCTCCTCCGATACACCTAAACCAATCGTCGATATCCTTTCGAATATGCTCGGGTAACGGTTCTTTCAGAACGATCTCGCAGAAAGCCGTCCTTCCGCCGGGCTTTAAGACTCTAAGGACTTCTCTCGTTGCTGCCTCTTTGTCAGGCGAGAGATTATATATGCCGTTAGATGCAACAATATTTATAGAGTTATCATCGAGAGGGATATCATCAGAAAGGCCACGTATGATTTCAACATTTTTTATTCCAATCCTCTCCATATTGTCTCTGGCTTTAATCACCATATCTTCGGATATATCTAGACCGTAGACTTTCCCTTTAGGACCGACAGCCCTGGCATAGAAATATAAATCCAACCCGGCACCACATCCCAGGTCAAGAACAACTTCACCCTCTTTAAGCTCAACGAAAGGTTGGGGATTGTTGGCACCGCTGAAAGAGTCAACCATAGACTGAGGGAGAGTATTCAGCACCTCCTCAGGATATCCCACTTCTAAGGCAAATACCTTGCCCACTGGGAAATTGAATGCCCCGTCCGGGTTGCTGGCAACTTCGCCATATTTAAGTCTGACCGCATCTTCAATCTCACTTTTACTCATTTGGGTAAGTGACTTTTTATTCATTTTTCACTCCCTTGGCTACGGCTCTAATCTTACCCAGGTGGGGGGTGTAAAGGGGAAGGATTCTATCCGCCTCCTCAGCTTAATCCTCTTAATTATAATAGCTTTTGTCTGGTAAGTTCTTGGTTTTGTCATCTTAATTATTTCTCATACTCAACAGTTACCAGATAACAAGACGCTCCAATTCCTCACCGAAGATAATTTCACCTTGGTAGATACGGGCAATATCCCGTATTCCCTTTTCTCTAGAGCCTGGCTTACTAAGTTGAGGGCCAGTGTGGCTAAGAATGAGCTTTTTGACACCGGCATCTTGTGCCATCTTGGCTGCATCTAAGGTTCCTATTTGACCAAGGACTTCACCATTTGCTTCCATTGTCTCTTGGTGATCCCAACAGCTGACGATAAGGACATCGGCACCATGAGCAAGTCTGGTGATCGACTCGCAGGAGTTTGTATCGCCAGTAAACACGATACTTCCTTTATCTGAATCAACGCGATAGGCAAGTGATTCAAGCCATGGTTCAACATGCTTGGCACGTGCAGCAGTTACTGCCCAATGGTTATGCCCTGTCACTTTTCCATGACCTATATCGCTAACATCTAGAGATAATTTGGGACGTGGCAATGAGCCACCACGATTCACATGTACATTTTGGCTGCCGGGGAATTCTACACGTGCTTTTAAATCATGAGAGAAAGCTCCATCTGCTCCAATAAGACGCTCGGTGATCCATTTAGTGGGTGGAGGACCCCAGACTTGCAATTGATGTTCTTTGCCTATGCTTTGGTCCCAACGACACAATAGGAAACACGGATAGTCCGCATTGTGGTCAGAGTGGTGGTGTGTGAAAAAGAGGTAATCAATCTGCGTTGGGAACAGACCTATTTTAACGAGTTTGTAGGTGGAGGCTGGCCCGCAATCAAACATCAGGTAGTCCTTATCCAGTTGTAAAACATATGAGGTTCCAAATCGTGATTTCGTAGGGGTTGGAGTTCCTGTGCCTAGTAAATATAGTATACTCATGCAGTTACCCTCAACTAATAATAATCGGTTAAACTAAATTCAAGACGTTCCCTTTTGCCTAAACCCTTGCCATGAGAACTGTGTAGTTTTTGCCATAGACCTTGGCACACGCCGGACAGGTGGTATAGAAGAAATACAATTTCTTAATCTCTTTGCCTTTTGTTTTGACATAGGCTTTCATTTCTTTGACCCACCTGCCAGTATTGCTGTATGGCCCTTCAAAAACCTTGGTCAGAAAAGTCCCTGATATTCTGGCTATCTCTGCTTTTGGCACTTCCTTGCTGACGGCAATATAAATGTCGCTTCCCCAGAGAGTTTTTTCATCTGAAAGCATAAGCGGTTCGGGAGCAAGGGCATCTGCCGCCTCAATCATTTCCATATTTTTAACCATTACCTTCCCGAAGTCTAAGGGAATATGCAAAAAACTCCTGACATGGTCTTTAATAAATAATTTGTTCCGCCAGGTTACCTTTTTTTCATCCCACGGTTCGGGGTTAAATCTGGGGCAGCATCCCGTTTCCGATTGCTCATTAAGTTTGTTCATAATGAGTGCCTCCCTTCTTTTTTCTAGGTAGGATTTGAAATTTCAAAATTGTTCTCATATAGACGAACCCAGAGTGACTAAAATTCCTGCCTTCCCTCTAGAGCTCTAATCAGGGTGACATCGTCGTCACCTATGCTGGTATGGGTGCTGCTTTTGGTTCCTTGGTCAGCTCAGATATTTTTTGGTAGAAGTTCTGTGCCGCGTACTTTCTTCTGTTGCCCTGGTCTACGCAGATTGATACGCATTTGGCACAAGACCATTCGGGGAACAACCCTGCCATCTGTCCTCTCTCATCACAGCACTTGCCATAGTCAAACTGCAATTTTCCCTCCCAGAACCGGTGAGCCTGTCGGGAAATCTGTTTCAGATACTCACCAGTAGGGCTTGGAGTTGAATTCAGTTGTGCACCGGAAGGACAACAATCTATGCACTTTTTGCAGCCTTTGTCATTTAGGGGTATGTAGGAACAAAATCGGTATTGGTTAATATCTGAATCGGTGTTGGTGAAGTCAAATAACTGGGAAAGAAATTTGCGCCAGGCTTTAGAAGGGTAAACAATACCGTTGCTACCATCCTTAACCAACTCCTGCTTATCAAACATGATGATAGACCGGATGGGTCCAGAAAACCGTTGAACTTTGCCATTGGTAAGTTCATCTCGGAAAATAATCCTTGCTACGCCAAACTGTCCTAGTCCCGTGAGCGCAGCAACACTCTTTTGTGGGTAGTTGCTACCTTTAGATGGCCCATGGGAAACTCCCTGGTGCGTTTGAGGTATGGCTTCTGTGGAAACATTCTTAACGTTATCATTGTTCATTGCCACAACTACATTATCATCGGCTACCAGGTCAATAGCTACCCTTGTCGTAGCTTTGTCGAGCATACGATTCACGTCTTCGTACATTCTGGCGAATAGGTGAGAGGAACCCTTTCTTTTGTTGATGGTTTGTTTGATATAATCCTCAATAATCTGAGACGAGAAGGGTAGCATCACCGAAACTATTATGGCTCGGCGGTAATTCTTGAGAGCGAAATCAAAGGAGCGCGGTACCTGAAAGATGGTCGCTCTGCCCGTCTCGTCAACCTTTTGTTTCTTCCTGTTGGCATAAAACTCCCAGATTTCCGGTAAACCGGCTGGATGCAAACCGACAACTGCCGGATTTCTTAAGCCCTGCCACAAATCATAGTCCAGAGGAATGTTCCCGATAGCCAGCTTGAGCAGAGGCTCTCCGTTTTTGTCGGTAGCATATTTTATTTTATCCATACTCCTCTGAAATTCCGGTTCTTCCTGAACTTCTATTATCTTCCCCTTGAATAGCTGGGTGAGTTCGTTAACAGTTACATCATTTGGCATAGTAAACCCTCTCTGTTATTTTATGCCTGTAGTAGATGAGCCTTTCAAAAACTTTACTAAAATTCCTGCCTTCCCTCAATAGCTCTGGTCAGGGTGACATCATCGGCATATTCCAGTTCGGTGCCGAAGGGCAGACCCCTAGCTAAACGGGTAACATTGATGCCTAGTGGTGAAATCAATTTCTTTAGATACATGGCGGTGGCTTCCCCCTCAAGATTGGGGTTAGTGGCCAATATGACTTCTTTTACTGAGCTACCCTGTAGTCGTTTCATAAGTTCTTTAATTCTTATATCATCAGTGCCTATTCCCTCGGTGGGTGAGATGGCACCATGGAGTACGTGATAAAGACCGCTATAAATCCTGGTATGTTCCAGGGCTAGGATGTCTTGAGGCTGTTCCACAACGCAAACCTTACTCTGGTCGTGCCGGTCACTGCGACAAATAAGACAGAGGTCAGAGTCAGTGACATTGAAGCAAATGGAGCATAGCCTGGCCTTTTGCTTTACTGACAGTATTGCCTCAGCCAGGAGCTGAGCTTGCTCATTAGGGGCACGCAACAGGTAATAGGTGAGTCGCTGGGCACTCTTGGGACCAATACCAGGCAGTTTGTTTAACTCCTGAATAAGCTTATGTATTGTTTCAGTGGTTGGGATGGAACCCTGATTCAATTTAAGACTCCTTGACCACCATTAAAATAGCCCTGGGATTTTAAAGCCACCAGTTAATCCTTTTAATTGCTTGGCAGCCAGTTTCTGAGCTTTGGTGGTGGCGTTACTTATTGCTTTTAATACCAATTCTTCTAGGTGTTCTGCCTTGTTGGGGTCTATCACCTTTGGAGATATTTTTATTGATAGTATTTCTTGTTGACCATTAACGGTAACCTTAACTGCGCCCTTGCCCGAGTCTGCTTCTATAATAGTATTACTTAGCTCTTTCTGGGCTTGGCCCAGCTTTGATTTAAGTTCCTGAGCCTTCTTTAGCATAGAAAAATTCATTTTTCCTCCGTATTAATAATTTGGGCACCCATCTTTAGGGCTGCCTTCAGCAAGTGATTGTCTTCTGGTTCATAGATGCAGCGCACATGACAGGAGTGCCCCATGAAGCTGCTTATGATTTTTTCGGCTACTTGTTTATTTAAAGGTTCTTCTATCTTCTCCTTATGAAGAGGATATCTAAAGGATAAGACTACAGTATCATCTTCAAATGCCACCGGTTTAACACCAGCGCTTCTAAGAATGGCAAGGGCTGGGGTTCTTTTGGTATCTTCCGGAGCTTGCTCGATAACCTGCTTCCAATTTAGTCTTAGGTGTTCGGTTTCGCTACCGGGTTCCGGTGGGGTGGTAGCAGCAGCTTTTGGTGGGGTAGTAGTAGTAGTGGCTTCTGGCTCTGCTGGTGTGGCAGTGGTGGTTGCTGGTGCTGGTGCTGGTGTGGGTGCTGGTGTGGGAACCTTGGTTGGCTTGGGTTTAGTTGGGGTAGCTGTTTTTGTGGGCTGAGGAAATTCATGTTTAACTTGCTTAGTAACGTCTTCCTTCTCTTTTTCCGAGGGTGTAGCACAGTCAATTAGGGCTAGCTCCAGGGGTAGGGTAGAGTAATTATCAGAACTAAGCTTAAGCTGACCAAGTAGCTTGACTGCTTTTAATATCTGAGTTAGGGAGGCTCGTGCAGCTAAATCCTTTAGTTCAGCTATGTCCTCGGCGGTGAAGTCTATAGCTTCATCAGAACCGGTCTTTATTAGAAGTAATCCTCTGAGGTATTCCACCAGTTCCCGGTTAAATTGGCGCAAATCCAGGCCATCATTATTGACGTTGTTTATGGTTTTTATTCCAGCTGGAATATCGTTGTTCATAATATGCTTTACTAGCTCTTTGACTCGCCAATCCCCGGTGATACCCAGGATAGCTTGAACTTGGTGAAGTTCAACTTCAGAACCGTAGTAAGTAGCTAGCTGTTCCAATAGGTTTTCTGCATCTCGCATGCTGCCGGTGGCACTTTTAGCGATGAGCCGTAGCCCCTCTGGCTCTATGTGAATGTCTTCTGCACTGCAAATATGGGTTAGTTTTGAAACTATGTCCGCCTGAGAGAGACGCCGAAAATCAAAGCGCTGGCATCGTGACATAATAGTGGGCAGAATTTTATGGGCTTCAGTGGTAGCTAGGATGAAGATGACATGTGGTGGCGGTTCCTCAAGAGTCTTGAGCAGGGCATTAGAGGCACTGGTACTAAGCATATGGACTTCGTCTATGATATAGACCTTGTAGCGAGCTTGGTTGGGAGCATAATTGACCTTCTCACGGAGACTCCGGATATCGTCAACACCGGTGTTACTGGCGGCATCAATTTCTATGACATCTAAAGCCCTACCCTCGGTTATTGCTTGGCACATGATACAAGTATTGCACGGTTCACCCTTGCCATTGGTTAAACAGTTCACTGCCTTAGCTAGAATGCGCCCAGTGCTAGTCTTGCCTGTTCCTCGCGGGCCACAAAAAAGGTAGGCATGAGATACACGGTCACTATTGAGAGCATTGTTTAGCGTCTGAGTTGCCTGTTCTTGGCCAACTACTTCAGCTAATGTTTGGGGACGCCATTTACGGTAAAAGACTTCAGAAGCCATCTTTGTTTGCTTTTATTATACTCTAATCTTGGCTGGTTTCCAAAGGGTTTTTGGGTGGATTAGCGTTGAATTTTTAGAAAGTTATTTGGGCTAAGATTGATTTTGTTGAAAAAGTCCCGAAATGAGAGATAAAATTCATGTAAATAGATATTTTATCTCAGGCACCTACCCATAATCAGGCCTGATGGCGAATAGTTTGTATAAAGGATATTCTGAAGAGAACGAGCATTATCCAGATAATATGTTTGTTAAACTAAAGTAGGCAGATCTTTACTGAATTCCCTTAATTGTTTAAGTCTCCGTTCGGTTTCTTTAGTTATCGCCGCTCGCTTTTCAAACAAATCCTTGGCTTTGGTAAACATACTTCGCACTCTAGATACTTTGGTTAACTCAGATGCAATTAAAGTCACTGAGATTTCCTTCGACCTTCGAGGGTAATCTCCAATCCTTATTACTGATTTAGGAGCTTTGTCTTGCAAAAAACCAGATATTTCCTCTAACATGGTCAGATTGAGCACATCTTTTGGCCCGCTAATTAGAGCCAGGATTCTCCTGGCGTCTTGCAGATCAAATCCCAATGTCAGGTTATTCTCAGCTTGGAGTAAGGCTCCAGATGCTGAGCTGCGTTCCTTAGCTCCTTCCCGGTAATGTGACCTTCTCCACCGAGAGAAAACAGAAAGATCGACTTGTCCCCTACCGATAGCGGACAAATCATGCAGAGATTGTTTAATATCTCCGGCATCTATTACTTTGCTGCCCACATATTTCTCATTTCTCTCTTCGCCAGCACAGCAGAGGTCATAGAAATTCTGAACTATCTCCTGGTTTATTTGTTTGAAATTTAAAGCTAAACTGCTTTCTGTTTTCCTAAACCGTTCATTATCAACCAGAAAAACGGCGTCAGCATATTGACTTACCGTGTTGATACAAGTAGCCGTGTTCAT
>SDBU01007051.1_pt1 | contig 13061 bp, 10 predicted proteins | sample 2277071 | NCBI WGS metagenome assembly SDBU01 (sample SAMN10397929, study PRJNA504765) | marine sediment metagenome | isolation source: marine sediment core GS08_GC12, 126 cmbsf | place: Arctic Ocean: Gakkel Ridge, Loki's castle | collected 2008 | reverse complement strand
GTGCTTTAGCTTCTGCCAGAGCAAGCACTTCAGCACCGGCGGAGAGGGCGGAATGGTGGTAACGGATAGCGAGGACTGGCTTTGGCAGATGCGGGCTTTCCGCGACCACGGCTACGATGTTAAAATGCGCATGGGGCTGCTGGAGCTGGAGCAAGCACTGCCCTATATCCATAACTCGCTCGGCTTTAACTATCGGATGACGGAGATGCAGTCGGCGATCGGGCTGAAGGAACTGGAGCGGATGGATACGTGGAATATGCCCCGGCGCAAACGCAATGCGGCTATCTTAGATGAGGAGTTGGGGACCACGGAGCAGATCCTCACACTGCCGCCCAACTGCGAGGAAGTGCAGAATGCGTACTGGTTGTATCCGATTGTGCTGGATATGGACCAGCTTGCCTGCGATAATGTCCAGTTCACAAATGCACTGGAAGCTGAAGGGATCCCTTGCGGCAACGTCCAGTGGCCGCAGGGCTATAAGGAAAAAGCCTTCACAGAGCATAATGGCTTCGGCGCACGGAAGTATCCGTTCCGAAGCCCGGATACGCGGCCGGAAGCAGTGGACTACGAAAGTGTTTTCTGTCCGAATGCGGCGGATATTGGGACAAAATGCTTCTGGGTTCCGGTGCATCCGACCTATGAGCCGGAGCATATGGAACTGATTGCCGCTGGCATCAAGAAGGTTATTGGGGCATATTCAAAGTAGAAACAGCTTCGCTCGCAACTCAGAAGGAGGCGAACCAACTTGGGTGAGGTTAACATAAGATGGGGCGTGGTTGGAGCAACGGGGATTGCCGATAAACGCACCATTCCAGAAGGTATAATTCCGGCAAACAATAGCGAACTGGCGGCGATTATGAGCCTGCCGGGGACAGGTGTGGAGCAGCTTTCCGAGAAGTACGGAGGCGTGCCGTGGTTCACCGGAATGCAGGAGATGCTGGACAACGTGGAGATGGATATCTGCTATCTGGCGACGCCACCGCATACTCATTTGGAACAGGTGCGAGCCTGTGCGGAACGGGGCCTGCACGTGCTATGTGAGAAGCCGCTGGCTATTACCGTTGAAGCCGCGCAGCAGATCCAACGGACCTGCGAGGACGCGGAAGTGAAGCTGGGTGTCGCCTATATGATGCCGTTTCACCATTTATCCGTAGAAGCTAAGCGACTAGTCGAAGAGGGGGTTCTGGGCCAGATCGTCTCGGCGCGCACCCAGATTGGGTTCGATTATCCACCAATAGAAGGAGCCTTCCGGCAGGTTCGGGAGCTGCATCGAGGCGGAGTGTTTATGGATGTAGGCAATCATGGTGCGGGGCTGATAGAATTTGTGGTTGGAGCGCGAGTGGACGCAGTAATGGCGATGGTGGAAAATGTGGTTTACCAATACGAAGGAGTAGAAGACACGGCCACAGCCATTCTGCACTTCGATAACGGAGCGATAGCGGTAGTGGATACCTCTTTTAGTGCCGCTGCGGCCGAGAATTCATTGGAGATTAACGGAACAGAGCGAACGCTGGTGGCTCAAGGAATACTGGGACAGACTGCCGATGGTGTGCTGCGAGTGGTGGAGACCTGTGAGGGGGCTGAGGAGTATCTGAGGATTGAATCAGACTGCCGGAATATGTATCAGGAGGAGATTGAGAGCTTCGCAGAGGCAGTTATTAACGACACTGACCCGCTAATGGATGGGGAAGAGGGAGTGTGGAGCCAGCGGGTGGTGGAGGCGGTCTATCAATCGGCAGAGACCGGAAAGCTAGTGAGGGTGGACGATATATAGACATGGGCAGGTCCAGGGAGATAGCGCAAGTCGCTCGCAGAGGCCCCAATGATTAAATGGTAGCTGATGTTGCGTATGCCGGCAGATGAGGAACAATGTGATGGCAACCAAGAGAAGACACGCCCTGGTAGTTGATGACGATCCGAACATGCGGGATCTGGTAGTGGCGATTCTGGAAGAGGGCGATTTTGAATGCCAAGCTACCGATACGGCGACCGAAGCTTATCAGATGGTGGGACAGGAGAAGTTTGATCTGCTGATCATTGATCGGAAGCTGCCGGATACCGACGGCACCCGGCTGTTGCAGCAGATTCGCGGCCTGGGCGTGGCCACGCCGGCGATAATCATTACCGGGCACCCATCGATAGAGACGGCCGCTGAGGCACTACAATGGGAAGCGTACGATTACCTGGTAAAACCCTTCGACGTCCGGGAGCTGCTAGAAAAGGCGCAGCGCGCCATTAGCGACCAGGGATTGGTTGATGAGAATCTGTACCTGTGGGAAACTCTGGAGAAGAAGTATAACTGGCGGCATGTCCTAAGCCGCAATGCCAGGGTCCAGCAAACTTACGTAATGGCAGCAAAGGCTGCGAGTTACAATGCCCCGGTGTTAATTCAAGGAGAGACGGGCACGGGTAAGGAGTATCTGGCCCGGGCGGTCCACTATCTGGGCGAGCGGGCTGAGCAGCCGATGGTGACGCTCAATTGCGGGGGATTCCCCGATGAACTGCTGGAAAACGAGTTGTTTGGCCACGAGAAGGGCGCCTTTACCTCGGCCAATACGGCAAAGGTCGGTCTGTGTGAGATCGCCGATGGTGGAACTCTCTTTTTGGACGAAATCACCCATATGAGCGCGGCTATGCAGGTGAAGATATTGCGATTTGTTGAGGATCACAGCTTTATGCGACTGGGCGGAACCAAGCCAATTACGGTGGATGTGCGGATCATAGCAGCAAGCAACCAGCCGGTAAATGAGCTGGTGGAATCAGACCAGTTTCGCGAGGATCTGTACTACCGGCTGAATGTCATTTCGTTAACCTTACCTCCCCTGCGCCGACGGCCGGAAGATATTGAAGTGTTTGTCAAACATTTTATGAAGCAATTTGGCGCCGAGGCGAGTAAACAAGTTAGCAAAGAGGCGTGGGAGGAGCTGCATAGCCATAATTGGCCGGGAAATCTGCGAGAGCTAAGAAACGCCATTCAGCGCGCCATAGTGCTATCTGTTGGTGATAGCATCAAGCTCGAAGACCTGTTGCTAGAGATGAAGTTGACAACAAGAAATGCAACGGACAGTGGGCCTGATGATGAGAAAAGCTCATCTTTACTAACACTGGAGGAACTGGAAAGGCGGCATATTCTGGCAATGTTGGAGGCCTGCGATGGCGACCGAGAAGCTGCCGCCGAGATTCTGGGCGTCAGCCGAGCGATCCTGGGTCGGCGACTCAAGAAGTATGAAGAGACGGATTAGAATATGGCTGTCCCCGGTCAGTTATGCTGGCCCGTCGGGCTTGTCCAGCCTAGGCAACCCGACGATTGTCCTGGAGTTGCTCGAGTTGGCGGGCGATTACAGCATCAGCCTGACGAACGCGTTGTTCATGGTCGCGGTGAATATCGAGAATTTTCTCCAGCCGCTCGATCATATCTACCGGGGCCCTACCACCGGCAATCAGCCTACTTGCTTGCAGGTAGACTATCTTCCAGGCTTCAGCTTGCTGTTCCAACAACTGCCGGAATAGCTCGATATCGCCCTTGTCCAGGGCGATCTTCTCCTGGGTCTGTATCTCATGCAACTTTCCCATTGCTTCCCACAAAGTCAAAGGTCGGTCAGCGTGGGCTGGTTGCCCGTTTGTGTTGTCCGATTGCTGTGGCATATATCGTCAGTCTGATTGCTGGCACCACAGAGATTCAATCCTTTGTTTGGATTTGGATAGAAGCTCTTATATAATCGGCATCCGGCGAGCTTATCTAAAGGCTCTGATGTAAGTCTGGCGTTATCACCCCTCCCCGCCATTACCTCAATAAAACCAGACTGCGTTGCAGTGTGGGTCGCAACTTGCCTGGTGGGTTGTATTGACTGCCCCCGGATCCTGGCAGCCAATTTTGGGGCTGAGTCTGGCGTTCAGCAAGATAATTACCGCACACTTGAATTGTTTTCTCAGTCCAGCACGAAACTCTACCGCTTCATCAAAGGGGTGGTAACCATCCGTATCGGCATTGGGACTATATTCCTTCAGGCAGCAGCGCGGTAGTTGCTTCGGGTGTCCTGGGCTGCTTCCAAAATCAGCTCCACCAAATGCCCACTGTCTATTTCGTATTGGCCGCTGCGCAACTTCTGGCGCACAGTGTTTATCCGCTGGTAACGGACAGCGGGTAGCTGCTGGACCATACGAGCAACCTGCCGATACATACGGGCATCACGAGAAAGCCTCATGGGCATTCCCTTGAAGTGCTGTCCGCCTGCGGCTGGTTGCCGAGAAGAGCTGCTGCGTACTTCAGACACTGTTTGCATCTGCTCTGCACCTCCTACTTTCCATTTCTGATTATTTCTGCAACTATCAGTTGGGCAATTATGTAGTTCGTTTTGGTATGACAATCGCTGGTATATTGAGTGCTGTGATTGTTTGGCCGCGTCCTAGTTGCTACAAGCGCTATAGCGTCTTCGGTGCAGGTGCAAAGCATCTCTCCGACGGGTATCAAACGGTCGGCCCCTGCTAACACCGCAGAGGCAACCACCGTAAAGGCCGGCGGGTGATCTATGTAGTGGCGGACTGCTACTGCAATGATAATATACGTCCAGGGAAAAGCGGGGAAGAGGTAGCCAGGGAGTCTCGACCCCGCTGGCATAGAGCAAACTACCCCCGGCTACGGTATACGGTGTTGCGTCCATATTGTCCCCCCGGGAACCTGTGCTGTAGTTAGTTGCGGCGATTGCTGCCAACCCCTTCTGTCGGTTGATGGGGACTGCGATTCATTACTGCCAATTATTGTCCCATATCAATATCTGCGGTTCCTACTAAGTTATCGGCAATTAAGCTGCATGCTTTAACTGAAGTTTCCCATAGCAAAGTTGGCACAGTAACGGTGTTCCCGAGCAATTTCTTTGGCCATTTGTTGTATTTTATTCTCTTCATTTGGGCAACGCGCTTAATAAATGACCGCTTTGGGCCGATAACAGTTGTGTAGTGAACTGCCCGTGCCATAGCAGCGACCCAAGAGCGGCGTTTGCTCCTGAGCTTATGCCGCGCCACTATCGTCAGCGTTATTAGTTCATCTGAGGGGGGAACTATGTTACAATTTCGGCACGAAGTGCAGCCACGCACCGAGTTTACCGTCAGCCCACATGTTATCATTCGTAGCGCTCTGCTCGAGTTAGACTATGTTGGGCTATCTGAGCGCATCGAGCAAGAACTGGAAGAGAATCCCGCTCTAGATGTGGACCTCAACAGTGTTGAAGACGAATATGAGGCCATGCCAGTGGGGCCCCCCGCGCATACTGATTTTGCCAGTTCCTCGCCCGGTAGCTCCGGTAATGACTTTCCCTGGGATGCAGTGGCGGAATCTCAGACCCTCCAAGATGAGTTGCTCTGGCAATTGCATGCCACTGCTCCGCGATCAACTCACAGAATTGGGGAAATCCTCATCGCTGCTATCGACGACGATGGGTACCTCACCACTGACATCTTTCAGGTAGCCGAGGACCTTGATATTTCCGTTGAGAAGGTGCAGGGGGTGCTCAACTATGTACACCAACTTAGTCCGGCCGGGGTGGGGGCACGTTCGTTGCGTGAGTGTCTTCAACTCCAACTGCGTGATCAGGAAAGGGCCGGAGAATCTATCCCGGATGAGGTTGCTCTTGTTGTCCAGCACTTTGGCTATTGTCAGAGCAATCTCGAAAAGAAACTATCGGAGGCTACGAATCTGGCTGTCGGTCAGGTCCAGAAGGCTCTTGAATATATTCGCTGCAACCTCCATCCCTATCCCGGCCAGCAATTTCGCGCGGATGCCCCGCAGCAGTCCTGCGACCATCAGATCTATCCTGACGCCCTAGTTTACTATGATGGCGAGGACCTGTCTGTAAGAATCCCCCGGAGCCACGCTCATACGCTCCGCATCAACCACGCCTATCTACGTCTGGAGCATACCATAAAGCGAGGCCAAGCCATGGCTGAGTACGCATCAGAACTCAATCCTGACCAAATTCAAGCCATCCATAAGCAAATCCGAGCAGCACGACGCTTCATCGAAATGCTTGAGCAGCGCTACATTACCATGCAACTTATCACCGAAACCATTCTTAACCGACAAAAAGCCATATTCTCCCGAGGAATCATGGCTCTGGTGCCGCTGAACAAGAAGGAAATTGCCTTCGAAACTGGCTTCCATGAGTCCACGGTGTCGCGGGCTACCCGCCACAAATATCTCATGATGCCAAATGGTGCGTTACTGCCCTTCTCGGTTTTCTTCGAAGATGCGCTACCTACCAAAGCGCTTCTCGCCGAGATAATCCAACAGGAAAACGTTGAGGATCCGCTGACCGACAAGCAGCTCGAGGGAATTCTTTCTGAAGAGGGCTACGAACTCGCCCGCCGGACCGTGACCAAGTATCGCAAGCAGATGGGCATTCCTTCGTCCCGTTGTCGAGACGGCTCTTTCAGCCTTCGTTCCACCTATCCACTCGGGTAGTAGCCCTTTGCGACCCGGCCCGTAGCTGTAGATCCTTTCAGCTGGTGTGCCGAACTATTCGCGACACGCTTCTTGCAGTTGCTGCGCCGTAGTTGAGCAGCCGACCTTTAGCTCGATGTTGAATATCGCCGCCTCCAGCAGCCATTCCCCTGGCAAGGTATGGCTCCCCTCAATAGCAGCAGTACAGTCGCGCAGCAGAATGGTATGATAGCCCCGATCGTGCATCGGCCGCATACCATAGTCGCGGAATTGAACACAGATATTGGCAGCAAATCCGGCATAAAGCAGATGTAGAATCTGCTGGTCGCGACAAAGCCGATGCAATTGCTCACCAGTGGCGACTACAAAATCATCGGCCCGTGGTTCCAGCAATTCCATAATCCTCCTTGCGGGAATCAGATTTTCGTCATCAAGCCACTGTTCTAGAGTCGGCTCAGCCGGCCGACCATAGGGATTACCATCGTAACGCCCTACCCGCTGACGAAAATCAGCCGGGGGCCAGGCAGCTTCGCTGTTCTGCGACCTAACCAGTTCTTCGTTGCCAGCGCACTTCAACCGTTGCGGATACTTTTGCGCAACCGCCGGCGACGGCGCGTGCACAACCATCACCCCAGACTCCCGGCACGCCTCCAGTGTGGGCGATATCTTCTCATGCGCTATCTGCGCTGCCCGTTCCTGAAAGCTCTCCACCGGGTGGCGATCCCAACAGTCCACCAATACTAGTGCTGTTTGGGCGGCTGGAACTGTGATTTCTCTCTCATGCCACCCAAAATTCTCCTCGCGGCAGGGAATATCCGGGGCGGTGTACTCGCGGCCGTATCGGCATATGAAGCTAAGGTCTTTCATGTTAGTTCTCCTGCACAGGCAGCCAAACTGCTGCCAAGGGATAGTGCTGCATCAAAGCAGCCACTGGCTTGCAATTAACCGTTCGCCGCCGGCGCGCAGTTTCCTGCAAGTCTGCCACACAATGAACTTATTGCTCCTATAACAAGTCCCCACAGTGCTGGCTACTGAAGGTGGTTAGAACTGCTTCATCGTGTACTTCAAACAATCGAGAACCTGCAGAGGAGAGAGGCAGTGATTTGGCGGAGCTGTGGGTTCGTATAAGTTATATTATGTTAACTTGCTCTTGATTGCAAGGCTGCAATGACCTCATCTGCTATGTCTGGACAGGCCGCCATTTGTTAAATTGAGCGAGACCCAATTATCTGGCGCCGGTGCCGCGGATGACCACGACGAGAGTGTGGCGTAGTATCTCCAGATCCAGCCGCAATGACAGATGACGGATGTAATACAGGTCATACCAAAGCTTCTCACATACGTCTCCGAAGCAGGTATCATAATGCTGATTAACCTGAGCCCAGCCAGTTATGCCCGGGCGCACACTTAGCCGAGTCGGATAGAACGGCAAGTGCCGTATAAACTGCCGGACAAAGTGAGGCCGTTCGGGCCGCGGACCAATAAGGGCCATCCTGCCAGTTAGGACGTGAAAAAGCTGCGGCAGTTCGTCGAGGTGAGTTTTGCGTAGCAGTCGGCCTAACGCAGTAACACGAGGGTCACTTTCCGTAGCCCACACCGGGCCGGTGGTGTTTTCGGCGTCGGGAACCATCGTACACAATTTGAGCAGCCAGAAAGGCTTTCCTCCCTGACCCACACGCTCTTGCCGATAAAACACCGGACCAGGGTTGAATATCTTTATAAGGAGAGCACACACTACAATCAGCCCCACAGCCGCCGGCAGCAGCAATACGACCACAAGGATCTCTATTATCCGCTTGCCATAGCGATTATAGATGCTGGGTGGCAAGTGGCAATAGCTTTCAGCGACGACTCCCCCGCTATCTCCAACGGTATCCACCGCGTTATTAGCAGCGATGTAACCAAGCGGAGGTACAGCGTAGTGAGCTGTACTGCGGCATTCGTGTTGTAGTTCGCTCACCGCAATTCACCGGTGCATTTGTGACAATCTTGGCAGTGCCTAGTTAAACACTAAGAACGTAGCTACCAGGCTGCCCAGGGTTTTGAGTATCCGCTGGAAGGTGCTATCGGTAAGAACTGTCCTCACCATGTAGTCAGAAGGCACAATGATCACATCCCCCGGTCTGATTTCTTTGATCTGGCTGCGGCGGCGCGCTGCGCCATTGGCCCGGACCACGACTGCCCGGCCAACAGCAGCGTCATCGGCAGGCCCCCCCACCATATCTATGTAGAAATCAATATTTGCACCCTGCCGGTAGGGCACCTTACCCGGCCGGATAACAGCCCCGAGCACTGCCAACGTGTTGTGGATTTCAGGCACGACAATGGTATCGCCGTCCTGCACCAAAACATCTGCTTCTTCTCCGTGAGTTTCCAGCAGCTTGCTTCCCTCTACCGGAATGCCACTTACCCATGCCGAAAGGCTAAGGTGGCGAGGTGGGACCATCAAAGCTGTTCCGCCCCCACTCGCAAAGAGCTGACCGACATTGGCGCTCACCTGCTCGGCGAGCACAGTGCGGCGGGCTTCTGTTTCCCCCTGCACCATAGAGCTGGCCGACTCGCGATTGTACATGGCCACAATCAGTTCCAGGTTCTGGCGCTGCCCCTTGGCCAGGGCACGTTCGCTAGGGCGATAGACCACAACACCATTCGGGTCAGCATTATCCAGTAGCGGGCCGGCTCTTTGCAGCAAGTCATATACGGTCTCTTGTTCATCGGCACTACCCCGCAGAACATACGTGCCGGGGTTTTCGACCTGTCCGCTGACATGGACCACGGCAGGCTGCTGTTTGAAGTCGCCGCGGCCCAGCACTGTAACCATATCGTCGCTACCCAGCACAATATCAGGCTCTACGCTAATCTGCCCATCACCCCGGATTCTCAGCTTCAAACGGTATACTGTGGCCGGCCCGGATTGCCACCCCCGGGCATATTCGATTGTGTCGCTAGCGCCAGGGGCAACTCCCTGAGCGGCCAGGATTAGATCGCTGACATTCATACCCTCAAAGCAGTCATAGTCACCGGCTTCGCGGACAAAGCCAGCAATATGAACCTTGTCCGGCGGTCTGCGGGAGGTTACTCTCAGAATATCACCAGCCTGGAGCTCAATATTGCTGGATGAATCGTCAGCGAGCGCCTCCTGCAGGTTGATCCTCACCATGCGCCGCTGGCCATCAGGTTGCAAACACAGCAAGGTGGCTTGCTCCAGATACGCCTGCTCGGTTACCCCGCCACTCTGCATGACCAGGTCCTTGACGCGCATATCAGCCGACCACTGGTATTGCCCGGGATTTTGCACCGGCCCAACTACCTCAACATAGGTGATTGGGGTTGCTTCATAACGATAGAAAATGCGCACCGCGTCATACGGAGCGAGAGCCAGCGAATCTACCGGGGCATCCAGGGCGTTCCGCACGGAGAAGCTCTCATAGTGATGCTGACTGTATTCGTCAAGGCGGCGAACCTCCCCATATCCAAGGTAGGCCCCTTCCGCCAACCCCCCAGCCAGTGAAATAAGATCGCCAACTGTCATCTGCGGCGCTACCTCGTAAACGCCGGCACGACGCACGGCCCCGCTGATGCGCACCGCATTCTCCGGCATCTTATCTATGGCCTCTACCACCACTACATCGCCAGCCTGCAAGGTAAGCTCAGAGCCACTACTACCCGTGCTATCACCAGACTGAGTCAGGTCCAGACTCAGCACTTCCTGGCGGCGATGATTGACAATCCGCCAGACCGTAACGTCTCTTAGTGAGCCGGCCGGTGACGGCCCGCCGGCCAGTTCGATTGCCTGCCGGCAGGTGATGGGGCCGGCTATCTCGTAGCGCCGGGGGCGGCGCACCTCGCCCGTCACTCCAATCTCGTCGCCGATTCTACCGACAAAGATAGTGTCACCATTCTCCAGAGGTGGATCATCGAGTGGTTCGCCTTTGAGCAGATAAGGATAGAGATCAATTCTAACAGGAGCCTGACGGGGCTTTACTAAGCGAATATCGCGCAATGAGCCAGCTTCGCTGGGGCCACCTCCCATATACAGAGCCGTCAGTACGGTCGCCGTCCCGTTTAATCCGTAGCGCCCCGGTCTGGCCACGTCACCGGTGAGGTAAACCGTGACCATCCGAGGCTCACTAATCGTTACCGTCGTTTGGCTATCAATATAAAACTGACTGAGCTTCGCCGTAATCATATCGCGGGCGGCTCCCAGAGATTGTCCGGCAACTTCTACCTCGCCGGCCAGCGGTAGATAGATGGTGCCTTCGGCGGAGACAAGTACCGTGGTGTTGAGGTGTTCGATCCCCTCGCTCCAGGTGCGAACCGTAAGCTCATCGCCGGGCCCCAGGGCATACTGGGGGGAGATAGGCATATTCAGAGTGCGCGGCTCTTCGCCGCCGGTACCGGCGAACAGCTCCTCTCCGAAGCGTCTGAGGTTCTCCAGACGCATCTCTTCAGGCAGTTGCCAGTCCTGCTCGGCTCGCTGCCACCGGAGAAACTCCGCAGCCTGGTCGTCTTCTTCTGCCGAGGACTGCGCAACCGCTGGCTGTGCATCTGCTTCCGGCTGCTGGTCGCCAGATAACTGCTCAGCTATTTCTTCTGGTGACTGCTGTTCAGGCACAGCAGGCTGCGCCGCACAAGTGCCGGTTAGACCCGACGCCCATACCAGCAATCCAAGAGCTACTGCGCACGTCACTACATCATTGACTTTCCCCAACACCATACGCATAATTCGTCTGATACCTCCAGGTCACCGCCCAAGCCGATTCAGGCAACTGAGGGGTGCCCAGGATATAGGAGGCGGACAAACTGACTTGGCTGAAGCCAGCAATTGCCGGGGCATCAGCGCCCCCATACTGACTTTACGCTCGCCCTCCATACTCGGAACTATATTCCAGTAAGCAAGTGGTATCCCTTCCTCACATCGTCCTGCAATTTTCGTTCCTACCATCAACTTGCTTTTAGTGATATAATTGACTTGCCTATGACCATTCGCCAACACATTGAACAACGTGAGGCTGACTATCTGAGCCAATATGCAACTTTGAGCGCCGAATCGGCGGGGCGCGCCCGCCCTGAGTCACCCTGCCCGGTCCGCACTATCTTTCAACGCGACCGCGACCGGATTATCCATCTGTGCCAGGCTTTTCGCCGCCTGGCTCAGAAGACTCAGGTTTTTATAGCGCCGCGCGAGGATCATCTGCGCACGCGGCTCTCCCACACCTTGGAAGTCTCCCAGATTGCCCGTACCATCGCTAAGGCCCTGCGACTTAATGAGGATTTGACAGAGGCAATCGCACTGGCCCATGACGTTGGCCACACGCCCTTCGGCCATGCCGGCGAAGATAGCCTGGACCAGGCTTACCGCGCCTATGACCCGCAGGCCCACTTCGCCCACCACGAGCACAGTTTACGGGTGATAGATGTGCTGGAAAGAAATGGGAAAGGTCTTAATCTTTCCCAGGAGACCCGCGCGGGCATCGTGACCCACAGCAAATCAATGAAAGACTTGCAGATAGACCTGGAGGAAACCAACTCGCCCGCTATGGAGGCGATGGTGGTCAGGGTGGCTGATCGCATCGCCTATCTTACTCACGACCTGGACGACTGCCTGCGTACCGGCTTTCTGTCTGCCCAGCAAGTGCCGGCAGGGGTCACTGAAGTGCTGGGAGAGCGCCACAGCCAGCGGGTTGGAACTATGGTTCGTGACCTTATCGAACACAGCTCGGACCAGCCGCGCATTTCTATGAGCAGCAGAGTTGTGGATGCGGCTGATGCGCTCAAAGATTTCCTATTACGAGAGGTATATCAGTCGCCCCGCATCCGCCATGAGACCGATAAAGTTACCGGCATCATTCGCAGACTGTTTGATCTCTACATGCAGGACGACGAAGCCTTTGCCGAAATCAGCGCCTCCGTGCCCGTTGACCCCCAACAGCGCGCCCGCCAGGTCTGTGACTATATTGCGGGTATGACTGATCGCTTTGCCCGCAGCCGCTACCTGGAGCACTTCCTCCCCGCCGGTTTCCCCTCGTTTGAAGAACTGTAACACAACTGCAATTACCTTGCGCCCGCAGCGTCTACTGGTGGTAATAGACATCCCACTTCAGGTAGTTATCCATCGCCTCATATATGGCATCGGCTATTTGTGCCTGGTTGATGGCGACGTGATGTTCGAAGCCATTGCTGCAAATATAGCTCAACAATACCTGCAGATTGGGAATTGCAGCCACTCCGTAGCCGCCAAATGTCTCCAACGGATCATCCGTGATCTGGCCTTCGCCGATGTAGACCCGCACGACTCCCGCCAGATCGTCAGTGGCTACTCTAGTATAGGTGAACGGCCCCGGTTTGATCGGCCCAGTGCAAACTCCCCATGCATTTTCCGGCCCCACCGCGTCCCTGAGTATATCGTGCCTACCCATGCACACCTCGCCGAATACATCTTTCGGCAGATTGCTGCAATGGAAGAGTACGCACTTGTTGGGGTCATCTCCGTAGTTATTGTTCCAGTCCAGCAGCGCGCTGGGCTGCCCGGAGGCCAGGGCCATAGCATACATGCCCACCGCCCCGGTGACGTCAACCTCACAGGCCGCGGGGATCAGCTTCTGGCTGAACATACTCATCACCG
>SDBU01007050.1_pt1 | contig 13061 bp, 8 predicted proteins | sample 2277071 | NCBI WGS metagenome assembly SDBU01 (sample SAMN10397929, study PRJNA504765) | marine sediment metagenome | isolation source: marine sediment core GS08_GC12, 126 cmbsf | place: Arctic Ocean: Gakkel Ridge, Loki's castle | collected 2008 | reverse complement strand
ATCCTCAACATATCCATGAGATGGCACCCATCCGAAGAGTGCTTGAGGAAGAGAAAAGAAATGCCAGCATTCGTGCCAGCATGGATGCGAGAATCCAAGCAAAGCAAGAGGATTTAACTTTGCTTTTGGAAAGCAAATTCGGTCCGCTCTCCAAAGAGTTTGTTTCGACGCTTGAGGCACTGCGTGATATTGATGAATTGAATAGACTATATAAACGTACTCTTGATGCACAGACGCTGGAGGAAGTTGGTCTTCAGAAAGTCAAAGACGTGTAAACGTTAGGTAGTTTTGAAAAAAAAACTTACACTTTTTTATCCGCGAATCTCCACGAATCTTCGCTAATAGCGGATATAGAAGCGAATCCACATCAAAGGTAAAATTTAATAGTGAAAAATACCTAATTGCAAAACCTGCAGAAAAAATAAGAAAAGGAGGAATTGTTTTTGGAAATTAATTCGCTAGAAACAGCTAAACTCGCGGCAGAAGCCGTTCTCAGCCGCAAAGCCAATGATGTTGTCATTCTGGACTTGCGGGGTATTGCATCGTTTACGGATTTTTTTGTTATTTGCAGTGGTAACTCCGATACACATGTCGAAGGTCTTTCCCGTGCGATTTTAGAGAAGTTGGATGAAAATGCTGTTGAACCCTGGCATAAAGAGGGAGAACGCGATGCCAGTTGGATTCTGCTAGATTACGTAGATGTCGTGGCTCATATTTTCCTGAAGGAATCGCGGGAATTTTATAATCTTGAGCGGCTATGGGCAGACGCTCCAAGGGTCGAACTGCCGGAAGCCGTGCAAGTCGATTATGATGAAGAATATGACGAATTCGGAGCATTCGTGGAATTTGAAGAAGATGAATAAAAATGAGGTGATTGAAATTGCTGAATGAAGTTAAAACTCAGATATCAAATGTTGTGAAATCGGCATTGGAATCAGCGTTGGCTCACGGTCAACTTACGTTGGATGAAATACCGGATATTCAATTGGAGCCGCCGAAATTAGAGATACACGGCGATATCGCTTGTCCTTTGCCACTATCTCTTGCTAAACATGCAAAAATGTCCCCATATCAAATCGCAGAACGAATAGCAACACATATTGATGTTGAGCGGGAGACACTAATCGATAAAATTGAAGTTGTTAAACCGGGTTTTATCAATTTTTTTCTCTCCAATACATGGCTCTACGATTTACTGCGGCGAATTCACGCGCATGGTGGAGAATTTGGAAAATGCCCGAATTCCCCGATTCTCGGGATGTCGCTTCACTCCACTTGCGAAGTCGGCTACAACTCAAAACGGCGCATTCAAGTTGAATTCGTCAGTGCGAATCCTACGGGACCGCTCAACGTCGTCAACGGACGGGCGGCATCGGTCGGGGATACGATTGTTAATCTATTGAACGCTGTCGGTTATAAAGCTGAACGGGAATATTACGTCAACGACGCCGGTGAGCAAACTTATGCGTTGGCGCGCTCAATAGACGCGCGCTATCGAGAATTGCTCGGAGAAAAGGATGTTTCCTTCCCTGAAAATGGGTATCCAGGCGAATATGTCATTGAGTTGGCGCAACGACTTATTGACCGAGATGGTCCACGCTATCTGGATATGAGTGAATCGGAACGGCTGGAAGCGTTTCGACAATTCGGATGCACAGAGATAGTCGCAGAACAGAAAAAAGACCTGGAACGTTTTGGTGTATTCTACGATGTTTGGGTGAACGAACGGGCAATTCGCAATACCGGCAAACCTGCTGAAATCATCAAGATGTTTGATGAAAAGGGATATCTTTACGAATCCGACAAGCCAACAGGGGAAAAATCCGGATTTGAATCCATGACCGGTATTGCTACCTGGTTCAAATCAACCGAATTTGGCGATAAAGAAGATAGGGTACTCGTGAAAAGCAACGGCAATTTCACTTACATAGTGCCAGACATCGCCTACCATTATAACAAATTCACCCGTGGATTTGACCGGGTCATTGACCTGTGGGGGCCTGACCATCACGGCCAAATTGGGCTGATGAAAGCGGCGATAAAAGCGCTGGGATTCGGAGACGACCAACTGGACATTCTCATCGTCCAGCAGGTGAATATCATCGAAAAAGGCGAAACTAAAAAGATGTCGAAGCGGAAAGGACAATATTACACCTTAAGACAGTTGATAGACGAGCTTGCAAAAAATGTCGATGAACGCTTTGCCGTTGATGTTGCGCGGTACTTTTTCCTGATGCGCAGCACCAACGCAAAGCTTGATTTCGACATTAATCTTGCCATCACACAAGCTGACGAAAATCCCGTCTTTTATGTTCAATATGCCCACGCTCGTATATGTAGTATATTCCGGCAGATGGCAGAACGCGGCATAACGCAACAACCCATCGACGATGTGCAATTAGATATGATGGCATCCGACGAAGAGGTGCGATTAATGAAAAAATTAGCGGATTTCCCCGAAATCGTCCTTAATAGCGCCCAAAAGATAGAACCCCATCATATTCCACATTACTTGCAAGAGGTCGCGTCGCTGTTTCACGCATTCTACGGCAAACATCGCGTGCTGGATGCGGCTGAACCGGGAATGACACAAGCGCGGTTAGTCTTGATAGACTGTGTCAGAACAGTGCTGCAGAATGGACTGACGCTGCTGGGTATTACCGCGCCGGAGACGATGTAGTAGGAATTACGAATTACGAGTTACGAATTACGAATTATTTTCGGTCTGCGTTAATTCGCAATTCGTAACTCGCCCTACCCTGTACCTTTCACGCTTCACTTTTTACGAAAACAATCATGATGATACTGCTACGAATCCTCGAAATGTTCATAGCGAATCTGTTTGTTTCTGCTCTTTCGATTCACCTATTTCGAGCATTTCGGACGAACATCCGCCATCTTGATATTCCTATTTTTGGATTTTTCTGGATATATACAACAACGCTCTACGCCTTCATTTTGGGAATCTTTGGGCTTCTGGAATCTCATAAAATTGCCATAATCAGTCTTATCGGCATAATCATTTTGGTTATCCTGGAATTTAGAAAGCGAAGGGTCAAACAGAAGCCATTTTCTCTTCATCTTCCGAAGTTAAGAGTTCCGAAATCCCTTCTTGGCATCATTCTCTGTGTTCTCGCCTTTCTGCAATTAATGCGAATTCTTTTCCATATTTGGTATATTCCGCCCTACGTATGGGATACGGTTGTCTATCATCTGGTGAATGTCGCGGAATGGATTCAAAAACAACGCATCCATGCTGTTACATCGCCGGTGGGGCGAGTATATTGGCCAGCTACGTTTGAAGTTTTGGAGGCTTGGTTTGTTGTATTTTTACATCATGATATCATCATGCAGGTACCCAGCTTTCTGTGTTATCTTGTCGCTGGAGCATCAGCGTATGCGTTGGCACGCGTACTGCAAATCAACAAACTTCTGTCTGCGGCGGCGGCTTTGTTCTACGTTTTCACACCGTCGCTTGCAATTCACGCTACATCGTGCAATACAGATTTACCTGTAGCCGCGCCATATTTGCTTTCGGTAGCGATTCTGCTCGACCTCTTGATAAACGGACGTAGGGAGAATTTTCCGTTGGCAAATCGGATGCTCATCGTGATGATGGCTCTGTCTTTCGGATTTGGTGCAAAAGCGTACACTGCATTTATTAGCCCGGCTCCAATTCTGATATTTTTCGTCGCCGCGTGGATACATCGCTTATTCGGGGATTTGTGGAATTTGCTTCGATTCAGAAATCGCCCCTCTATGGCGCGAACCATCCTATGTATTTTTCTTATTGCGGGAAGTGTGCTCTTAGGTTTCTATTGGCTTATCCGCAACTTCATTGTTTTCGATAACCCCTTTCATCCAACGGATTTTAGAGTATTCGACCATCTCATATTTGGGACAGGGGACGCACCTCAATTCGGACAAGGACAGCGAGGTTCTGTCAGCATAAACTCGATGTGGCAAAATGCGTTCACGCTTGTGACAGACAAGATTTTTGACAAACATACCACATTTACATCAGACCTTGGAAATATGAGTGGGTGGGGATGGTTCAATTTTGTGTGTGGTATCCCTGCTTTTTTCTACGCGCTCATTTTTCTCAAACGACTGCGGTTGTTGATTATTTTGTTTATTCTATCGCTATTGGGTTTATTTGCCTGCATATCCGTAGACCCCTGGTACATGAGGTTTACCGCGTGGTTTCCTGTCATCTTCGCGCTCTGTTTCGTAGCAATGCTTTCAAATCTAAAACAGAAGTCCATTAGAGCATCCTTCATGATATTAGCAATTTCATGCACTATTTGTAACTTTATCGCAGTGCTCAATGCAGGTGTGTTTTCTGTATCTGATTTTCAAAAAATGATGGCGCTTCCGCCACTCAAACGAAGCACCGCTGAACTCACACATCATTACGATGGCACATACAAGTATACCCTGGCGCATGTTCCCAAGGATGAAATTATTGGATACTGTTTTCCGAACAATGGCTGGGGTTATCCGCTGTACGACGGTGACTTATCGCGCCAGTTAAAATATGTTCCTATTGAAGATGGAACGTTCATTAATTTTATGAAACGACAAAATATCAACTATCTATTTGTGGAACGAATCAAACCCGAACAGCAACAACTTATACAGCAAGCTGTCCTCAGTGGTTCATTGGAACAAATACAAGGATATCTCTATGTGCTAAAATGAAAATACATTTTTTCCATCCGACAGGAAAACTATAATATCACTGTTAGGTAGTTTTGAGTAATAAACTTTACATTTGAAACAACTGCTTGATGACGCTACTGGTGATTGGTGATTGTACCAGTCACCAGTCTACCAGTCACAAATGAAGCGATAAACTGTGAATTGGTGTAATTCACACTAAACGTTTAAGTGTGGAAATATCATTGCGAGTGAAGCAAAAAAATGAAGTGAGGCAATCATGCCAACGAAAAAAACTGACGATAGCAGGGACAAATACGACAACGCCGCTAAGATAGTCTTCCAAGAACGACCAATGGATGTTATTCAGTTTGCAACCGGTTATACTTCGCCGACGATAGAACCACTTCGAACATCGCTGGAAATTCGCAGAAGGCGAGAGGTTGACACGCTTGCGAAGATAAAAATCCCTTCAGAAAAGAATCCGGAGAGATTAATATACGCTATAGCGCATGTTGAGTTTCAAACAGAACATATCCCTATTATGCCGTATCGTATGGCTGAATATAAGGCGCGATTATTGAGAGTATACCGAATACCCGTCATTTCAACGGTTATCTATTTGCGCGAGAAAAAAAGCGACAAAAAAGACGCGGGTATTTTTGAACAAAGTTATCCTCAAAAGTTTCTGGCGGAATATAACGTCATCTATCTCTGGGAGATGGATGGCGAAGAAGCATTGAGAAATTGCACAGTAGGAAACCTGCCCTTCATCCCACTGATGGAACCGCCAGAAGATTGTAATAGAGAAGAATGGTTATCAAAATGCGTCTCTGTCGCTCACGAAATCATCCCGCAGGAACATTCGCCTAATTTGCTTTTCTCCATGAGTGTTCTCAGCGGTTTGGTGATTAGCGACACTGATGCTATAGAAACTATCATCCCGGAGGAAATCATGAAGGAATCAGCATACTACCAACATATCGTAAACAAAGCAGAAAATGCAGGTTTAACCAGAGGTAAAGTCGAAGGTTTAGCCGAAGGTTTAGCCGAAGGCGAATCTCTGGGCATCATTGAAGCATTACTAGTCCTCATAAGGAATCGCTTTACCTCTGTACCGAAGACGATTTCACGGAAGGTAAAATCTATTCGTGATAAAGAGACCTTGCTTAATATTCAAAAACTGGCGATTAATGCCAAAACAAAAAAGGAGTTTGTTGAGGCATTTAATGCTCTTAAAATTTAGAGAATACTTTATAGAAGCGGTCAATCCGCGTGGAAGGGGGTTTGTTGTGAACGAAAAAAAGGAATTAACGGCGGAAGAACTCGTGAAGAAGCTCACCCGGAAGGCACCACAGGATGGTGAATTTTCCCTCAATGATGTTACCATTAGGGGCAAGCTGGACTTACGGCATCGGATTATCCCAGTTGCCGTCGCGTTGACAAACTGCATCTTTACCGACGAAGTTGATCTGAGATACTGTGAGTTCAAACAGTGCGTGGATTTTTCGGGAAGTCACTTTGAGAAGGATTTCAACAGCGGCGATGAAACTAATAGTTTCACCATTTATCAGAAGGATCTCATCTGCAACAACACGGTCTTCGAGGGTGGTGCTAGCTTCAATGGTGCTCGATGTGAGGGTAGTGGATATTTCCATAACGCCAAGTTTGAGAATACTGAGAAGGAGATAAATTTCGTCCATGCAACGTTCGGAGGCAATCTGGAATGTGTAGGAACGATTTTCAAAGGCGGTGCCAGTTTCAATTGCCTCCGGTGTGAAGAATCTGGATTTTTCCATAATGCCCAATTTGAGAATCCTAAGAAGAAGATTGATTTTGGTCATGCGACGTTCGGCCGCAATCTGGACTGCACAGAAGCAATTTTCAAAGGCGGTGCCCGTTTTAACACACTCCAGTGTGAAGGAACTGGAGTCTTCGAGAACGCCCGGTTTGAGAATCTTGAGGAGAAGATTGATTTCGGTTATGCGACGTTCGGCGACCATCTGGACTGCACAGAAGCAATTTTCAGAGGCGACGCTAATTTCAGCGCCCTCAAGTGTGAAGGAACTGGATTCTTCAAGAACGCCCAGTTTGAGAACCCTAAGAAGGAAATTAATTTCGTTCATGCGGCGTTCGGCATCAATCTGGAATGTCAAGGAAAGACGACTTTCGCGGGCAAGGTGAACTTCCGATATGTCCAGATTTCAGGAGTGGCTATTCTCCGGGGAACAGAATTCCAGAACAGCGTAAGCTTTAACGGCGCGGCCATACATAGTCTTTCAATGAGGGATCCGAAAACTGATTATGGCTCCGGTTCTTTTCCCTTTGAGAAAAAAGACATAGACCTACGCCGATGCACATTTGAAATATTCGAGGGCACGAAGGAGCAGCAAAAGCATATAGTGGACGCTCAATCGCTAGAGAAATTCAGCCAGGACCCGTACCTGCAATTTGAGCAATACTACCGGAGCATCGGAGACGAGGCGTATGCTAAAAAGATTTACTACGATGGACGACGCGTCCTGCGCAAGAACGCGTTGCGCCGATATGCGCTGAAGAAGTCCAAACGCCAGGAAAGGAACTCCGAGATCCGATGGCCTTTGTGGAGGGTGATAAGCGACTGGGGTTTGCGCTGGATGGTGGGCTACGGCGTAAGGATGGGGCGGTCTTTTATATTGATACTCATCCTCCTGTGTCTTGGAACCTCCGTATTCTGGTCCGATGGCGCGCTGGTTCCAAAAGATGCTAAGAGTATAAGCGCGGTCAGCTCTGTCGCGGAGCAACCCGACAAAGCTGATGAGGCAGCACAGACAGGCAATAAAGACAAGTTCTTCACGCATCTGTGCCACAGATTGTGGTACAGCCTTGACCTGTTCATACCCATCGTGAATCTGCGAATAATCGAGGGATACAAGCGTTTTCATGGTTGGCGAGCCGCGTACGGTGTCGTTCATATTATAATGGGATGGATACTGGTGCCGCTGCTCATAGCGTCACTATCGGGAGTTATAAAGAAGTGATGGAAAGACATGTTTTCGATCCGGCAGGAAAACTAAATACCACTGTTCATTAAACCGAGGAGGATAAGATGATGACAAAAGATATGACGACGAATCTTTTGGGGGCTTCTATTCCTGACGTTGAAAATGAGATGAGCCGCAGGTATCTGATGATGCTACAAAAATGGATACCGATTGGTATGAACTATTTTTCAGATTGGCCTGTGAGACCGAATTGCGGGCATTTCTTTGGAGGCGCGCACTGGTATGGGAATGAGACGTCAGGTCCCGTTAAGGCGTTAGCATTGATTAGCGCTTCACCGGAATATAATGAAAAAATCACCGGATGTTCGAGGGAAGAGATACGTCAGGCTGCTATCAAAGGGATTCGATACCTTTGTTTTACGCATGATACTGGTCCTGAGGATTGTGTGCGTCCGGAGAAAGGTTTGGGACGGCCGGAGAACTGGGGCAAGAAGTGGGGTGAACGAGGGCGAGGATTTTTCCCAGAAAGCCAGTGCGGAGGCACTATATCCAATATCACCTCCGCCGCTCTCATATTAAAACCTTGGATTGATGATGAGACATGGATGATGCTGGCGGCTGTCTGTGAAGATTATTTGGGACGATTCGGCGCGATGGCTCCCAAAAGTGGCGTGTATGCAGACACGCAGATGGAGGAAAACGCGTGGACGTCGCATGGGCTGGCGGCTTGTTACCTTTTCTTATCCAATCACGAAAAAGCGGAAGAATGGGATGGAAATGCTAAAAAATGGATGTTCTCTACCGCTACCGCGCCACAGGACCGGCTCAATTACGCATCGTTTGCCGACGGATTGACTATCAGCCAACTGACCGGCAAAACTTTCACTATGCTGCCGGATTACATGGCGGAAAATCACGGAATGGTTCATCCCAGCTACACGGCTTCTGGTGTAGTATCCGTAGGGAGTTTGGGTAATCTATACAGGATTTATGGCAGAACTGAGCCGAAACATGCGTACTGGAATCGGCAGGTGATTTACGATAATCTGAAACGAATGACCGATTTCACAGGTTCTCCGCACTGTGTGCAAGGGATGGATTGGCCTTACTTGAGTTCAAGATGCTGGCTTCATTGTACAGCTTATCTATATTTGAAAGACCCCGACGCCAGCTACTTTGAGCGGATTTCACTCTCTTTAGCGGAAAAAATTCAGGATGGATACGGCGGACGAACTATCAACCCGGATGTTGCTGAGAAATGCCATGGCCCTCAAGACCCACTTATCATAAGGGAAAGCGGCATGGCTGGTATGGCAACCCCTTATCTAGCGCATCGTCTTATGGGTTCAGAAGCACCAGAGCCGACATCAGAGGAAGAGATAGTCCGTAAATTTCAAGGCGTAAAAGTATATCCTCATTCAGGATTTGCTTTCCATCGGCATTCAAAAGGACAAACTTCCTTTTCATGGAGAAATGAGATTATGGCGCTTCCGCTCACGCGCGAAGGCATATTTACTGTCGCGCCCAGCCGCGGGACTTTGCTTTCAAAAGTATCCGTAAAAGGACATGCGCCCAGTCAAAAATTGGTATCTTTGCGGGTGACAGAGGAGGATGAAGGCTTTGCCGCTGCAATGATAAATGACTTAGCTTCTGAGAGCGTCAGACAAAAGGTGCTTTTTGCCTCGCTTCCAAATGGAAATGTCGTTTGTCTGGACACTTTGGTAGCGCTGAAGGAATGCGTGGTGGAGAAGGTTGAGCAAGGGTATCTTCAGGTGATGAATGAAAATTCCCCCTCCATTGAAGGAAATTGCGACGGGTATCGCATGCTGTATCATCCGGATGGAGAAGAGAAGTTTCTGAGTTTTGTTTCAGTCTCACCCGATGACGATACAATCTTTTCCCTTGAAAATCCAGGATGGCTCAATATTGATGACCGCATCGGTATTTCATTTTTTGGAACAGGGAAAACGGTTTATGTCAATCGCCATTATTTCAGACCGTACCGAGCAATTGCGGATGACCTTCATCTCAACGTGCAAGATGAGGAAAAAAAATATAACGCAGGAGATACAATCGCTGAACTTGCTTTTCTGCTGTGTCCGGAACAGCCCCATGACGAGACTCCGAATCAACGCTTGACAAAAATTACCTCTTCAAAAAAAGATACTGTTTGCTTGATTACTCCGAATTATCTTTGCGCAGGTAATTTAACATCAGAAGGGCAAGTTTGTATATTCAACATGGCACGCGAAAATGTAATCCCGATATTCTCAGGAATTACAAGAATAAGGGAGGATAGCGTGCAATTACAACTGCAACTTTCAGTTGGAGAAGCGTTTTTTTCAGAAGCCCGTTTCTTTGTGAAAACGGACGGGACAATAGATGTAGAAGTTGCTAAAGGAGGAGCGGCATTCTTGACCAATACAGGAGAGAGCGGCACAGAGGTGCGAGTAGTAAGAGATGGCGAGGAGGAAAATCTTTTTCTCGAAGCTGGGCAGATAGCCCGGATTAAATCGAATTACGAATTACGAATTACGAGTTACGAATTGAAGTTGGAAGGGGATTTTAACTTGACTTTGGTGGATTAACACAAATTATGTTTACAACAGTGTATTTGTCTTGAGGTAGTGACTGGTGACTGGTAGAATAAAATCTTATCGCACTGCAAAGACGACATCGGTGTGCCATTCGGAACCGTTGGGAAATTGCACTCGCAGTGAGCGTTGTTCGGGGTTGGTAACGAAACTCCACGATTGCCCATCAGTGGACATCACTTGAACAGCGGCAGCAATGGACTGAGAAAGTGTTTTGCCGTTTGCGTCATGCACGGGCAGAAATTCAATTTGCGCGGCTTCACCATCCAGCGCAACGCACCATGCCAGCGCGGTCTCCTTCGCACGGCGACGAAAAAGCGCGACGGGCACGCGGTCTTCAACGTGAGCGCCGACGCCTGTCCCTGTGATGATTTCCGTTGGTTCGCCACCTGCCAATGTGAGGGCAATATGCCAGTCGTCACGCACGCGCGCGGTCAACGTAGCACTTTCGATTACCTGCCGAACTGTTGCATTGCGCAAATAACCGTAGCCATCTTTGTCAGGAGGTGTCCATGCTGTCCCATCAGGCAGTTCATCCCACACACCGCTATTGTGGTAGGCGATGTCCAATAAATGTTCGCGGTCACAGCGAATTTGGTCGATGAATACAAGCAATTTTTCGTTGAACAAAGCAGCGGTGCGCACAAAACTTACGCCGTCGTAAATGTCCCCAGCGTCAGCGATAGCAAAGTCAACCCCGCTTTCGTTTCCAAAAGCGATACACTTGCCTTCCGCTGGCTTTTGTGATGTTTCGTCCACTGTTAAAGTATTGTGTGCCAGCGTGGTACGATACCAGCCCCTTTGAATGGGCAAACCATAGCGGGCAGTACCGGGGTCGGGTGCAACAACTCCCCCGCGAGCGTAGAACACAAAGTTCAGTTTGTCAGGATGCCCATGTCCGCCGCCGTGTGGCCCATATTTCAGGCAGAACCAGGTGGCTTGTTCGCCTTCACCGCGGGCAAGAATAGCATAGCCCGAGCGCTGATAATTGGCACTTTGCCATTGGATAGGAGGCGTTGCGGGCAATTCACCCGCGCCGAACCACAGCGCAAAATCGTTTTGTCGGTTGCCGGTCTCCAGGAGAGTGACATAGCGTGGCTCACGGTAGCGGGCGAACGCCAGTTCATAAAGCGAAGCCGAGCCGCGCAAATTCACCTCGCCACTGTCGTTGAAGGCAGGTAAATGCAAATTTGGCATGGTGAATTTCAGCGGCGAATCGAACATACTCTTGAGTTCCTCGCCGTAGAGGTTGATACCGCAGTTGCGCGCAGTCTCCGCCAGACCCCATAACGCTGACAACGTGTAGAAGTGATAACCCCACGCTCCTTCCCACCAAATGCCGTCAGGCAAAACGCCTTTTTGCATTTGCGTTTGGCAGCCTCGTCCGGGATTTTGAATGGCTTCCCAAATTAGTTCCGAATCGCCAAGCAAGAAACCGACCAATCCGACGGCGCTGTTTTTCCAGCACTGGATGTTGTGTACTCCCATTTTGTGTGGCAGGATGATTTCCCTAGCGGCGGGCAACAGCAACTTCTGGGCGATGGATTTCTGTTCGTTTTTGCTCAACGACTACCAGACCAAATCCGCGCCCTGACAGAGCGGAATAAGCCAGACTGATTCATCCAGCGTTTGCGGGCCGACATGCCCTCCGCCGATTTTGGACTCGCCGCGAATGGTGTGAAGCGGGTAGATGAGGTAGCGCTCGGCGTAAGCCAACAGAATTTCCTTCGCTTTTTCGGCATAACGTCGATCTCCGGTAATTTGATATGTCAACCCAAGTTCCCTCACTGTTTGCGCCCATCTTCCGTGCGCGCCCATGATTACACAACCATCGTAGTCGCGCTCAGGGCGTGTAGGGTCAGAGCGCAGGATTTCGTTATCCACCGGGCAGATATGTTCCCACTGCCATTCACCGATTTGCTTGCCTGTGCGCAGTGCCGCTCCGTGTTTGGGGCAAGCGTACCAGTGCCACCAGTTACCACCAAGAAGCGGAAGTTCAACAGGCTGGGCAAGCAGCCGGTCAGCATTCTGCTTGATTCCATCCCAGCGCGCCTTTGCCCAATCGTAACGCTCAATACGCTCTTTCAGTTGTGCAATCCCATCGCGGTTAAACAACAGCCGCGGATGCGACGGCAACTCTAGCCCCTCCATCTTACCCGGTTGAGGTTCACAGTCAAGCTTTGCAATAAATGTCAAAATAGCTAGCAGCAAAGTAGTCATTATCGTTAATCTCCCATTCATTATTGTCCATCTTGCCCCTTGATGCAAAGAACCCAGTCGTTATTGTTAGGTGCGGCGAAATTGTGTGTTGCTTTGGAGACTACGCCGGCGTCTGTCCACTCGCCGGTGCGAGGGTTGAACCATTGCGCGACAGCAGGTAGTTTCAACGACTCGGTCTGCAGAGCAATAGAGCCGCCTTCGGGCAGATACAGGACTGCCAGTTCCCTATCGTCCGTTCTCGCAACTGCAACGAACCAATGCGGGTCTTCATCTCCAGGCTGTTCAGCAAGCAACTCAGGGGCAGGGCGCAACTGCCACCAAGTTATGGATTCGAAAAAACGACGCAACACCGACATGCTCCGAATGCCCGGCGTGTCCAAACCTTCACGCCAGGGGGGGACGTTTCCAAGCCTTTCGTGCCCTTCCGGCAACTCAGGTTCCTCCGGCCAAACCCAGATGGAGTTGTGCCCGAAAGTCACGCCCGCGGTCGGCGCGACCAACAAACTCCAGTAAGCGGCGCGACGCACCTCGAAATCGGTGAACCGTTTTTTGCTATGGTAGGAAGGATGTGTCTCGTAGTTGGGTTCCAGGTTGACGATTGGAC
>SDBU01007049.1_pt1 | contig 13065 bp, 9 predicted proteins | sample 2277071 | NCBI WGS metagenome assembly SDBU01 (sample SAMN10397929, study PRJNA504765) | marine sediment metagenome | isolation source: marine sediment core GS08_GC12, 126 cmbsf | place: Arctic Ocean: Gakkel Ridge, Loki's castle | collected 2008 | reverse complement strand
TACCTGGATTGTTCATACTTTGGACTGCCATCTCTACCATATCTGCTGCGATAGGAAGAGACTGCTTCATTGACCAAGGATACTTCGTAATATATCCTAACTTATATGTAGTACTTGTAGCTGGTAGTGCCTGGTGTAAGAAGTCCACAGCTATCATGTTGTCTTATAAAGCACTTAGAGAAATGACTAATTATGTAAATATCTTATCACAAAAGATGACACCAGAAGCTCTAATAGGAGCACTTAGCGAACTAGAGGTAAAAGATGCCAACACTATTGTTACAGATGCTTCTGGCATTGTAATAGTAGATGAGTTGTCAACTTTGATTGACCAAAACTCTTTTAAATCTGGCTTAATATCAATCCTAACTAAACTGTTTGACTGTACTGATTTTGAGTACATGACTAAAAAAAGGGGCATCGAGTATGTTAGAAACTCTTGCATTTCAATCTTAGGCGGTAGTACGTTAGAATGGATTAGAGAGTCAATTCCAAAAGTTGCAATTGGAGGAGGCTTTACATCCAGAATTGTGTTTGTATTTCAGAATGAGTCCTCTGGAGATGTCGCTTGGCCAAAGTTAACTGTTCAAAATCAAAAAAGGTGGGAGGATATGGTACATGATTTAGATGAAGTTTCTAAAATGAGAGGTTCATTTTCACTAACTCCAGATGCTCTAGGTTTATATGAAGCTGAATATAGTAGGTTTAAGAAAGATAGCACTTTAGCTACCAATAAAAACTTGACAGGCTACTCTGGACGCAGACATGCTATATTGTTAAAAGTATCTATTGTGATGTCTGCTTCAAGATGTGACAAGAGATTGATAGAAAAAGAAGATGTTGAAAATGCTCTAATAGCTATGACATTTGTGGAGAGGAACATGCCACAAGTATTGCAAGCTATATCGGCTGAGTTTGTTGGAGATGTTTGTGAGGAAGTTTTGTTTGCTATAGTTCATAGAAACACTATTCCAAGACATGAGCTAGTTGCCAAGATGAGACATAAATTAACAGTCAGACAACTAGATGTAATTGTTGAAACGCTGATTGAAGAGAGAGTCGTGAAAGCTGAGAAGAGAGGAAATAATGTTGAGTATAGTTTTGTTAAGAAAAAGTAATTTTATGATATTCAATAAATGAAAATGTTAAAAAGAAAAAGAGTCTGGAAAAACGAAAAAGCCAGACTCTTTTCCCGAAGAAGGAGAAGGTTGTTTACTTCTTGTTGTCGTTCAATAAACTCTCAATCATTTCATCTAACACGTTGGATGCAGTCTTGCTTATTATTTTGTTGGCTGAGTTTGTTGCTAAACTAATGGCAGTATCTAAAGCTTTCTTTTTAGCATTAGCGATCTCAGTATTGGTAAGCTTTCCATCTTTGGAACTCTTTTTAATCTTATCAACATAAGCTGATTTAGTTAACTTAACTCCCTTATTTAAAGCATCCCAAACATCATTTGCTTTGCTCTTTTCTTTCTGCATTGACACCCAACTGGAAAATGACTTAGCCAAAACTCCAAGCACTACTACTCCAGCTCCCAATAAAACCTCACGTATTATCACTTCAGTTGCTATTGTTTCAATTACCATTTTAACATTCTCCAAAAAAGTTTAGAATTTAAAATCAGTTTTCTTACCAACAGTGGGGTTAACTATTCCCTGTTTGCGACTCTTTTCAAATCCGCCAGTTGTTATGTGCCATAGTTTCTCCCAACTATCTCTAGTTTCCTTTTTAAACTTGACGCCATTTTTAAGAACGAAATCGTCTTGTAACTGTTTCTCAACCAATCTCCATAATTTAACTCCTCTCACATCGTTTTGAGTTTCATAAATTGCAATGTATTGTTGAGCTAAAGGTATAAACATCTCGAGTTCATTGACAGCAACTTTAGATGCGTCTCCTAAAATTTCAAGCTTACTTTTACCTGCATCCATTCCACTCCAAACAGTAAATGATAGTTCGGTGCTTAAATCTAATATAGAAGAAAGTCCTGGGTCTCCTGGACTATAAGTAGCAGGAGTGAACAAAGGATTGTAAGCATGGAAACCAAAAGTGTGTAACATTGCATAGCTAACCATTGTGGATGATGCTGAATATCTTAAAATTGTATCGACACCTGACCATACTCTTTTATAGTTTCCAGCTTTAAGACCGTCAACTATAGGTCTAATACCATTTCTAGTAAAAATCTCAACACCAATTCTAGGAAAAACCTCTATACCTCCTGCTACTCTCCCTAAAGGTGTTTGAGAATATAGAGCTCTTAACTTTGTATCATATGTGCCATGTACATTAGCAAGTTTAATTTTAGTATATTCTTTAGCATACTCATGTGCACCTTTGTTATATAGTGTTGAATCTAAAATTAACTGTTGAGTATTATGTAATGGTCTAATTCTTAATTCACTCAATAACTTATTCTTAGACATCTTACCATTTAAGTGTTTTTGAGCAGCATCTCTAGATGATATGTACAAGCTTGGTATTAGAGCCATTCTATTAGCGACATCAGACAAAGGAATTGCTTGACTGACAGTTTGAATGCCCCAAGATGTTATAGTTCTAGTAGCACTATTGTTAAAGTACTCTCCAGCGACTGTTTGATTTTGCTGAAACCTTGCTTCTCTAAACATTGATTTAGATTGATTTAAAGTATCAGCCCAAATTTCTTTATAAGCTCTTTTCAAACCTTCATCAACCTTGCCACTCTTCAACATACTACCAAACTTAAATTGAGCTCTAAGAGTAGGAATAAGATTAACTTGAGAAGGACCATAAGCAAAGTTTTGACCTACTTGTCTAGTTACAAATTTACCTTGGTTAAGAGGATTTAAATATCTAGTTGCCCAAAAGAATCTAGTCATACCTCTAGCTACTTTAACTGGACCTTCTACATTAGGATAACGATGTAAAGAGTTGTTAACAAATCGTCTGTATAAAATTAAATCGTTTGAAGTTGGACTTGTTCTAGCAACGTTATTTACAAAAGCATCTAAGTCATTTCCAACGGCATTGTAAATAGATGCTTTCTCATAGTGCTCTATGATAGCTGCCAATGCTGAATCTCTCTTAGCAACTTTTGCACCTTTACCTCGTCTGTGAAGTGCTGCTAAGTCAATTTCAGATAAACCTGCTGCAGACTTAGTAAGCTTGGCAAGTTCTTCTGGAACACCTAAAGCTAAAAACTCATTCATCTCAGTCTCAAGTTTTTTATCTGACATAAAGTAATGCTTTCGAGTTCCCCAATCTTGTGTTCTCAACCACTCGTCAAATTTCCCAGCTTGTTTAGCATATCGACCAGCTACTAACGCTTCATCTTTAGCATCTGGTGCAATGTCGTGTTTAGCTTTTCTTAATTGTTTAACTAAACCTTTTATCTTTTTAGCGTCTTTCTTACTAACAGTTCCATTACCTTTGATTTCAGCAATTTTAGCATTAACTAACCTATCTGCTTTGTCCCATTTGAGCCATCTGCCCTTCCTAACTTCAGCAGCTATAGGACCTTGCAGCAATTCGTGCATGGCATTAGCAAGCTGTCTAGATTTGGGAGTAAGTTGTTCAAGCAGTGCTTGTCTTTTAACTGGATTTTCTGCAAATAGCCATTTAGTTCTAAGATTGTTTTGATGAGCATCTGATTCTAAAAGAGCTACTTGAAACTTAGACAAACCATGTTTCTTAAGAACATCTGCCACAACAATTCTAACATTGTCACTTTGTCTATTGCTATTTTTCACAATGCTCTCTGCAAGAGGTAAAAGTTTAACACCAGTTTTAGCTTCAACATCTCCAATAGCATTTACTAATCTAGCAGTTGAACTCAATCTACTAACTTCTCCTCTACTCTTAGTACCAATCTCTCTCTTAGTAACTTTTTTACCAAACTGTCTTTGCTTCAAAGCCATCTCTTTGGATATCTCAAATATATATTGTCGAGACTGAGGGTCTTCGGGATAATTTTTATAATAGCTTTTAACGTGATTGACAACATTAGCGTAAGTTAAATCATCTCCTGCAATCTTTCTAATGCTATCTATCTGTTTACCATCCAAATGTAAACCAGCATTTTTAGCATATACATATCTGTTGAACTTTACTTCTTTTTTAGCTTTAATGTTTTGAGCTAATGTCTTAGGCTTTTCCACAATAACAGGTTGAACTGGAGCAGCCACTTCAATCTTCTTCTTAACTGGAACTCCTCTATCGTCAAGTATTTTAACAGTTTCAGCTTTCTTTTTAGGTTTAGTCTTCTTAGCTACAATTTCTTGAGCTCTAACTCTTGCTTCTATAAGCTTAACATTTTCTGCAGCCATTTTATCTAGCTTTTTAGCAACATTCTTATTAGATAAATCAACTTTCAAAAGCTGTTCAATAGCATTAGCTTGAGCAGTTAAAAGAGACTTAACATCTTTGTTAGATATGTTATTAAGTTCTGGATTAAGATTTCTAGCAGCCTTGATAGCACTGTTTGCAATTTTTAGATTAACCGCATATTTTACTATACCCAATGTTTCAAAAGCTGCAACGTTTATCATAGTGTCCAAAACTGCTTCACTGTCTCCACCTCTTAAAGCTGTCAATGTTCCCAAAGCACTGATAGTTATAGGAGCTCTAACTGCAGCTCTCTTAATGAACGAACGTGCAAGACCATACTTCTTCTCTAACGCTCCAACTGTAACATCAGAGCCAGCTCCAATACCTCCTAAAAGCAAACCAATGCCAGTAGATTCGGAAACTGTAATAGCTCGACCACCAACTGTTTCTTGATACTCTGGAGCTTGAAGTAAAGCTTTCTCGCCAAACAATATTCCAGTTGATACTACTCTCTTAGTAATTGGTCCTGCTTTATTTAACCATTTTATCTTAGATGCAACGTCTGGTAATATGTAAAACTCTAGTAACGCTGCAGGAAGCTGATAAGGAATAGTTATCATTACTTTTTTGAGACTTAAAGGCTTTTCAGCAACTATCCTTTTCATAGCTTCATTGTTTAAGAAGAACTCTTGAGGAGTTTCCATTGCCTTCTCAGCACTGTCAATGCCAATTCTACTAGCAAAACTTCTGTAATTAAAAAGATTAGCAAATGCAAATGTTGCTCTATCTCCAAACTGTTCGAGTTCACTTTGCTGTTCAATGACTTTCTTTCTCTTTCTAATTTCACCTTCAATGGTTATTGTGTTCTTTTGCTTGTCAGTAAAACCAATAGGATATTTTTGCATCATCCTATTTACAGCATCAAAGTTGCTATCAGTTAAAGCAAATATAGTTTCGTCAGTTGCTCCAAGATTAGTTAAAACTTTAGCAGTAGCAACTTTAAACTTCTTAGTTAGAGCTTCTCTTTCTAGCCTTGGAGGTTGAGCAGATGAAATCTCTGGAGCTATACCTTGAATGAAATCAAGTTGCCTTTTAGATTCAACAGCTTTCGAGATTTCAAGTTCATCTCTAGTTTGCTTTGGAGGCTCTAAAGTGAAACTAACTTTAGGCTCTTCATCTTCGAGCGTAAATCTAGTGATAGCTTCGTCATCTTCCAAAACAAAACTAGTAACATCATCTTCTAAAGCGAATTTAGTTGGCATTACTTAACCTTAAACTACCGTCAGATTTGTAGCCTTTGAAAATATATTTAGTGTCAGCGAACTCATCAGCTATGCCTAACTCTTTGCCAGTGTAAGTTTGGCCAACTTTGAACTTTTTACCCTTGTCCGTTTTAGTTCCAACTCTCTTAGCTTTCACCTTGTCTTTCCTAAATTTTGACTTGACAACACTAACATCTCTCTTTTGTCCAGGAACTGCGAAGTTCAACCAACTTGCTATCATGTCTTTCTTATCTTCACTAGGCATAACATCCCAAACAGTTTGTGGAATATCTGGAGGCTTAGTTGGACTTAAAGTTAAATCTTTTGGAAGAGCCCCAGTTGGGTCATTTAAAATTTGGTTGTAAGCACCACTATATTGGTCTATAGTAATGCCTCCACCACTGTAAGCTTGACCCAAAAATGCAATGTTTCTTCGTCTAGCTAACTCAATATCATCTGGTTTAGTAATTGGAGACATAGTATCAATCTGCAATCTAGCTCTTGGGTCTTGACCTAATCCAGAAACTTCAGCAATTATGGCTTCATAACCTTGTCTACTTTTTAGCATTTTAATACTCTCTTCATCGCCAGGATTCATACCTTTGAACTCTCTATCCCAACTTTCACCGAGAAGCTCAGCTAAATCTATTGCTATCTTTTTAGAGTTTTGATTCTTTTTTTGTATGGCCATATAGTTGCTAAACTCATCTTGTCTTTGCTCATGTTGAAACTTCATTTGGTCAAACTTTAATCTATCCGCTCTATTTGCACCTAGAGCTTTGGACACTGCGTCTAATCTTTTTGTTTCCTTTTCTCTAGTTTTTCTTCTTTCAATAGTACTATGTAATTGAAGAAGAGTATTTATAAGTTGTTCTGCCATTATATTTATCTCCTTTTATTTTTAAAGACCACCACCAACGCCGGCACCTAATATACCTAACTCAAAAGCTGTCATTCCACCCATCGCTGCACCGAGGCCAGGAAATGCTATACTAGCACCAATACCTGCAGCTAATCCAAGAGCTGAACCTACACCACTCTTCTTCTTACTACTAGCAATGTATTGAAGTGTTGGAGTAGTTGCTAACTGTCCAGCGGTGCCTAAGATGCCAACATCTAAACCTTGTACTCTTGCATACTCTGCATACGCTGCAGCTAAATCTCTGCCATAAATATCCATATAAGCATCAGTTGCACCGGCTACTCCAGCAAATTGTTTGTAAGGTATATCCAAAGCGTCTGCTCTTCTACCAGCCGCTAGCTCACCACTTTGAAATCCCATTTGTTCACCAGCCTGTAGACTTTCGAAAAGTTTAGGAGCTACAAATTGACCATAGAAATCACCAGCAGCTTTACGAGTGCCTTTAGCTATATCTCTAGAATATGCAACTCCAGGAATATTGAAACTTTCTCTAACCATTGGCAAAACTATGTTTTGATATGCTTGCATTACTGGCGTTGCATATATATCTTCCCATTCACTAATTCTCCTCTTAGGGTCAAACTCATACGCAGGTCTACCAGCTATTAAATCTTCCGTAGCTCTAGTTATCTCGTCACTAAATTCACCACTAGTAAATTTATTGAAAGCTGTTCCAAATGCTTCTGGAACATCTGGAACAATTTGGCCAGTGTAAGGTTCTAAGCCTTGTTGTATGAGTCTCTCAAGCTCAGCAGAAGTAACACCTTCTAAAGACCTTTGAGATGCACTGGTTGTTGGTACTAATTTTCCCATAGTAAATATCTCCTAACTAATTTCCAAACTCGCCATTTTCAAAAGTTTGATTTATGTAAAGACTGCCTTTTAAAGCATCTCTTAACAACTCCTCCAAAGCCAACAAATAATTTCTCATGTCTTTATCTGCACTTTCTGGTATCTTTGGATAGTTTAAAGCTGGAACATGTAAATTATTTTCAGCCATACTTACTCTCTCTCTCCTTCGATGGAAACTGAATGATGCATTGGGTCTCTAAGTTGAACATCTTTATCAGAGTTTTGATATATTCGATATCTTATTCTTTTCTTTGTAGCATCTAAAGGTAGCCTGTGATATGACCAAGTGCTATTTAAATTTACTGGAGAGTCATCAAACTCAGTCCAAGTTTCACCACTGTCTAATGAATAGTAAACTTGCACAGCTGAACCTGGTATCGTTGCTTTTGCTTCAAACTCAAACCACAAGTATCTTCCAACTAAGCCAGACTCTTTAACTGTAAAGTCTTCAGTGTCATAAATACATTCAATGTCAGTATCATTATCCTGACCACTAACCTCATCTAACTGAAACACGTAACCATCATGTGACAAAAATATAGCTAATGGATGATTAGCTTGGCCATAAGATTCATCACAATAAAAGCTTACTTCATCACAATACAAATTCTTTCTATCTTCATCATCACAATACCAAGTGTTTTTATTAGAGAAAATGCTATAGTCTCTAACTGTATCAGCAAACTCATAATACTCCCAAGGCCATTGAACTCTTTTATAGTTCATGACAAAAGCACTCTTAGGATAAGTATCACCACTTTTAGGATAGAAAAAGCTTAATTTATGTCTACCTTGGTCTACACCTGTGACAATATGAGCTTTATTGACACTGTTAATCTCCTCAAATAGTGTGTCCTCAATGAGCATACCAACATGTAATAATTGTTTACCGCCTTGATAACCATAAATCTTTAAGTCAGCACCTAAGAAGTAATGAATGTTAGTAAAATTCCAAATAGCTTTTGGAGAATATAAACCAGTTTCATAAACTAGAGTTGGAAAAACAAATAAAACTGTACTACCATAATATTGAGCGGTAGTTATAGACTTAGCAGAATAGATTATTAGAGAATCACCAAGCTTACTAACTCTAATAATTTCGCCTATAGAATCAGTCAAGACTCCAGAACTAGACGTTCCATCTGCAAATTCGTCAATGTTACCAAAATCTGCAAAAGCATAACTTCTAACATTCTGATTGTTATCATTAAAGTTAAGAGTAAAAAAGTGATTCCAAAATTCAACTATCTCTTTAGCATGAGCAAAGTTCACAAACGTTGAAAAGTCCATATCTCGAAAATAGTCATTAGACTGACCTTCGTAGTATAGAGGAGTATCTATGCCATTTGAAATACAAAGAGCCGAACCACCATTGTTAGAATGTTTAGTTGCATCAAAAGCTTCTGTATGACTAAACCTATTTGTATCTCCACCAGTAAAGGTTCCACAAACTCTTATATCATCTATGTTTATTATGTCAGTTGAAACTAAAGCGGTTTCAGTATCAATCTCTAGACTTGTTGCAGTGTCTATACCACTTAAGTCAACTTGTTTAGTTACATGATACCAAGTGTCAGCAAGAGTTGCGGAAAATGATAAGACTTCAATATCAGTGTCTGCATCTTTAACATGTAAAGTTATAGCTACACCAGCTTTCGATGACCTAAACCAGAACATGACATGAGCTACAGAGCCATATCCAGACAAATCAGCTGTATCATCAAAAGTTGTAGAGCTAGCAATCTGAGCACCTGCAGCTATAGCATCTCCAGCGGTCATCTTTAAAGAGTTACTTCCTTCTTTGAAATTAGTGCTATCAGTAGCAACAGTAATATTTGTGCCTGCTGACCATTCTGAACTAAGTTCGCAGTCTTGCATTTGAACAGTTGCCATTGCTGGATACCATTGTCTCTCACTAGTTCGATAAAGATAAGCTAAGTCAGCTGTAATGGCAACATTGTGGACAACTCCTCTAGCATCAGTGTACTCTACCAACTCCATACCAATACCTTGAAGAGGTAAATTTAGACCAAGCTTAGAGTAGCCTAAACGCTTTCTAAAACTAGTTCTCTCTAACACAAAGTTCTTCATGTTAGGTGTATATCTACCTTGCAGATTATTAGCTTCAGCATCTTTATTGATGCCTTGTAATCCTAAAGGTATTGGTAATGTCACAAAGGCCATTATTGTGCTCCAAATGCTATAACATGAAAGGCTGCATCTGTATAGCCAGCACCATTTGTATTAAACCAAATATCTATAGAACCCGCAAGTTGACTTGAATATAATGGTGAAAGTTGACTCTCAACTGATGTAGTTACAAAGACCACATAGTTCGCTGATGCAAAATCCGTATCCCATGAAATAGTATATTTTCCAGCACTATTCCTAACAACACCAGACACATTATAGTTTGTTCCAAGAGTTCCATTAGAAGCTACCAAAGCCCAACCTTTAGCAAGAGAATTAGAATTAGCAGCATTTGCCACTATTTGGTCGTCTATATATTTTTTAATAGATTGTTGAGTAGCTAAAACCTCAGCATCATCTGAAATCATGTTATCTTCATCTAAAACAGCTAAAGAGTTTGCCACTCCAACTTTTCCAGTAGAGATGAACTCAATAGCTTTCTTACTCGGAGCATCACTATCATCTCCATCATTAAGAACTATTGCAACTTTTCCCTTTTGGTCATCTGAAGCACCATCATGAGAGAACTCAATATAACCTAATGTTGTAACCTCAGCACCAGACTGTGTGCCTTTAGCTCTTATTTGAACTTCTCTACCACCATCACTATCCTCAGCTGTAGTGCTAATTAAGAAACATTGAGAAGGAGATGCTCCAACAACTAAGATGCCCATAGTTACCCAAGCACTGCCAGACCAATATTTTAAAGCTGGAGGGGTATAGTTAGTATCTAACCAAAGTCTACCTTTGTCAATATTATTACTAGCTAGAGCTGTTGAGCCATCTGGTCTATTTGTAGGAGCACTGGTTCCCATATAAAGAACACTAGAACCAAGACTGTGTTCTCCACCAGTAGCATCTCCATCAACTGGTATCTCATGTTCTCTATCTATTTGAGTTTTAGTACTTGTTTTTAGTTTTCTAATTTCACCTGGTACATCACCAATAGTCGTATGGTCTATTGGATATGAGACATTCCATTCGTTCGCCATCTTAAATCTCCAACATATTCATTAAATGAAAATCGTAATAACTAATACCAACTATCATATTCTCCATATCTATCATGTCCAACATTATTATTTAAGATTGAAATACCACCAGCGTTAGGAACTGATGAAGGCTCCATGTTAAACTCTTCAGCAATGTCAGCTTTGTCGCTTTCAATAGCTAGCTTCAAAAGACCTCCAACTTTGCCATTGATGTCAAATTGAACGCCTAAAGCACTACGATGCCAGAACAAGAACTGTTCAGTCAAAGTTAAATCTTTAAATACTCCAGCAGTTACAAAGTCTTCAACAAATAAATCTAGAATAGCTATTGGGCATTCTGTGCTATCACTTGCAAAAGTTTGTATAGTAGTTATTCTTAATCTTAACTCTAAGCCACTCTCTACTGGTCTATCAAGATAGACACTACCACCTCTATGAAAACCGTAGATAGGCCAACCTTTACTGTTATCTTCAGCATTAACTACATGCTCGTCCCACCAAGACACAGACTTCATGATTAGCTTTCTATTTCTAGCTCCAGAAGCTTCAACAATCCTAGCGCTAACAATATGAATAGCACTCAAAGATGATATGTCAACACTACTAGTATCTTCAGTAATTGTTTGGTCTGCAGAATCAGTTTGAGAATCTTTGAAAGGATGAGCATGACCTGCTAACTTTAAGGCACTATCACAAAGAGAACTTTCTAAAGTATCCTTCGTTCTACCTGTGTGTGAATGCACAAGGTCTTTTATCTGCAATCTTGTTCTAGCCATTTTAGAGTCTCCAAATTACTTCAAACTTTCTTATAAAGCCATAACAACCAAGCAAAGAAGCTTAAGACACTAACACCAATGACAGTGCCTAGTATCTTCATTAACCAATCTTTTAATTTAGTTCGCTCCTTTCTACCGTTCCACAACTTAGCAACTTTTGCTACAATGCCACTGTCATTTTTGTACAGTGTCCTGTGCAAATTTAATGTTTGCTCTTGATGATTTTTACAACGCTCATCTACAGCACCGCTCCATTTAATTAAAGTGTCCATCTTACCATCAATAGTTTTCACACTATCTAAAACATCTTCAATGTTTGCCATGTTAGAAAAGTCTCCAAAAATTAATTATCAATCGTTCCTGCAAATTTGGTTTTTATTGCCTGCCATCTATTCACTTTTGTGATTGCTTTCATTTTACGTGCCTCCCTTCATATCTACCGTCATTTCCAAATGGTCTATTGTAACTATTTTACCAGCTGAACTTGTATTTGTTACACCAATGCTTATTTCATCGTTTACCGCTAAATCCAATAGGGTTACACTGCCACACGGTAACTCCCTTACAACATTTTTAAGTGTAATATGTGATTCTCCTTTGTTCGTGGCACTCCCATTTATAAGGATTTCAAACTCTAAATGCTGGTCTCCACCAGCTACACTGTTTATTTGTGTAACCAAGCTCCAAACTATCATGTATACGCCAGCAGTATTTATTTTGAGAAAATGGTCACCGGGAAAACTTATATCATTTAACGGACCTGGTGATATGTTAGTTGTTGCAGCGTCCAATTCATACAAAGTATTCGCATCAGTGAGTGTAACATCAAATGTTCCTCCATCCTGGTCCATGTTCCCATAAAATAATCCTGTCCCATCACCTTCCCAAAAAGTATCACCTACAATCTTAACTCCACCAGTCCCTACAACGGCAGGGTTTATTACAAGGTCGTTGCTATCATGGTATATATCGCCTTGGTCTGAATTAGAGGCAATCATTTTAAGTTTCCTGCCACTAATTATTTTTAAATCACCTGCTTCTATACTAACATCACCATCAGTTTCTAATACTATTTGACCTATATTTCCTTCTGTTTGCAGATAAAGTTCCAATAACGCTTCAACGCCATTTTGTGCTGATTGTATTTGAAATCTTGTACTTCGACTTAAATATTGGATGTTCAACAGTTGAGAATCAGTTATATCAGCCGCAGTTCCCTTCCCATAAATAGCAAGTCCTATGTTATCTGTGCCATCTCCATCTTTAGTAAAAAGTGTCGTAACATGAGTATCACCAGAATTTTGACTTTCAATAACTAAGGCATCTCCTCTATCTTTAAAAGTATAAGATTGAGAACCACCAGTTAGCATAGTAAATGTATTACCCGTTACACTACCACTTATGGCGGCATTGCCTGTAACGTCCAGCACTTCTGTAGGTATGACTGCACTTCCAAGTCTAAGTGAGCCATTGATATAGTTGTTAGTGGTATTTATGCCAAGACCCCAGATAGTAGTGTAGCCTGCAACTCCGTCTTGACCTTCATCATAAAAAGCAAATAAATCATCCACCGTCTTTGTGTTACCTGCTCCTGTAGAAGTTGAATTTGCAGTTCGAGCGAAAAAGTGAGCTGCACGTGGTGCTGTTAATATGACATTATCACCATCTTGTGTTAAATTTAATTCACTTTCAAAGGAAAAAATCCCATCATTGCTTCCTGTTCCAAAAGTAGTAGTCACACTATCGGTATCCTGATTTACAT
>SDBU01007048.1_pt1 | contig 13070 bp, 7 predicted proteins | sample 2277071 | NCBI WGS metagenome assembly SDBU01 (sample SAMN10397929, study PRJNA504765) | marine sediment metagenome | isolation source: marine sediment core GS08_GC12, 126 cmbsf | place: Arctic Ocean: Gakkel Ridge, Loki's castle | collected 2008 | reverse complement strand
CAGCGATCCGACTTGGGCCAGCGGGCAGGCATATCCCAACAATGCTGAAACCGTCATGTCCCCGCCCAACAAGAACAGGGACTTTGCAAACTTTGCCGGCGCCGTCGCCAAACGCTACAAGGGGCGAATCGCTGCCTACCAGATTTGGAACGAGCCCAACCTGGCCCGCGAATGGGGTGGGCGCGCGCCGGACCCGGCCGGATACACCAAGCTCCTGAAGGCCGCGTACAACGCCACGCTCAACATCATCCGAACCGAACTCGATATCGAAGGTTCGGCAGGAATAGTGAATCCCCTCGGTGTGGAAGGTACATGACCGTCCTGAAGTCGATGTAAACATGTGAGGAGAACACTCGTGAGAGACAACAGCACATTCGGAGTCCTCTTCGGGAATCACAGATCTTCTCCTGCTGAGAAACACTTGGCACACGAGGTAAGCACCGTATGAGCCTGCTCGGCATCGATATCGGTACGACCGGATGCAAAGCCGCCGCTTTTTCTGTCGACGACGGATCGCTGCTGGCAACCGCCTATCGCGAATACCCTACCCTTCGTCCGAGACGGGACTGGGCGGAGCTTGACAGCCGCGAGGTACTCTCGAAGATCAAGGAAACCGTTGCCGAAGTCACGGGACACACTGCCGGTGATCCGATCACCGCCATGTGCATCAGCAGCATGGGTGAAGCAATGACCCCGGTTTCGACCGACCGCAAAATCCTCGGCAACAGCATCCTTATGGTTGACATGCGCGGCGCGGAATACATCGACAAGCTGACGGAAGACATCGGCCAAAAGGCATTCTACAAAATCAACCCAAACATCCTCGGCACAAACTACTCTCTGCCCAAGTTGCTGTGGCTGCGCGATAATCGACCGGACGTGTACAACAGCACATGGAAATTCCTGCTCTGGGGCGACCTCGTTGCCTTTATGTTCGGTTGCGAAGCGGTCACCAGCCACTCCCTCGCCAATCGCACGCTGCTGTATGACATCCGAAAAGAGGACTGGTCGGACGAGCTTCTGAAATGGGCCGGGATTGACAGGGACAAGCTGCCGAAATGCGTTCCCAGCGGCACCGTCGCAGGAAGCGTAAGCGACAACGTCGCAAGAGAACTCGGCCTCCCCAAGGGGGTGAAAGTCGTGGTCGGCGGTCATGACCAGAGCTGCAATTCGCTCGGGGCCGGCATCTACGAAGCGGGCAAAGCCGTGTGCGGGATCGGCACGGTCGAATGTATTACACCAGCCTACAGCCCGATGCCGGAACCGCTGAGCATGCTCGAGGCCGGCCTGAACATCGAACATCACATCCTACCGGGGCTGTACGTCTCATTCATCTACAACCAGAGCGGCGCGCTCCTGCGCTGGTTTCGCGATACCTTCGCCGCCGCAGATAAGCGCCTTATCGGAAAGGACGACGATATCTACGACTTGCTGGCTCGTGAGATGCCTGATGAGCCTACACATCTTCTCGTACTTCCGCACTTCGAGATGACGGGCACGCCCGGTCTCATAGCTGACTCCGCCGGTGTTATCGCCGGCCTGAAAATTGCGACCACACGCGGCGAGATATTCAAGGCGATGGGAATCGATACCTCCGAATTCGTCGCCACCGGCGGCGGCGCCAAGTCGGATGCCTGGCTGCAGATCAAGGCCGACATCTTCGGAGTGCCGTTCGTCCGTCCCTCCTTCACCGAGTGCGGAGTCCTCGGAGCGGCCATCCTTGCCGGTGTGTCGACGGGCGTATTGTCGAGCCCCCATGAGGGCGTCTCGAGATTCGTCAGGCGCGAGCAAGTATTCGAACCCAATGGGGACCGCCACAAAGGATACCGGGACCTTTACGAAAAATATTGTGAGCTCTATCCTTCAGTGAAACATCTGCAGGCAAGGTTATGAAATCCAGACGAGCATTTTCATATGAGATGATTCATCATGAAGCTCGTCCGTCTCGTCATCATACCAAAAGAAACCAGTTTCTCTCTCCATATCAAGAAGGAGACATATGATGTCAATGATCACGCCAACCGCAGGCTTCATTGTTTTCGGCGTTCACAAAGACGGTCTGAAAGACCCCATGGGAACGCTCTTTATCGACGACAAAATCATCGGGGATTCGAAAAAAGCGCTGAAGAACTCCGGCGTCAACCTGATCGAACACGACGTCATCATCGCATCCAAAGCCGAAGCACGAGCAGCCCTCAAGAAAATGAAAGACGATGACAACGTTGACTGCGTGATTCTATATTCCGGCACATGGGTCTGGGCGGCGCATCTCATCGCTGCTGTACGCGATTTCGCCATGACCGGCAAAGGAGTTTTGATCTGGTGTCACCCGGGTTCCCAAGGCTGGCGTCCGGTCGGCGGCCTCGTAATGCAGGGCGCGCTCAACGAGATCGGAATCAGGCACAAATTCGTTTACGGCAGTGCCTCCGATCCGGCTGAAATAGAAAAGATCGTGAGCTTCTGCCTTGCCGCGCACATGAAGAATTTCCTCAACATGTCCACCATCGGCACCTTCGGCGGACGCGGAATGGGCCAGACCTGCGGAGCGGCAGACCCGAGCCAGTGGATGAAGATGTTCGGCGTCGATATCGACTCGCGCGATACAACCGAACTCATCAAGACCGCCGAGGGCATACCGGAGAAAGAACTCAACGAACTGCAGCCGCGCATCAAGCAGCTTTTCGGCGAAGCTGCTCCCGAGAGCGTGGTCAACGAGAAGTCCATGCGGCTGTACCTCGCAATCAAGAAGCTGGTTAAGAAGCACGAATGGGATTTCTATACCATTCAGTCTTTTCCCGGTCTCGCCGACGATTACTGCGCTACGTGCTTCGCACAGAGCATGATGCTCGAGGACAAGGTCGGCGCCTCCACTCTGGGCGACTTCAACACCGCCCTGAGCGTGCTCCTTCTCACCAAGCTCAGCCCGGAACCCGTCTACTACGGCGACCTTCAGCACATCGACAAGTCGAACAACGAGATCAAGATCATCGGCGACGGCGCATGTCCGCCATCCCTCGCCGGGAAAATCGGGCCTGCAGGATTCGCCAAACACGGCATCCCCACAGAAGGCGAGGCGGGCGGTCTTTCGGTCAAGCTCGTGTGCAAGGTGGGCGAGGGAGTGCTTGCCCGTGTCAGCCGTGTCGATGGACAGTTCCAGATGGCCGTTACCCGCTGTTCGATCTTCGAGCCGCCGGCAGATCAGATCGAGCAGCGAAAACTCGAATGCGCCATACCTTTCTGGCCGCATGGCTTCGTGACCGCTCAATGTGATATAGAAGCCCTGCTGCAAAACTGGAACAATGAATACGCAGTGCTGGGTTACGGAGAGCACCTCTACCCTACTCTGAAGTGCTTCTGTAAAATGACCGGCATCAAACCCATCATGCTATGACGGCATCTGAGCCAATACCGGTGGAAAGGAGATTCACAATGAAAATAGGAACTAAGGATTATCGCCCTGACGAACTTCGCCAACGGGTCGGAAACCTGGCCCAACTCGGCGGAACTCGCCACGTCATCCTGAACGAAGGCTCATCCAAAGGGGTTGCCGCCATCGACGTGGGCACCGGCGCCGGCCTGTGCTTCACCGTTTTGCCCGATCGCGGCCTGGACATCTCGAGAGCTTCCTATAAAGGCATCAACCTCGCATATCTCACCCCCAACGGCGAGACACACCCCGCCTTCTACGAACCGCAAGGCCTGGGATGGCTGCGGAGCTTCTTCGGCGGGCTGCTGACGACGTGCGGCCTTACCTATCTCGGCCCGCCAGGCAGAGACGGCGAGGAGGAACTTGGCCTCCACGGCCGTTACTCGAATCTTCCGGCTCGCCAGGTCCAAGACCGTTCGCGATGGGACGGCGAGACGTATCGCATCGAGATCGACGGAACTGTCGAGGAATGCGTCATCTTCGGCGACAAGCTGCTCCTGACACGCAATATAACCACCCAGCTCGGCAGCCGCACCATCACCATTCATGACCGCGTCGAGAATTTTGGTTATCAAGAATCGCCGTTTACCATCCTCTATCACATCAACCTCGGTTTCCCTCTGCTCGATGCCTCGGCAGAGCTGTGCGCAACGACTAAGAAGACCGAACCACGCGACGAGACCGCAAAGACGGGTCTGAGTGAATGGAGCAGGTTCAGTGCGCCCGTCCCGGGTTATTCCGAACAGGTTTTCTTCCACACGGTGCGCCCGGCGCAGGACGGACGGGCCTGCGCGGCATTGATCAACCGCGAACTTGCCGGCGGACTGGGCGTCCAGATCAGATTCGATCCCAAAGCGCTGCCGTATCTCACCCAATGGAAAATGATGGGCCAGGGCGATTACGTTCTCGGCATCGAGCCGGGCAACGTTCCCGTCATGAATCGTGCGGTCCTACGCGAAAAGGGCCTGTTGCCAATGCTCAAGCCCGGGGAGGTCAGAGAAATCAATGTCGAGATCGGCGTTTTGGAAGGCCGCAAAGAGATTGATGCATGCTTGAAGACTTGCGGGGCGTGAACGGCTGACTGACCGTCTATCACTCATTATTCTGATTTTCTGCAGCCTGTCTATCGACAGAGACTTCCCGCATTTACGCCATTTTCGAGCTTGATTTATCCAGCCGAAGAGTGTATAGTATATCTTCTTGTATACTGGGAGAAGGGGGTATCCGACAACAAGCACTTCTGCCGTCTTAGTGGATCAGCTATGTAGGACAAAACCATGAGAAGAAAGATCGCTCTGATAACCACCATTTTGACGATGCTTGCAGGTGGGGGCATTGTGCACGCCGCATCTACTGCAATTCTTGACGAGGATTTCAGCGGTGCGACTGACCCGTTATCGTATTTCTATCAGGACGCGGGTGTATCCCACGATTCGTTTTATTGGAGCGATGCTAACGACAACATGGGCGGGGAAGCTCGCCGCGGAAGGAACGGCTGGAACGACAACCCCGACCTGATAATTGAATCGGCGGAGCGCGCCTACCTTACTTTCAGCTGCGCCGGCTACGGAGACGCCGATGAATATCTGGAATACACTGAGGACTTCGACTTCTCGTTCGATTTCAACTTCTCTTCCTTCGTATCTTCGAGCAACCAGGAACAGGTGATGCTGGGGTTCTGGTATACGGAGGAGGATGCTGAAGACGAGCATCCATTGATAGTCCGCGCGTGGGCGAATCACCAGCACTTCGTCGGCGTCAAGATCAGGGAGAATGGCAGTCAGGTCCGCCTTTACCTCATTCATGGGAACGGGGCTGACTGGGTCGGTAAGGCTGCAAGCGACGATCTGACCGATTTCGGGCCTAACCCGATCGGGTCCCTCTCAACGGGTATTAACTACCGTGTGGAAGGATCATACCGATGGGACGGCGGCACATACGGGCAGATTTTCGGCAGATTGACCGACCTCGACACAAGCACGGTCGTGGGTGATATTCCACAGGAAACGATAACCCAGGACGAGCCGGACATTTATTCGGTCGGGTACAACAACATGAATATCGATCAGAACAACCACAGGTTCACGAAGCACCGTTTGATCGGCGCAGGCAACGAGACGTGGGGCGTGACAAGGAATCCCGGTGCGCAGTTCACAAGCGATAACTGGGTGCTCGAGGTCTATGATCCGGTCGAATTGACATCGATCAATGTGAGACCGGCGATGAACGCCGTCTATCTCGGGGGATCGGCGAAGCTCTTGTGCGAGGGTTATGACAGCGGCGGCACGCGTTACGACGTATCGAAATGGGTGAATTGGACTTCCCTTGACCCGGTGATTGTCTCCATCGATGAGGAGAATCTGACCGCCACCGGCAGCACAGAGGGCAGCACAAATATCAGAGCTGCGTTTGCGGATCTCGAGTCACCCCTCGTACCATTCCAGGTTCTGCCTCCAAGATCGCCGAATGAGACGAGCTACGGTCTGGATGTGCTCCTCCAGTGGCGCGAGATGCCCTTGATAAGGAACGACGTCGAGGCAGGGATGGCCTCGAGTTACGATCGGAACTTTTTTATTAAAGGTACTACGGGTGACTGCAACAACTACGATTTCCCCACGGGTTATCAGGGCGGTAACGTTGACCCCGTGACTGTTCGCGAGCTTACAGGCCCCGGGCTTGTCACGCGTACGTGGATGCCCTGGCTGCCGGGTCCGGAATTCAAGTTGAAATTCTATTTTGATGGGGAGACCACTCCAAGACTGAATACGACGTCATTGGAATGGTACGATTCGGGAGTGCCCGGTCACCCCTGGATCGAGGACCCCCTTGTCGGCATAGGGACAGGCGGCGCCTGGTGCTACACCCCTTTGTACTTTCAGGACAGCTTGAAGATCGAGTCAAACAACGTGTCGGGCAAGAACAACTTCTACCAGATGAATTACCTCTATTTGCCTGACGGCACCGAGGTGGATACGTATACCGGCACACAGGATTACAGCGATTGGGCCGACTGGAACATGGCCGCTGAAGTACTTGATGCCGTGGGCTCCAAGCCGGGGCCAGCCGGATCGCAGGTCCTGCAATCTTCCGGTATCATACCTCCCAGCGGGACGATGCCGCTCGCTGAGATCGAGAACGAGGAAGGAGTTATCACGCGGCTCCAGATCAAGCTGAACAATCCAACTGAGACGCAGCTCGCCGGACTCCAACTCAAGGTCTTCTACGACGGGAATGCGCAAGCGGCTATCGACATGCTGGTCCGGGAATTCTTCGGGATTGGTCGGGGGCGAATACCATATAAGGCAATATCGCTGGGGACTGACCATCCCGACGGCTACTACTGCTACCTCCCGATGCCGTTCCGCGAAGGTGTGCGGATAGAGCTCAACAACAACTCTGCCGAGTCGGTCGATGTGACACTTGCCGAGGTGGAGTATGAGCCTCAGAATGTCGAGAAGAAGTACGGATATCTCCACGCGCAATACAGAAGCGAGCACTTCGATGCCGCGGATGACCACATGTACGAGGTGCTCAGAGTTCCGGAAGGCAAAGGCCATTATCTCGGCTGCATACTTACCGTTACGCCTGAGACGACAGACCTCAATTATCTCGAAGGCAACGACCGGATTCAGGTCGATGGCGGGACGAAGGAAACCTTATATGGAACGGGCCTGGAAGACGTCTTCAACGGCGGCTACTATTACACGAGTCCTTACAGCGGGCCTTTCTCGGGGCTCTTGAAGAAAGACAGCGGTGTGACGAGCCAGTACCGTCATCGCATCATCGATATGATACCGTTCGAGCAGTCTATCTTAGTCGAGTACCAGGGCGTAGACATCGACTACTGGGGAGACCAATACGCAAGGGATTACGAATCCACCGCATACTGGTACCAGAAAGAGCCTGGACCGCCGGAGTTGCAGATAACGCTCACGGGTGAAGACACCTATCACCTCTCGTGGGATGAGGCCGGCGCATACGATCTGGAGTTTGATACGTCATTAGCCTTCGACTCCCCTGATGCAGTTGACGTCACCGGCCTGACGGAGTATGACTATAATACCGGAGAGGGCCGCGGCTTCTTCAGGCTGAAGGAGAAATAGGAGTGCTGCGGTCGGCAAACGGCAGCTCCTGACGAATGTGGAAAGACATCCCTCAGGCCTCCGTCGTGGATTTCTCGACTTGGCATCCCTCCAAAGCGCCCGGAAAGGCGAGCATTTGTTGACCTTCAATCCTTTAAACGCTATCATTTAAAAATGTTGTCTGTAGCCGACGATCTGGCCCGAAGATTTGAGTACGCAAATGGAGAAGATGGAGGAGCAGCGTGAGCAGTTCAAAGATATCTGATTCCTTTCTGAGGCAGTTCGAACGCGTATGGGAACCGCTCCGTGAAGCGATCGGGAATTGCCCTGCCAAAGAGTGGAAAAACGGCGATACAGCTGTGCGAATTCCCGTGCGGCAGGCCTGCCATATAATCGGGGCGGTCGAGATGTACGCCGGCGAAGGCCCATTCGTACCAGACCGCAGGCTCGGCTTGCCAATTGGCGATTTCAACACGGATATCCCACAGTCGGAACTGCCGGATAAGCAGCAGGTACTTGATTATCTCGAAGAAACCTGCAAACAGACCGACGTATGGCTGCGCGGGATGAGCGATGACCAACTGCTGTCTTCTCAGCGGTCCAACCGTCACACAGGAGATACATTTCTGGAGCGCGCCGTCTATATGCTCAGGCACTCGCAGCATCACCTTGGCGAGATGAACGCTGAGCTCAAGAGCCGAGGTCTGTCGCCCGCGAGCTGGCAATAAACCGGAATAACCACCGTACATCGCCGGGACTTCTGAGTCTGAAGATCTGGCCGAGATAGCATACTCGCTGTACGAGAAGTTCCGCCCGAAAATCCCATCGGGCAAGAGAGGCTGGGGAGCGAAGGGCAGATTGGATTTGGGAGTGATAAGGTCATTGGCGCCGAAGGCCTGATCCAGACACTCGATATGTGCGTCAGGGACAAAGGAGGGTGGACGGATGGATGGCGGCCGATAATCGACCACTCAACGAGGATCCGTGAGAAGACAACGGAGCCGCTCCGACGTGTGCCGAAGAGATGGCTGACGCGAACACTTGATAGCGATCATTGAATCTTCTATCACCTATTCCTGCAACACCCTTGTGGCAGGATTCATGAGGACATTTACTGCTGCGGGTAGCACCGTAAAACGCAGATCCTGGCCCCGGGCTTCCTCGCCATCGAGATCCAGGGCCAGTGGACCGTCATCGGAGTGTATCTCCACCACGGCTGCCCGCGTGCTCTGAATGAGCTAAAGCAATTCTCCTCTTAGCCTTCGCTCGCGAGCCCAGTCATTTTCGATCACCACGTGAATAACGTCCGCTCGCGGTCTGGCACGGAGCTCCATCGCCTTCTGCAATTCTTCCAAAGGAAAGATGTGGGTCCTGAGGCGCTCCGTGCTGAGTATCCCGTCAGCCACAAGCTGCATAGCCTCTCGCCACAGGCGTCGGTATTCCAGTTGCCCGTTGCACTCCGTGGTCTCTTTTACGATAGAGATGCTCTTGGAGTGCACATGGAAGAAGTCAATTCCATCACAAGGTCCGATGCTCCCGTAGAGAACGATCTTGCCGCCGTTGCGGGTCCAGTTTAGTGCTTTCGGAACGTCGTTCCCGTCGAGCGTTGCCATAATGGTGACGTCGACGCCTCCCGGCGCAATCTCATTCACCCGTGCCGCGATATCTTCTTTCGCAGCATTGATCGTATGGGTCGCGCCGAATTCTCTTGCGAGATTCAGCTTCTCATCGAAAAGATCCACAGCGATGAGTTTCTTGCAGCCGTGCAGCGCCACAAGACGCGTGATCGGCAGACCGCTGAGACCTTGTCCGAGAACCAGTACGTCGTGCGCCTTCGTGATCCCTGTCCTGGTTGCAGTCTGGATGATGCCGGGCAACACTTCGACTAAGCTGCCGTCAATCAACGGGATCTCAGGCGCGAGTTTCATAACTCTCTCCGGTCGAGACAGAATGTATTCACTGAAGCATCCCCAAGTCCCGACTGTACTTACGCGATCGCCCACCCTGAGCCCGGTTACATGGTCTCCGACTGTGTCGATGATACCGGAAGGCTCGTGGCCGAGCATGGGAGGATCGGAGAGGAATTCAGGTTTTCTATTCCCGAGATACGCCTCGACATCTGAGCCGCAGATGCCAACATACCCGATCTTCACTCTTACCTGAAAAGGATCCGGCTCAGGAATCGGGAGCTCCACGGGTTCCAGTTGACGTGGTGCCTTAAGTATGAATGCTTTCACTGTTCAGGATGTGCTTCCACTGCGGGGATTATACATGCTTTTGTGTGATCACAAGCTCCTGCGGGCCTTTTGATTACTTATGGAAGACAGTGGGGTTCTCTCTGGGTCCCCAGAAAAAGATGTCTTTCACCGCGCCTTTTTTTGTCACGTTCTTGTAGTTGACGCTCTTCGAAGAACCGTCACGGCACAGAACATTCGCACGGTCTCGGCCACCGTGAAAATACCCGATGCAGTTGCACCACCATCCGTCCGTATTGAAGGTGCTATCGGGGTCCTCAACGTATGCCGCGGAGAAATTCTGTATCCAGTTCCAGACGGCATCCGCGGCCAAGACCTGGCCGGAGACGTTCTTGTGGAAAGTGTGACCACCCCATGACCCGTCGTCCTTTTCATGCCCGCCGTGGCCGTCGATAGTCAAGCCGACCTCTACGCCGTAGCTGTGCTCGAACCCATCGTTCTGGGCAGTCCTCCAGTTACCCCAGCCTTTTGCTCTCTCCTCGTTTATTCTATGCGGATGTGGATTGTCAGAAGGGCACATAAAGATAGCTGAACTATCCACGCACTTGATGAAATCCTCGACTCTTCCGGCTTCCGGGCGCTTCTCAAACCAGGCCCGATTATTCTCGAGATTGGCTTGTGTGAAGACTTCAGGGTCCCATGGAGGCGACCTGAGAGCCAATGCGTCGGTCCATGGTCCGAGATTCGGCGCGCCTGTCAGCTGAGTGGTCCCATGACCCCAACGCGGATAGCGGTTGGCGTTGTTAAACCAAAGTGTGAGGGCGGCCCCAATGTGTCTGATGTTGGCGAGACAGGCTGCCTCGCGGGCCTTCTCCCTCGCCATCGAGAGCGCCGGAAGCAGTATCGCCATGAGAATAGCTATGATGGCGACGACAACGAGAAGCTCGACCAAGGTAAAGCCCCGGAGACATGCAGCTTTTCTCTTCATCCTCGCGCCTTTCAATCCTGCATCCATATTCTACGTTGCCACGACAGAACATATTAGCACGCCGAACTCCTTTCTTTAATTGATTTCTCTCCCTGGATTCCATATATGTGCGAGGTCAAGAAACCTATACGCCCTCGGAGCTGCGCCGCATCAGTTCATTGACATTACATTCGCGACGGACATTGTACCCCCGTAGAGGGATGATGTGCTCGTGTACCGCATTAATTATGTCAGAAGGTTGCGGAAAGAAAGCCTCCTCGACCTCATCGGCGGGTGTGATCCAGTTGCGCGCGCCCACCACGACCGGTGGGGCATCCAACTCGTCGAAAGCGAATTGGGTTATGTTCGAGGCCATCGTATGAAGAAAGCTCCCCCTTTCACAAGCATCGGAGACCAACAGAATCCTTCGCGTCTTCTTCACCGACCCGATGACGTCTTCGTAGTTGAACGGGACAATTGAACGGGCGTCGATTATCTCGCACGATATGCCATGCTTCTCCTCAAGCTCCCTTGCCGCATCCATGACCCGATATAGAGTCGCACCGATGTTGAGGATCGAAATGTCGCTGCCTTCCTTGCGAATAGCCGGCTCACCGAACGGGATCTCGTATCTGCCGACAGGTACGCCGCCCTCGACAAACTGCTCGGGTTGGTCGTAGATGCGCTGGCTCTCAAAGAATATCACGGGGTCGGTGCCGGTGAGCGCAGAGTACATCAGGCCTTTTGCATCGTAAGGTGTTGCCGGGAAAACAACCTTCAGGCCGGGGATGTGTGCCGCGATACTTGTCCAGTCCTGACTGTGCTGTGCTCCATACTTGCTGCCGATGGAGATGCGAACGACCACCGGCATCCTGAGCAGACCTCCCGACATGGATTGCCACTTAGAAAGCTGATTAAAGATCTCATCACCTGCCCGGCCCATGAAATCACAGTACATCAACTCGACGAGGGCGCGGCCACCTTCCATTCCGTAACCCACCGCCGAACCGACAATCGCTCCCTCGGAGATCGGAGTATTAAAGAGACGATGATATGGCAGTGCCTCGGTAAGACCGCGATAAACTCCAAACGCTCCACCCCAGTCGCGGTTTTCCTCGCCGTATGCCACAAGTGTCGGATCAACATAAAAACGATCGAGAACCGCCTCGAAAAGCGCATCACGGATGCTGATGCACTTGCCCTTAGGCAACCGTTTCCCGTCGGCGTCGAAAGCGGACCTGCTGCGTTTAGAAAGCATTTTGACACGCGGATTCTCTTCTTTCTTGATAAGCACTTCAGGCTCACGGCCGGGCTCCATCGACTCAACTCTCTCATTGGAGAACATGGTCTCGTCCAGCAGACAATGTTTTTTCATCAACTCCGCTCGTGGAGAGACATCCAGGTCAACAGCCTTCTTGTAGGCCTTGAATACCAGTTCCTCAGTCGTGGCATTCAACTCGTCGATGTCTGACTGGCTGCAAACCTGAGCCTTTACCAGCTCGGAGGCGTAGGTAATGAGCGGATCGACTTCCTGCCACGCACGAAGCTCCTCTCTGGAACGGTAGCTGCTCGCGTCGGAAGGCGAATGGCCGCTGAAACGGTAGGTCAACGTATCGAGCAGCACCGGCCCCTCGCCTTGCTCAAGTATCTCCTTCTTGCGAGCCACAGCATCGATTACGGCAAGAGGGCTGTAACCGTCGATACGTTCGGCATGCATCTGCTCAGGATTGATTCCCGCACCGAGTCGTGCGAGTATTCCAAAACCCATGGTCTCTCCCTCGGGTTGGCCGCCCATACCGTAGAAGTTGTTTACGAAATTGAAAATCAGAGGCAAGCCGCCGCGATGTTCTTCATCCCAGAGTTTCTTGTACTGGTCCATGGTCGAAAGGCATATGCCTTCCCAAACCGGGCCGCAGGCGCTGGAAGCATCCCCAATGTTGGCGATAACAATGCCGGGCTTGTGATTGATCTTCTTGTAAAGGGCAGCGCCGACCGAGATGTCTCCCGAACCGCCGACAACGGCATTGTTCGGATATATGCCGAAAGGCGGGAAGAAGACGTGCATCGAGCCGCCCATACCCTTGTTGAAACCTGTCTCTCGTCCGAAGATCTCCGCAAGCGCACCGTAGATAAGGTAATCTATCGCCAGGTCCTTTACCGATCCTTCGGCGTCGCGCTCGACGACTCTCAGGCAGTCGCCATTGAAGTAGTTCTCCATGATATCCATCAGCCTCTCGTCGTCCAGCTTCTGAATCGCCGACATGCCCTTTGCCAGGATCTCGCCGTGGCTTCGATGGCTGCCATAGATATGGTCGTCAACGCCGAGCAGGAACGCCTGACCAACCGCCTCCGCCTCCTGTCCGATGGATAAATGCGCCGGGCCGCGGTGAGTATACTCC
>SDBU01007047.1_pt1 | contig 13079 bp, 9 predicted proteins | sample 2277071 | NCBI WGS metagenome assembly SDBU01 (sample SAMN10397929, study PRJNA504765) | marine sediment metagenome | isolation source: marine sediment core GS08_GC12, 126 cmbsf | place: Arctic Ocean: Gakkel Ridge, Loki's castle | collected 2008 | reverse complement strand
TTAACCCTGCTGCGGGAGCTGCATATGCCCGTAGTAACTACTTTTCATACAGTCCTCCGGAAACCCAAAAAGAAACAGGAGGAGATTTTTAAGGAGATCATCGCGTTATCGGACCGGTTGGTGGTGATGACGAGTCGCAGCATGGAATTCCTCCAGGAGTACTACGGTGTACCCCGCCAGAAAATAGACCTGGTCCCCCACGGCATTCCCGACGTTCCCTTCATTGATCCCAACTTCTACAAGGATCAACTGGGTGTTGAGGGGAAGTACGTGCTCTTGACTTTCGGCCTACTGTCAGGCAACAAGGGCATAGAGTATGTCATACAGGGGCTGCCGGCGGTCCTGGAGAAGTATCCGGACGTGGTCTATATTGTCTTGGGCGCCACCCACCCCAATGTGATAAGGTCCGAGGGGGAGGTCTACCGTGAATCACTGATGGCTCTGGCAGAGAAGCTCGGGATTAGCGATAACGTGATTTTCCATAACCGGTTCGTGAGCCTGGATAAGTTGGTCGAGTATATCAGCTCCGCAGACGTTTATGTCACCCCGTATCTCAACCTGGAGCAGGCGGTATCGGGTACGCTGAGCTATGCCGTTGGCGCCGGTAAGGCGGTGATATCAACGCCCTACTGGCACGCCGAGGAGCTGCTGGCCGAGGGCCGGGGGTTGCTGGTGCCGGTCAAGGATTCCGAAGCCATTTCCCAGCAGATTCTTTACCTGCTCGAGAACGAGGTCAAACGCCACACCATTCGTAAGCGGGCCTATCTGAAAAGCCGGGAGATGATCTGGGAAGAGACCGCCCGTAAGTATATGTCACGGTTTACCTACGCCCGGGAGGCGCGACAGCTCCACCCGCAGCCGGCGAGTGGGTCGCATAAAGTGAGTGATACGATCTATGACCTGCCTTCGCGCAAGCTGGATCATCTCCAGCGCCTGACTGATGAAACCGGCATACTCCAGCATGCGGTTCACGCGGTTCCCCGGTACGATCACGGTTACACGACCGACGATAACGCCCGGGCGCTGATCGCTGCGGTCCTGCTGGAGGACTGGAAGGACTACTTTGACCTGGCCCATGAGTTAGGCTCCCGCTATGTCGCCTTCATGTGGTACGCCATTAATCGCAAGACGGCCCGTTTCAGGAATATCATGAGCTACGACCGGCAATGGCTTGATGAGGCCGGCTCGGAGGATTCCCACGGCCGCGCCGTTTGGGCCCTGGGCATGGTTGTGGGCCGTTCGCGTGCCCGGGGCTTGCGGGACGTTGCCGATCATCTTTTCCAGCGGGCCCTGCCCGCCACGCGGAGATTCACAAGCCCCCGGGCGTGTGCGCTTACTCTCCGGGGAGTGAATGAATTCCTTAAACGCTTCTCAGGCGATCAAAGGGCCATTCAGGTTCGAGAGAAACTGGTCAATTTCCTGGTTGAGTTATTTGAGAAATGCAGCAGTCCTGACTGGCTCTGGTTTGAGGATATTTTAAGTTACAGCAATGCCAAACTGCCCCATGCCCTGCTGGTATGCGGGCCTTCCATGTCTGATGATCGAATTACCCAGATTGGACTCGATACGCTTGAATGGCTGACTGTGATCCAGACCTCCGACCAGGGGTATTTCTTGCCCATAGGCAACAGCAGCTTCTACCGCCGTGGCAAGCAGCGATCCCGGTTTGACCAGCAGCCTATTGAGGCTTACGCCACGGTCTCGGCTTGTATCGAAGCCTATAATATCACCGGGGATGAAAAGTGGCGTAAAGAGGCCCGCAAGGCATTCGACTGGTTCCTGGGGCGGAATGACCTCAACCTGCCGCTTTATGACCCACGGACCGGTGGCTGCCGTGACGGACTGCATCCGGACCGGTTGAACCAGAACGAGGGGGCCGAATCAACGATTGCCTTTCTCATGTCCCTGATGGAGATCAGCTCCATGGAACAGCTCGGTCCCCCGACCGGCGCCGATGCCGCGCAGGAAACTGTTCAACACGAAGCCCTGGCCGAAGCGCACTGAGCGGGTAAGACCACCACCGGCTGTTTATAAGATCAGGCGCACAGGATCGCAACCCGATACCTGGAGCGGGAACACTCGGTTTATCCGGCGGGGCATTGATGCTTCAATCAGAATTCCATCCCCAGGCCAATTCCAAAAGTCCTGCCGGGCAGGGGATAATCGCCGTCAAACATAGTGAATCCGAACTGGTCGCTGTATTCAGTGTCAAGAATATTTCTTACTTCTACGTACGGTTCGAGCTTCATAAAGGTCTTGCTCAATCGCGTGTCTAAAACCGTTCTGGCGGGCAGCAGTTTTTCGCTGTCACCGTAATAATTCCTGATACCGCTTCGATATTCGCCGCGTACCACTAAATCAAACCCGGCTATCCCGGCGTGAATTTCGGCGCTAACAGTTTTCGAGGGGATAAATGCAGCGGGTTTTTCAACACCCAAGTCTATTTGAACTGCATCCAGGTAGGTATAACTGATTCTGGCATGCAACGTCTCAAGCCGGACATTAAACTCGGCCTCCAAGCCGTTTACCGAAAACCGATTGATATTCGCCGGCTGCCATTTACCCTCAAGTGTAGGCGTCCATGCAATCATGTCGTCGACATCCCTCCTGAAAACAGCGACAGACCCTCTGATCGTTTGGGAGACGCGATGCACTAAACCGATCTCATAGGCCGTGCCGGTTTCGCTCTTAAGGTCCGGGTTACCCGAGGTAAATCCGTCATCCGGCCAGAAGAGGTCATTGAAGGAAGGCGCCCGGTAGGCCTCTCCGGCGGAAAACCTGACGGTATTTGCTCCCAACTGGAGAATGATTCCCAGGCTGGGGCTGGTGTGCCATTTATAGACCGAGTGATAGTCCGAGCGAATGCCAAGCACGACCGTAGCGTTGCTCTTATGCCAGATGTACTCGGTCCAGAGGGCTGAGGAGTGAGTGCTCGGAGTCCACCTTATCGTGCTATCCTCAGCTGTGGCTTCGATGGTAGTTGTCTGTTCAACAAAACCGCTCTCACTGATAACATCGATGCCGGCGAGCAGGTGGTTTGTATCCATCCGTTTATCCACCTGGCCGCTGAGCCGCAAGTTTTTTAGTGTATATTGATCGTGCCCCAGAATAGTCTCGCCGGTCAGCCAATCGAGGTATTCATTACTAAAATCGGTTACGCTTCGCTGGGGGCGCAGCCTGAGCTGCAGGGCATAGTTATCCCCGAAGGTGGATTTAACAGACAGCAGTCCGTAGAGGTTGTCTGCCTTCTGACGATCAAAAAGACTTGTTACTTCATTGTTGCCATAAATAGGAATGAACGTGCTGTCCGGTTTCGGGCCGGGGACCCCAACCTCAGAGTTATCGTAACCGGTAGAGACGCTTACCAGCACCTTACCAACAGTGGAGTTAAGTTTACATAGCATGCTTCGATGCCGAAAATCATCGTTGCCGCGCCAGCCATCCGATTTGTTGACCGCCGCCGAGATTATGGCACCTTTCTCGCTATCACCCTGGCCGGCATGAAGCTGGATTTGTTGAGTATTGAAGCTGCCATAGGCTGCGGTAAGATTTCTCACCGGTTCAGGCTCGCGGGTGATCAGGTTAATCACTCCCCCCAGGGCATTGGCTCCGTAAAGGTGTGATGTGGGACCGCGCACGATTTCTATCCGCTCAATGCCCCCCAGCATCAACCGGCTCAAATCGACAAGTCCGTTGAACGCGTCGTTTATGGGCAGGCCGTCTTTCACGACCAGAACCTGGGATGATTGCGCCCCCCTCAGACTGGCCGTGGCTACGCCGCCCCGGTTGGTGCTCCTCACGTAAATACCGGTCTGTGTCCTCAGGATATCCCCAACGTCCAGGGCCGGAGCCGTTTCCAGGGCTTCTCTGGTGATCACGCTACTTGACAGGGGTACATCCTTCAGCGGCTGATTTAACCTGGTGGCTGTAACAATGATTTCCGGCAATGTGTATTGGGATTTGTGCTCCGGTTGCTCCTCATCCTGGCCGAACAAGGGAGCCGCCACGTTCAAACAAAGGCCCAATCCTGCCATTGCCAGAAGCCCCTTATTAAGTCGAGTTCCTGTGAGCATCTATTCTCTCCTTTCATTGGAGTTTATACCAGACGAGGGCGCAAATTGCTTTTGAGGCTGGACCAGGCAAGAAGTCTGCCTTGGTGACACCATCCAGGTCGGCTGGTATGGCCGTCGCTGGCGGTTGAAGCTATCCGGAAACAAAAAACCCCGAAATCGTGGTCGGGGTGAAGTACAGTCGTGTCATAGACCTTTTATCCTCGCCCTCGAAGGTAAAAGAAAAGACAGGTATCTGGCTCGTTCTCCCGGGGGTGATCTCAGGTGCGGATCAGGTGGGGGAACACACAGTTGCGGGGCAGCGCCTGATTCTCACAGGACTTCCCTGTTGTGATACGAAAAAACGAAAACCGGACGGGAGTGAGTTTACGCAGGCCCGGAGAAGGGAGCAAGCTTTAGCATCCCGGCAGACGTTCCTCCAAAATAATCGGGTTGAGATCATCAATGCCACAGGGTGGCGGGAATGGCGTTATTTTTTCCCTTATGCGGGCTTCATGAAAAAAAGGGCGGCCGGTTCAGGGACTTAACGGGCCACCCCTCGTGTAAGCTGCAACGAAACAATATGGTTGCTTACCTGCGCCTTTTTGTGGGGTGTCATGCGTGGGTTTAAGGTAGGTCTTGATCTACTTCACCGAATTGGCGGAGAGCCAGTCGTGGAGAGACACAGGTAAGCAAAACCTTGGCTTATGCCCATACCTTCCAATCATTCCATTGCAGAAAACTGTTCGATCATGTCAAGGGCTGATACATCACTCCAGGTGCTAACGTGGAGGTACGGACATAAGCCATAAACTTTTTCATCAAAGAGCGGTCAACTGTTTCCACATCATAATACCGCAAATATTGTGCCATCCAGGGGGAACAGGCGGTTACCGACGGGGACCGGATTCGCGACCCGGCCTCATCGGCATTAAAGTGTAGTGAGTTGATTATGTTTAGCTAATTGTAATCTTATGTTTTGCCTATGGCAGGCACGCTATTCGGGGCACAGCCGTGCCTCGATTGCAGAGGTAAGGAAATACCGGCCGAACGACTACCAGCGCGAAATAACGCCCACGGTCAAGCCCCGCTGCCGGTAATCCGGGGTCTGCTGCCGGCGGATATTGGCATAGGCGCGGCGCCTCAGGTTCAGGTAGCTGTCCGCCAGGAACGCTCTCCCACTCCTGCCCCGCCCACAGTGCTATCCCCTCTAGGTACATTATTTTAGGTAGTAGAGCGGACTTAGGGGCAGGGTAGGTCTAAGGTTACTCGTTTAGAGAGGCATACAGGGCAATATTATAGTCGATATATTCCTTGAAGTGCTCTATTTTTTTTGAATTTTCGTAAGCGTTCTGTCCAATTCTTTCCGCTTTGTCCGGATGCCTTACCACATCCTCAATTATCGTCTTGAACTGTTTTATATTCTTTGGGTCTACCAGCAAAACATTCTCCCCATGCTCCATCTGACCGTAGCAGCCCTTGTTATGTAGCTCCTCACTTAGAATGAGACATTTCCCTACCGCCATGACCTCCCTTGGGATAATAGGCGCATGATGCTGAATAGGGAAATCCCTCTCGGCCACTACCACACAGGTGGATAGTTTGATAATAGAAGGGATTTTCCAGGGTGGGAGGAACCCAACAAATATAGAGCGCTCTTCCAGATCCTTCTCTTTTATGAGCCTTTGAAATTCCTTCAATCCGTTTCCATTTGCCACAAATAGCAATAAGAAATCATCCTTTATTCCCTCGACCGCCTCTACCAGTTCGCCCAGCCCTTTCGTCTGCCAGTAGTAGTTGATCTTCCCGATAAAGGTGATGATCGGACACACCGGGATCTCCCTGTTCGTGTATTCAGCTAAAGGGAAGGGTGAAACTCCGGGATGAAAGGCACCAGTGTCTACGCTCACCTTTTCATCGAAGGCAATTCTCGATTCAGGGATGCCAAGGGATAGAAACATATCTTTCATTGGCGGTATAGTGATAATCTTGTCTACTCTTCGGAATACCTCTTTAAATAGTGCTTTGTAGGCTGCTGAGGCGTATAGCTTCCCGATATCGCTTCCCGCGTGGCGCAGGATTTGGGGCCTTCCGGTAATGTTCTTCGCAATAAATGCCGCAATGCCGTATGGGAGAATATAGTATGAGTCTATAAGTTCAATATTGTATTCTTCAATGACTTCAATGGCCATGCTGGCAATTCTTTCCGCATAGGCTTTTGAGGAAGGTATATGCCAGGGATTATTATCAGCGGCAGTGCTGTGCACATAAACGTTTTGCGGTGCGTATTTCTCTCTGTCTACAACAATCTGTTCCTTATATTCCTCTTCCACTTCTTCCGCATTTGTGACTATATGGACCTCATGCCCTCTTTCTTCTAATCCTCTCGCCCACCAAAATACTTTTGCTGAAATTCCTCCTTGTATTGGAGGATATTTGCTAATTATGCAAACCCTCATTCACCACCACCATGCCCGTTTATCACAATATCCTTGCTAATTGTTGTACTTTTCTCTTCAATATTTATCCTGAAATGTTCGTCTTTTAAAACCCATGATAAACGCACTAATTCCTTATGCTTTTCTACATGACCATCTATTTTTAAATTAATCTTTATTTCATTATTTTCATTATTTATGATTATGTCACCTATTGTACATTCCTTTCTTCTTAAATTTATTAGATATTCTCCATTATCTCTCTCAATAATATATAACATATTTTCATCTACGATTTTCCACTTATTATCATATAATCTATGCTCATATATCCTTGAATCTTTGGATATTTTGTATCCTTTCTTTAAAAAGGCATTTTTTATCTCTTCTCCATTCCTGTATTTTTCTAACTTCTTATTTGCTTCTATCCAATCATTAATTATCGTATCATTTAAATCTATTTTTTCTTTTTTTTCTTCTAAAAATGGACTCTTATTATTTAATAATTCGCTAGTTACTCTTCCTTCATCTTGTATGCTATCGCATAATATAAGTAGAAATATGATTGGCCATTTTTCAAAATCAATATGTTTTATTATTTCCTCTTCCATTAAATCTTTTTCCCATGTTTCACATTTTCTTTCATTATTTTTCTTACCTCTACTGCATGTTTCTGGATCACACTCATTTGGGCTCCTAAGGTATCCCTTGCATCTACTTAATGCTTCCCATATATCTTCATCATGACAAGCTATTGCTAATGCCGCCTGTAATAATGCATCTTGTTTTATTTTTACTTTATCCTTTTGACTATCGCGTAATTTTAGTAAAGATAGTGCACTTAATATGCCGTGATTTTTATCTATAACAGCCTTTTCGTATAAGAATTTTTTTATTTTCTTTTCTTTATTTTCATCCAATTTAAATATATTGATTAATTCTATTATTTTATCTGTTAGATATTCTCTCACCATTACAGCATCTAGATTCAATATACTAATGCTTTGTTTTGCCTCTTCATCCTTAAGAAATAAAGTATCTGATAAATATTGTAAAAGCCATATGTCAAAATTTTGAATTCCATAATTGAAATCGTGGTAAGTAGATGCCGCTAACCAAACATCTTCTATTTTATCGCCATTTTTATTAAAGTCTAACAATACTTTCTTTAATGTTATATTCTCATATAGTCTATCTAATATATATGCGCCAATTAAAAATACCTGAAATTGATGTACAAAATGCTCTCTATAAAATTCATTTCTTTGTAATATTTCCTCCATTTGTCTATGTATTTCTGGATATTCTAGACCAAGCCTTTTTTCCCAAAGTTTTTTGATTATTTTAAGAGCTATATCATAATCGCTATCTGATTCTAATCTAAATTCCTTTGCTAAATTTTTAAGTAATATTTGATATTCATCTTGTAAATTCGTTAGCTCCTGTAATTTATCTATTACAATTAAACTTATCATATCTGGCATTTTAGCAGTAATAATTCTTCTTTTATATATTGGCTCAGGGTAAAGTACTAAATATTTCGTATATTCTTCCTGATAATATTGGACTATATTTTCAATATTTAAATCATTTTTATCGATATCGATATCTTCACACATTTTATTCAATAAAGAACTACTTCTTAAGATTATTTCTGGAGTATGACGTACTATATTAATAAGACCTATTCCCTTTTTTTTACAAAAGTCTTTAAATTCACCGAATGCTTTATTTTCATCATTACTATTTCCAGGATACGCTAAATATATTTCAGCAGAAGGAAAATAAAACTGATAAAAGCTTAGCTGTGAAGCGTCTTCTATTTTGGGAGATTTAACTAATTCAGTTGTCTTCTCAATATGAAGATCTCTAAAAAATTTATCTTTTGAAATATATCTTTCGGTAGTAATCTCAATTACTTTCTCATCTCTGATCGATAAATATTGTTGCCCATTATCTTCTATAATAAAAAAATTATATTTTCTTTTTTCATCACTAATATTCAGCTCAATTTTATCATACCGTTTCTTTAATATGATAGCGGCAGATCTATCATTTTCAGAGACAATTATTTCATTAATATTCTTATCAATAGCAAGTTTATTGATCTCAGGATTATCAAATCCGTCAATGCCAATTCTCTCTTTAAGAAAATATAAGAATTTCTCGTTATCAGAACCAGGGACTTCGTTTAAATTGAAGAATAAAATATCTTTAAAGCAATAAAGAGGAACCCTAGCAGGAAGAAATAGGTCAGAATAAGGTACAACATCATAATTATCATGTTCAAAATAATCTTTTAAACATTTAATAATACTGTCTATTGTATATTCATCACTTGAATTCATTAGGCCTCCGGCATGTTACTGAAAACACATGAACTAGCATAACTGATAATCCATGATTTTATAATTGCGTATCCATCAATACTAGAAGAAGTAATGTAAGTTATACTATTTAGCTTATTTTGTACTATTGTCAAATCTGATATAATCCATCTTTTAGAAAAAAAACATTTATAAAAAAAATTCTTAATATTAGTGGTATGTTAGATAAAGCAAATCGCTTTCTTTTACTTTTAGGCTAAGACCAATCTACAATTTCCGTTGAGAACCAAGCCCATGCCCTTCTTAGCCAGAAAAAAAGATGCCACCGTGGGGGCATTAAATAAAGAATCTTATCATACGAGTGAGGATTTTCCTCCAGTCCATGGACAGATTCTACGATGACAACCTTATCCCTGTCTGAAGGAATCTCGTTGGTGTAATCCATATCGACGGATATAACCTTATCGGGGAATTCTGAAGCAATTCTTTCCCTCAGCGAACTCTTACCAATGCAGCCAATACCCGTGATCAGAATCTTCATGAGGCTTCGGACTTACCAACAGACTCGCCCTGGGAAGCGATCAGGTCCAGAGCAACGTCAAATCCTATGCTTGCTCTTTCGGTGACTGATTCTGGTAAGTATAATAAAGCCAGCTCCTTTTCTATCTTTCTCCCTACTCTTTCCTGATATGGCAGCCTTCTAACAAAATTAATAAGTCTTTCAGAAAAGAGCGGGGTATAGACCTCTGTCTTCAGTACCTTAGTAGTATGTAGTAAGGGAGCTAGATGCACAGGCGCCATGATCTTCACAAAATATTCCCATGCGGTATCATAATCTTCTTTTTGTGTTTTATCTTTGAATAAAAAGTCCCTGAAGCCCATATCGACCATTTCTTTAAGATATATTCTTGGAGTGGGATGGATCTCTTCAATGGATTTAATCGCTCCCGTCTCTCTATGCCCCCAGGGATACTGATGCAGCCAATAGCCTCCAAAGCACTCGTCTCCTCCATCACCCGTCACGATGATATTGCTGAATTCCTTCGCATAGCAGCAGAGTATATATACATTAATATCACCCTTGAAATCGTAACGCTTGACTTTATTATAGTCATCAAGAAACCTGCTGTATTCCTCATCAGAGAGAATTATCTCGTTATGTTTTGTCCCAAATAAACCCGCGACTTCCCGGGCAAAGACCATGTCCGGGTGATCACCTGACCTGGCCAGCGTAAAGGTGGAAATTGGGACCTTGGGATATACCTTCCGCAGAAGTGCCAATACGAGGGAAGAGTCAATGCCTCCCGAGAGTAAAACAGATAAGGGTTTCTCGGGGATTTCTTTTATGTTCTGAATTATGACATTTTCCAGGTCTTGTATCATGTATTTCCCAGAAAACGATATCCCTGTACGAGTGAGTACAAAGCCCAGCCGCTGCCATCATCGATGTAGTGATAAGGCCAGATACCATTGGATAGTTGCGTACCCTGAAGCCATTGCAGGGCCTTCCTTATAACTCCTTCTGATATTTCATCTGGATACTGAAGAAGTCCTGCTATCGCAATTCCTGTGCACCAGGGATCGCTTCCAACAGGATGCCCCTTCCATGGTGCCCAACCACCGTCCTCATCCTGCTGATCATACAGCCACTGAATTGTATTAGATATGAGCTTCTTATCTTGGGGGTTGTAGCTGTTCTGACCAAAAGCCATCAATGTAAAAGCAGCCTTATATGACAGGCATGGATCATTCTGTTGCTCCTGCTGCCATTTTTCTTCCAACAGGTGCAGGTCCTTATCGGAGGAAAGATGCGGAAGCAGATATAAGAGGAGTCCGGTTACAGGAATGCGGGCGGAATCTCGATTGCTGTTTCCCCAGCCACCCTCATTATTTCTCTGGTCGCCTAACCATTTATAGGCCTTCTCAACCGGATTTGAGAATTCATTAAATAAATCTAAGAAGGTGGTGCACCACATTGTCTCTATTACATCCGTCCAGCCCCCGTCATCTCTTTGTGTCTCAATGCACTTTTGGGCCAGATCACGAAAAAGAGCAGTCTCAGTGTTTACACCACTTTCATGCAGGAGAGTTGCCAGCCGGCATATACGAGTAAGTTCAATGTCCTTTTCGAGAAAGTTTAGGACAATCTGGCTTAGTGCGATTACGCCTCGGTGAATTGCGGTTTCTATTTCTGGCGCGTCATCACCGGCAGCCATGGCAGCTGCTGCACTGGAGACAGTATTTCCCTCCATTGAATTCCTTTATGATCTCCTTCGGGAAGGTAAGCTCTTTCTCCTTAACAAACACAGGCTTTTTGTAAACCTGACTGGTCTTTCTGCTCTTTTTCTGTTCCATCCGTTAACCCTCCATTATTTAAATATACTATTCTTTTTCATCCTCTCCAACAATTCCTCGAAATCCCGTGTAACTGCATCCGGGTCAATATCATGATATTTTTCGAGGACACATTTCTGTATTTCCCCGATCTTCTTTTTTCCATCGAACAGTGATAACATGTAGTAAGAAGTCTCATTTAGCTTGAACGAATCTCCGTTTTCAATATTGAATAGCCGGAACATCCCTTCTCCAACGTCTAGTTGGTAGAGGAGAAATTCTCCTTTTAGCTGCAATATTTTATCTATTTCCAACATTGTGGGTCCTCGGCCAAATAATCTCTGGTTACAGCATAGGCTATCGCCCGGCACCCGCTGCAGCGAGGGATCAATTCGCAGCCGTTACACTTGCCTTTTAGATTATTCTTATTTCTTATCTCCCATAATAGGTCTGAAGTATACCATATCTTGAATAATGAATCGTTCATAAGGTTACCGATAGGAATGGGCAGCCTCCGGCAGGGTAGCACGGTTCCATCGGGTAGTACGCAAAGGCTGTCTATACCGATAGAGCACATTGCACCTAAATCAATTTCCATGGGAACATCATGTTCCTTAGCCCTCTCAGGGTCAATGTTCGCCCATAGTGTGCGATACTTCAATATCTTCAGGGGTGTTCCATTTCGATATTCCGCGTCAGCCCGTCGAGAAACATCTTGAAATAGTTCATGAACTTCTTCTTTTGTGAGAAGTAAGTTTTTAACCTCACTTCCTCTTCCCTCCGGCACAAATCTCTCAATCGTAAGCGTATTCACATTTTCTTTTATAGCCAGATCAATCAGCGAAGAGACCTCCTGCAGATTTCCCTTGTGCACAGTGAACATGAGGCGAGTATTTATCCCATTCTCATGAAGCAGTCTCAGAGAATCCAAAGCTTTTCTATATGATCCCTCTCCTCTTATTAAATCATTGGTCCCTTCGGATGCACCATCCAGAGAAACTTGGATATAATATATTTTTTGTAAGGTTTTAAGCCTTTCCACCATTCCATCATCTATGGGAATCCCATTCGTAAGTATTCCGATTCTCCAGATATTATCGTGTTGTTCCAGATACTCAATGAGGGGAAACAGTTCCTTCTTCAGAAGGGGCTCTCCGCCTGTTATGGCAATTCTTCCCCTCTTATGCCACTTCTCTAAAGCAAGGGTGATCTTATCCGCAACAATTTTGAGTTGGGTAAGGGATAGGTCAGACCGGGAATCATATCCGTCCTGGTAACAGTGTATACAACGCAAATTGCATTTATCGGTGATATGCCATTGAAAATAGAATTCACCCAGATTATTGTCCTCATATTTTGGGTAGGAGATACTTGGCTCTGAATCATTCATTATAAGCGCTTTCCACCTTGTAGTATACTATGAGTAAGGACCAATATCAAGTACATAAGCAATTTAATACGAATTTAATTCAGATTAATTTAATTCCATAATAAGGCTTAAATCCTTATATAACAGAAATATATATGTATTCGCCTTATTTTATTTCCATAAAAGAACGCTAATAAATCATTTTTTTAATCATTCTTAAATTGCGCACCTCGCGCACCAGGCGAACGACAACCCCCCGCTGCTGGCTTATATTCCGGCGCTATGATGATGCCCCCGCCATATCGCCCCGCGAGCACTGCCCGTATGGGCCCCTGGTTCCTGCGTCGAGGGCCCAGAGGGCCTCTGCCGCCGCTGGTTTTGGGGCGGCTATTTTTGAACAGGGCGATTTACGGCTCTCGTCGGGGGAAGCCTTGAAAAAAACGAATTCTGTATAGGTTTTGTTCAATTTTGCGCCGGTCATTGCGCCCCCTTTTGCTCCCGGCGGGGTTCCCCCGCCATCGGCGGGGTTCCCTCTCTTTTCCTTGTTACTATTCCAGCGGTT
>SDBU01007046.1_pt1 | contig 13080 bp, 8 predicted proteins | sample 2277071 | NCBI WGS metagenome assembly SDBU01 (sample SAMN10397929, study PRJNA504765) | marine sediment metagenome | isolation source: marine sediment core GS08_GC12, 126 cmbsf | place: Arctic Ocean: Gakkel Ridge, Loki's castle | collected 2008 | reverse complement strand
CACGCTCTCTCCCACGTCAGGCACTGCGATGTCCACGCTCTTGGTCATCTTGAGGTCGGCGCCCCCGATGGCTATGGTCACGCTGTCGGAGTCGTTTGAGGTGTCGGGGTCTGCCTCGGTTACTGAGTTCACAAGGGCGGTGTTGGTGGCGAACTGTCCGCTCGTGCCTGTGTTCACTATACCTGTGAGGGTGAGGGTGGCGGTGTTGGTCACGGCGCTGGTGTCCAGGTCTGTTGCCAGGGTCCAGAGCTTTGTGCCAGTGTTGTAGGAGCCGTTCGTAGTGCTTGGCACGGGCGTGTTGATAATGCCGTCAGGCCATACGTCCTCTATCACAATGTTCGTGGCGTCCTTTTCCCCGAGGTTTATAACCGTGATCGTATACACGACGGTGTCTCCCTCCCCCGGAGTGGAGACGTTCGCGATCTTCGTTACCCACAGGTCTGCGCCCCCTACAGCAATTGTGGCGGTGTCTGAATTGTTGGTGGAGTCCGGGTCTAACTGTGTGGCTGTCTGTATGGAGGCGTTGTTGTCAATGGAACCTGAGGCATCGCTATCCACCGTGGCGTTTATGATGAGGGTCTTTGTGGTCCCGTCGTCAATGTTTCCCGCGACCCATATGCCTGTGCCGGGGTTGTAGAGCCCGCCCGCGTCATCTGAATCATAGGTCACTCCCGAAGGCAGCTGGTCCAGAACCTGTACCCCGGTAGAGTTGTTCACACCGTTATTGGTGACATCTATGGTGTACGTGATGATCTGGTCAGGGTCCGGTGTTGTGTCGTTTACTATCTTTGAGACCTCGAGGTCCGCGATGGCAAGCGCTGTGATCTCAATATATTTCGTGTTGCTTTTGCTCAGGTCCTCGGATACATCGTCAATATAGACAGCCAATACAAGCTCTATGGGATCAACTTGGAGTACGGTGTCAAATGGGTCCGGACTCCCATACTCAGTGGTGAGTACGCCCAAAAATATTCCCGTGGCAAGCCCGGTCTCGGTGATAATTACGTCTAAATAATCACCATTTGGAGATTCAACAGTTACGTAAAGCTGCTCAGCTTCTGTGTTTATCATGTTTCGGTCCATGTCTTCGACCCTGATGTAAATAGAGTCTCCGGGGTAGAAGGAGGTAATGTTAGAAATACCGTCAGCTTCCGTGAAATAGACATTGCCGTCGGTGGGGGTCGTGCCCGTGGGCAGTATCGGGTTGGTTATGCCATCGTACAGGGTGCTTCCGCCCACGAGGTCTGACGTAAGCGTCTGTCCCTGGTTGGAGCTTCCGACGAAATATCGGATGATGGAAGTGTCGTCAAGGCCCATCTCGTTTTGCCAGATGCTGTAGGGGTAGCGGAACTCGAGGAAATAATCATTATCCACGGGTGTCGGGAAATCACCGGGCGAAATAACCTGGACCTTGAAGTTCTCGCTTCCCGGATTGTTGTTCAGGTCTTCTGTGTATACGACCACCTCGGCCTTGTCGCCGGCGTCTCCGAGGGTGCCGCTCTTAACCGTGTTCTCCGCGATGTAGAGCGAGTCGTTAGGATTGCTGTTTCCGTCGATCATGACCATCCACTCGTAGTGATCGCTGTTCTGGTCAGTGTCTATGAGGAAGCCCCAACCGAATGGCTCGAGGTAGCCTTGCTTACGCGGGTCGGCATCGAGCCTGATGCGGTAATAGATATAATTGCCGTCGTTGAAAACATAAGCCGCCGGGTGTGTGTCGTCGCCTACGATGTCGCGGCTGTTCGCACCGTCGCCAGTGGGATCGCCTAGGGCGCTGGAGCCGTTTACGAGTGCGGACCAGTCAGACTCCGTGGGCCATGCCTGCGCATCTGTGCTTGTGAGGGCAAGCAGGCAGAAAACGCTTAAGAGAGCTACAAGCATGTTCCTCAAAATTACGGATATGTGCAAAGAGCCCTTTGACCCTTTGTTTGTTGTCTTATGTATATATATTGTACACATTGGTTATATACCTTCATAATTAAAGCAAAATACATGCCATTAAGGTCATACTCTTGAATTATAACATGAAGTATGCTAAAGAAACCTATTAATATTAAAGAAGATATTTATATTCCATATCTAAAGGTAAGTAGTATATGCGAAATATATGTGAAGCAAGGTTCTAATATCATATGACAGGAAATGTACTTCAAGTATCCCCCAGACAAAAAATGCTATAAATGGGATGAATTATGATTAAAAAAGAGCTAAATATCGCAGAGTTGTCCGGCAAGTGTGGGTTAAATGCCCCAATTATCAGCCATATTGTCATTAATGTGACATCATGGCTGATAATGATTAGAGAGTGGTTAGAGTTGCAGGTTGGCATTCGGCAATGATATAAGTCCTTTATTAATAAGCAATGATTATTCTTATATAGTTCCAGGTATAGTTCCAGGTATAGTTCCAGGAAATCAACGGATCAAATTCTATAATCCCTTTCTTGAAAGTTGACAGGAGTGGAAGTGCTCACAGGTATTCTGTGAATATCAGGGCTTCGGATGATGAACTGGCTGTATCGTATGGCTGTATCGTTATGATACGATATAGTGTTAACGGAGGTTTTTTATGATCGAATTTTACAAGGGGAAGCGGATACTTGTTACCGGTGCTGCCGGTACTGTTGGCAAGGAACTTGTCCGGCAGCTTGTTGGGATGGACCCGTCAGAACTACGGCTTGTGGACAATAACGAGAGCGAGACCTTTTTCCTTATGGAGGAGTACAGGGATCTGCCTGTGCACTGCTTTCTTGGCGACGTGAGGGACAGGGGGAAGATGACGTCCCTTGCTGAGGGCATGGACGTAATAATTCATGCCGCAGCACTTAAGCATGTGATACTTTCGGAGTACAATCCCACGGACGTTGTGCAGACGAATATTCTGGGAGTTGAGAACATCATACATGCTGCAAAGGACTGCGGGGTAGGGCATGTGCTTTTTACGAGCAGCGACAAGGCTGTAAATCCTACAAACGTTATGGGCACGTCCAAGCTCATGGGTGAGCGCCTCATAACCGCGGCGAACATACTTGGCCGTGATGGAAGGACCGTTTTTGTAAGCTCCAGGTTTGGCAATGTGATCGGATCACGCGGCTCTGTCGTACCTCTTTTTATGAGGCAGATCCGTGCGGGCGGTCCTGTCACCATTACGGACGACCGTATGACGCGATTCATAATGACTATCAAGGAAGCCGCACGGCTTGTGCTTGCTTGTCTTCCTCTTGCGCAAGGCGGCGAAGTGTTTGTCACCAAGATGCCGGTTGTAAAGATCCGTGATCTTGCCGAGGTGATGGTGAAGGTACTTGCTCCGCGGTTCGGACATGACCCTGCGCAGATCGAGTTCAAGATGATCGGAGCAAAACCGGGCGAAAAGCTCTACGAAGAGTTGATGAGCGATGAAGAGACGGTCCGTTCAGTGGAACTTGAAAGCATGTTCGTCGTTACACCGGCTTTCAAGTCTATTTATACCGATATAGAGTACAAGTACCCGGGAATGCTCACAGAGATCGTGAAGAGGTCCTATGTTTCATCAGATGAGGAGCACATGGACAAAAAAAGTATTGAGGAATATTTCAATTCAAGCAGGGTCCTGGAGCCTGATTCAAATCCGCTGGACGAGGCTGTTTGATGAGGGTCCTGGTTGCTGGTGCTGACGGATATCTCGGGTGGCCTACATGCATGTATCTTTCTGAAAGGGGCCATGAAGTATTAGGTTTTGACAACTTCTTCCGGCGCAAGGCCGCAAAAGAGCTTGACAGTGAACCTCTTGTGCCAACACCGGACCTAGAACAGCGATCAGATATCTGGAAGAGTGTCTCCGGGAAGGAAGTCAACGTCCGCATAGGGGATGCCACGGATTACGACTTCCTTCTTTCCGTGTTCCGGGAGTTCAAGCCGGACGCAGTCGTGCATTATGCTGAGCAACCCTCTGCTCCTTATTCAATGATGGACCATGAGAAGGCAACCTTTACTCTCAGGAACAATCTGCTCTCAACCCTTAATATTATTTATGCTGTAAAGGAAGTGAACCCCGCATGCCATATTGTGAAGCTCGGCACCATGGGCGAGTACGGCACTCCGAACATTGATATCGAAGAGGGCTGGCTTGAGATAGAGCACAAGGGGAGGAAGGATAAATTCCTTTTCCCGCGACAGTCCGGCTCGCTCTACCATACAACCAAAATACAGGATACGGATATGATCTGGCTCTATGTCCGGTTATGGGGCCTGAGGGTGACCGATCTTATGCAGGGCCCTGTCTACGGTCTCTCCACTGACGAGGCTGACAGGGATGAGAGGTTGCTCCCTAATTTCCACTACGATGAGATCTTCGGCACAGTACTGAACCGCTTTGTCGTGCAGGCTGTCGCTGATTATCCTTTGACGGTTTTTGGCAAAGGGGGGCAGACGCGCGGATATCTCAATCTCAGGGACACGATGCAATGTGTACTGCTTGCGCTTACCTCTCCGGCCGGGGAGGGAGAGCTTCGAGTGTTCAACCAGCTAACCGAGACCTTCTCTGTCAATCAGATCGCTGAGCGAATAAAGAGGGTTGGAGACGAGCGGGGGCTGAATGTTCAGATCAAAAGTATTGAGAACCCCCGTGTTGAGCTTGAGGAGCATTATTACAATCCGACCTCAACAGGCCTTCTTGATCTTGGGCTGGAACCTCATTACCTGAATGATGAGATCATTAACGGATTCTTTGATATAGCCGAAAAATATAAATCAAATATAAATCGTGATGCGATCTTCAGAGGTGTAAGCTGGAAATGAGATGGCTTATCACTGGAGGTTGCGGGTTTATTGGAACAAGTCTTGTTTCGCACCTTCTTAGAGAGGATTTGGCAAAGGATATTCGCGTTCTTGATAATCTGGAGGTAGGTTCCAGAGAAGACCTTAACGAGGTATCGCTCTTTACAGAGGTTAAGCATGAATCCATTGATGCGGGTCCTGATGGTGTTGAGCTGGTTGTTGGAGACATCAAGGACATGGAATCTTGTCTTGCCGCGGCAGAGGGTGTGGATATTATTGTGCACCTGGCTGCAAGCACCGGGGTTGCTCCTTCTGTTGAGGACCCAAGGATGGATATGGAGGCCAATGTTATTGGTGTATTCAATATGCTTGAAGCGGCTCGCCAGAGAGGGTCCGGCAGGTTCATATTCGCATCCTCCGGCGCGCCTGTTGGCGAGACCGAGCCTCCCATTCACGAAGAGAAGGCTCCAAGGCCCGTATCGCCGTACGGAGCCAGCAAGCTGGCGGGCGAGGGGTATTGTTCCGCATACGCACGCACTTTTGGTCTGAAAACAGTCGCACTGAGGTTTGGGAATGTTTACGGCCCAAGGTCCAAACACAAAAGCAGCGTTGTGGCCAAGTTCATAAAGCTGGCCCTTGCAGGCGAGCCTCTTGAGATCTATGGGGATGGAGCCCAGACAAGGGACTTTCTCTACATAGGTGATCTTGTAAAGGCTATCATGTGTGCTTCTGAGGCGGATGTTGGGGGGGAGGTCTTCCAGATCGCAACCCAGCGTGAAACTACGGTCAATGAGATAACCCAGCTTCTTAAGGATATTATTGTGGCAAAGACCGGCAAGCAGGTCGAGGTCAAGTATGGGAGCTGGCGGCAGGGAGATGTGATGCGAAACTATTCGGATATCTCAAAGGCGAATAGGGTGCTTGGCTGGGAGCCGGGGGTTGACCTAGTCGAAGGGCTGGAGAGAACTTTTGAGTACTTCAAGAACAACTGACTTTCACAATATAGCAGGCAGTCGCAATAAATTGTGATAGTTTTGATATCATTATGTTAGATGGTTTATAGAGACGCTTCCCTTGGTTCAATGTTTGATGACCTTTTATAGTATAGATAAACGATCTTGGAGGTAATCCTCATTTGTTTGCATTAAAGCTGAGAAATACTCTTATAAACGCGTATATTCTACGTGCTCTTACGATGGGCCTTAATCTTGTATTTTTTTATTACCTCCTGAAGCAATTACCAATCATTGAAGTGGGATTATACAACTGGGTTACGGCTGTGCTTGTTTTTGGCGGGCTCTTGCTTAATCTTGGTGTCGAGCAAGTTCTTATAAGGGAATTCAGTAGTGGTAAGGATGTGAGGGAAACACTCCTCGGGGCTTTTAAATTGCGAACCCCAATAGTCGCACTGAGCGCAATCGTATTTATTGCATGGTTCTTTTCAGGTGTTTCAGAACGGGTTGTTACCCTATCTGTAATGTATATGTCTTTATTTACCATAGCCCATTTTGCGCAACTTATTTTTATCTCATATTTGAGGTCTGTTGAGAAACAGAACACATGCAACCTTCTGCTATTCAGTGATAGCCTGTTAAGGATGTGTGCGGGTGTCCTGGTTATAGGGTATTTGCATAAATATACGGCACTGGCCGTTATTATCAGCATCTCTGTTGTAAAAGTGTTTTCCCTCTTGATAATCGTTCTGGTTTTCTTAAGGGTAAGAGCAGGGCTTTTGGATATTGAAACCAGTAGTGTGCCCTTTGACATGAAACAATATACCAAATCAAGCCTGGCGTTCATGGGGATAACCTCATTAACTGCGATACAGTCCAGAGCTGATTGGCTTCTTATTGACAATTGGTTGGGCAAAGAGGCCCTTGCAAACTATGCAGTTGCAAATAAGGTTTTCGAGATTTCCGTGATTTTATGGGGCACCTTGCTGGTAACTACATATCCGTGGCAATGCCGGATGTTAAGTGGCCAGGGCAAGGTTCCTCAAAAGTACAAGCTCTTTTTTGGGCTCAGTTTCTTGGGGGCGTTTTTTTCCGGCTTTTTCCTATATATTATTGCGCCTGAGGTTATAGTTTTGATTTTTGGAGATAAATATGAAATGTCATTGATCCCTCTTAAGATACTTTCATTAGTCTCCATATTCTCTTCCCTGCACCTTTTGTTCTATAACCTGTTTACGGTCTGCGGACTGGAGAAAGTCAACTTAAAGATAATGCTGTTTTTCATAGCTACCCAGATACTACTTGATATCATCTTGATACCCAGAGCGGGAATTATTGGAGCTTCGGTTGCTATGCTTTTGGGCTTCCTCGCAGGTTTTGTTATTTACATCTGGGTGTTGGACCATGAAAATGTAATAAATATAAATGAGATCATGAATCTTGTGATGCCTTTGACGATAATTTCACTTGGTTTTGGTTTCTCAATGTTGGGCATGGGTGTATGGGTGAATAGTCTTGTCATAACCGTATGCTTTGTAATAGCTGTATTTGTTGTCTACTTAAGCGAAGAGGACAGGCAGTATGTATTTGAGATAATAAGTGGTGGAAAACCTTGATCAAAGCATGCATTGCAATGAATATTAAATGCAATGGTGCATTGCTAGCAGTCCTGGGGTGGGATTCTTCAATGGCTTCGCTGTCTTGTTACATGACTTGAAAGAACATGTCCTTATCCGCATACTAGGTCAATGGGAAGTTGGAGTATATCCATACAAGAAGTTCTTGGGAGGGCATAATGAGAACTCTACGATTTGCAATAATGTGTGATAGAGACAAGCTATCTCTGTATCAGATTAATTGTATAAAAAAGATTTTGGAATTAAAGTACACCTCATTTGAACTGATAATTAAAAATAAATCATTAAATGATTCTTCAAAGTCGCGCCTTTCATCGGTTTTCCTCAAAATTATAAGATATTATTCAAAACTATTATTTGTGATTTATTCAAAATATATTCGTAAGTCTCCTATGATGAATAAGATGGATATTGGCTTGTTTTTTAGAAATATTCCAGTATTAGAGTGTGCCCCGATAAGAAAAGGTAAACATTCAAATTATTTTCATGAAAATGACATAGAAGAGATTAAAAAAAAGGACTTGGACTTTATTCTCAGGTTCGGATTTGGCATAGTCCGTGGAGAGATATTGAATTCTGCTAAATATGGCCTCTGGTCATTTCACCACGATGATGAGCTGAAATACCGTGGTGCACCTCCTGCATTTTGGGAGATATACAATAATGATAATGTTACAGGTTCGGTATTACAAAGGCTTACGAATAGATTGGATGGCGGGATTATTTTACGAAAAGGGTATCTAGGGACAAATAAGGCTTCATATGGGAGAAATCTGAATCAAGTTCTGTCCATGTCTTTAATCTGGCCTTCACAGGTATGTATAGATATATATCATGGCAATGATAGCTATTTACTTTCTCCCACTAGTTCGTCTCAAGCCAAGATATATTACCCTCCGGGCAATATACAGTTTCTTGTTTTTCTAATTAAGATTATTTTGAATCGAATTATATATTATTCTGTCCGGTTATTTTTCGCTGCAAAATGGGATATAGGAGTTATCGATAAGAAATTATCATTTAATAATGGTCCGCTTGAGTTAGATGACATAGAATTCCTCGATATTTACCCTGTGAACGATACAAGATTTGTGGCAGATCCTTTTTCCGTTAAAATAAATGATATTAAAACGATTCTATTTGAAGACTTCGATTATAAAACACAAAAAGGACATATCTCGTTTTTACAATTGTCCGAGCATAATAAAATTATTGATAAAGGTATTGCTATTAAAGAGGATTTTCATCTCTCGTATCCCTACATAGTACGAGACAATGACGATATATATTGTATTCCTGAATCAAGTATGGCAAATAAAATCTTATTATATAAGGCCCGTGCTTTCCCAGGTGATTGGAAGCTTGAAAGTGTGCTTGTTGAAAATATGCCAGCTTTAGACAGTTCACTTTTTAGGTATAACGGCAAATGGTGGCTGTTTTGTTCTTCAATGAAGAATAACAATTCACTTTATATATATCATTCCGATGATATAAAAGGACCATGGGTTCATCATGAAAACAATCCTGTTAAGACAGATGTCAGATCAGCAAGGCCCGCCGGAATGATTTTTGAAAAGAATGGCATCTTTTATAGACCTGCACAAGATTCATCTAAGCATTATGGATGGAGAATAACAATCAATAAGATTATTAAATTATCTGAAGAGACTTTTATTGAAGAGCAAGTTGGTGACATCAACTTGAAATCTGAATATGCTCTAGATGGAATTCATACGATATCGTTTTCAGAGGATTTAATAATAATTGACACGAAAAAAATAGTATTTTCACCTAAGATTTTCCTATGCAAGGCTGTGAACAAATTGATAGATTAAAATCGGTGCTACCTCCTCGCTCGAAATGTACTGTCAAGAGTTTTTCGCACATTTGATTGGCGTTTATTGTTTTTCGGGAATTGAGCATCATGGTCGCGGTCTTCTCTGTGCATTCGAACTGATAATAAGTCGAAGAGCTTGATAAGCCCATTGAATTATTATAAGATACAGTCTGATTTATCGGGAGAAATGATTTGATTAAAGTTATGCACATTATTAAGGATATTGGCTTTGGTGGGGCAGAAAAGCTGGTCTCTGACCTTCTGCCAGTCCTCAAAAGGAAAGGTGTGGATGTATCCATTGTGTGTTTGAATGATAAAATGTCCTATGCTTCCGGCCTGATCGATGCGGACATCAATATAACAGTTCTTGAGCATGGGAAACGTGGTTTCAACCTGTTCAATTTACTGAGGAGCAGGAGGAAGCTAAGAGCTGTCATTATGCAGCAACAGCCGGACATAATACATTCACATTTATATCTGGCTGATCTGCTTGTATGGATATCAGCGCCAGTAGGGAGCAGGATTGTCGTTACAATTCACAATACATATAAATGGTGGCGGTGGTGGGAAGCTAAGGGCAAGCGGATGCGATATTTTGCCATGACAAAAGTATCTGCTATTTTAGGGAGATTGAGGAACTCCACGTTTATTTGCGTATCAAAGACTATTGAGAAAAATGCGATTGATTTTCTGGAAATAAATAAGGGAAAAATCAGCAAGGTATATAATGGAATAGTATTAGATAATTTTAATGTAAAGACTGAGTATAATCAAACGGAATCACCTGTGATTATCCAGGTGGGCAACTTGCGCAGACAGAAGGACCATATCACTTCCCTTAAAGCATTTAGAGTCCTGCTCCAAAAGCACAAGAGGGCTAAACTTCTTTTTGTTGGTGATGGACACCTGAGGCAGGAAATAGAAGAGAACATTGCATCAATGGGCTTGGAGGGTTCCGTAAGTTTGCTTGGACAAAGGTCTGATGTGCCTGAGTTACTCAGGAACTCAGATGTTTTCTGGATGCCGAGTCTTTTTGAGGGATTAAGCATAGCCAGTCTGGAAGCAATGGCATGCGGCTTGCCAATGGTTGTGACGGATACTGCTGGTCTTACTGAGAGCGTCATTGATGGAAAGACAGGCTTTTTTATTAAGATCGGAGATTTTAACCAACTTGCCAAGTGGACGTCGGATATACTCAAGGATGTGTCCCTTGCCAGATCCATGGGTTGCGAAGGCAGAAAAAGAGTTGAAGAATTATTCTCAATAGGCGTGACGGCATCTGGTTATATAAAAGTTTACAAAGACATGATGCAAATTAGGTAATGGTGTAAATAATATCTATGGTAATGTAGGTTATGTACGAGGAGATATGGGAAATATAAAATACTCAAAATATCAGTTACATTATGCCCGCATGGGAAATAAAAGGCCCAGCCTTCAGGTCACTGATTACGTTATTTCCAAAGCATATGATCTAATGAAGACTTTTCTTCCTCCTGACAAGGAAATAAAGATATTGGACTGCGGATGCGGCGTAGGACTGCAGTTATACATTTTAAATGAGTTGGGTTATAAGAACCTGACTGGTATCGAACTTTTAGAGCAGCAAGCGGAGGTAGCCAGAGAGGAAATGGAGGGAAAGGCAGATATTTTCACCTCTGATGCATTTGACTGGTTGCCTGAGCACGAAAATGAGTTTGACTTTGTGTTGTGTTATGACGTTCTTGAACATATTCCTGCAACTAAAGCCATAGAGTTCACAACACTAATTCATAAATCTTTAAAAAAGGATGGCATAGCGGTGTTCAGAGTTCCAAATATGAGTTCGATACTTGCTTCTCATAACATGTATATGGACATAACCCATGTTGCAGGATATACGGAATACAGCCTTAAGCAGTTGCTTGACGTAGCTGGTTTTGTAAACCACGGCGTAGCGAGCAGAAATATTTTCACGGGGTTGAAACGATGGCGTCCATGGGCCCCATGGAGAGGTGTAAGGGAGGTTGTAAACTGGGCTTTGCATGTAATTCTTTTTGGGATTAAAGGTGTAGGTAAATGGCCCTCCGCATTTGAAGGAAATATTGTGATGTATTCACATAAATGAGTTATCAGGTAACCTGGGTGTGAATATGCTTGTCTTATTAATGATTTTTGTCAATAAATAAACATGGGAGATTAGTCTTTGATGAATACGGGGAATAACCTTTGTTTGCTTGTCAATGTTAGGCCTTCGGCATCCTATAGTGTCATGCCCTTAAGCATCCTGGCTTTGGGAGGGAACCTGGTTGCAGCGGGTTTTGATGTCAAGTTATATGATGGCTCAAATGAGAAGGAATTCATTGAGAGCATAATAAATGATTTATTAAGTCTGAAGCCAGCTTTTGTAGGTCTGTCTGTGATGACTCATTCGCTTAAATACGGATCTGAACTGACAAGAACTATAAAGCATGTCTCCCCTGAAACAATGATTATCTGGGGAGGGGTGCATCCGACTTTGTTTCCTGATCAGACCATTAAAGTGGATGAGGTTGACTTGGTTGTTATTGGCGAGGGGCATGAAACTCTGGTTGAAATATTAAAAAGGATATCATCCGGAGAGGTTTGGGATGATGTCCCAGGCATTTGTTATAAGAAGGATGGAGAAATAATCATTAATAGCCCGGAAATGTCCGGAAACTACACAATAAAACCTATGCCTTACCATCTAATCGAGATTGATAAATATGATAAGTATTTACATTTAAAAGATAAATTAAGAAAAATAGATGTAATCTCATCTATTGGGTGCCCTTTCAAGTGTCGTTTTTGCATCAATGTTGCCAGGAAGAGATCATATCGTAAAAGAGATCTGGTTGAGTTTATGGATGAATTGCAGTTGCTGCAGCAAAAATACGATGTTGGATTTTTTAGTTTCATGGACGAATATTTCTTTTCATCAATTGAAAGAATTGAGGAGTTCCTGGAGTTAAAGAGACAGAGAGGTCTGAAATTTTATTGGGATGCAAGCTCACGGGCTGATTTCTTCAGGACCAAGTTCACTGATGATTTTCTGATTCAGTTGCATGATGAAGGATGTGTTGAGATTAAGATTGGGGCTGAGAGCGGGAGCCAGAGGGTTTTGGATATCATCAATAAGAAAATACTTGTGGATGACATACTGCTGGCAAACACGATGTCAATTAAATCGGGTGTCCGAGTATCATTATCATTTATGGCTGGAATCCCAGGGGAGACTTTTGAGGATCTGAAGCTTACAAAAAACCTGATCATGAGGTTGCAGGATGAAAACCCTAATGTGGTAATATTGGGCCCCCAACTGTACAGGCCCTATCCTGGTGCTCCTCTTACAGATGATGCTACTGATTATGGTCTAAAATTACCAAATACCATAAATGGATGGATCGAATTGATTGACAGTGCTGTTTTCGGGGGCGCTCTGGATGTCAATATAATGCCCTGGGTAAATAATCCTAAAACCACTGACAAGATGATAAAGTATTTAGCTGTTTACAAAAGAACGAAAATCAGGGCAGAAGTAAATTATTTAATAAAAATAATGAATGTAATAGCATTTCGTTTTATTAAGTTTAGATTGAAATATAATTTATACTCTTTTCCGATAGAATTATTTATGATTAATCTTCTTAGAGTTTTCAGAAATCGTTAATTAGTGCTAATATAAGTATGCGAGTGGTTAGTGCTATATGATAATGGGACATTCAGTTAGAATATCTTTATCCATGCTGTTGTATGCTTCTATCCCTGCACTATTTGTTTCAACTGTGGTAGTAGCGGTTTCAAGCTATGAGATAACCCCAATCTTCCTGTGGTTATTCTTATGGGTTGTTCTATTATGCACTTTTCTTTACGGATTCCCGGCCGCAGAAAGGAAATTT
>SDBU01007045.1_pt1 | contig 13080 bp, 13 predicted proteins | sample 2277071 | NCBI WGS metagenome assembly SDBU01 (sample SAMN10397929, study PRJNA504765) | marine sediment metagenome | isolation source: marine sediment core GS08_GC12, 126 cmbsf | place: Arctic Ocean: Gakkel Ridge, Loki's castle | collected 2008 | reverse complement strand
TTGTTTCAGAAGGCTGTGTTTCAGTGGGCTTTGTTTCAGAAGGCTGTGTTTCAGTGGGCTTTGTTTCAGAAGGCTGTGTTTCAGTGGGCTTTGTTTCAGTAGACGGTGTTTCAGTAGACTGAGTTTCAGGAGACTGTGTTGTTTCTGCCGTCATGTACCCTCTGTTCTGCGGGATAATTTAAATCTAAGAATGACGATCTGATTAGAAATATGGATTTTTTGAAATTTTTTACTTACAAGATATTCTTAGTTAGAAGATTTCTATGACAAATTATAAAAAATTCGTTAGTGTCTTAAAGAATGGTACAAAGCAGGATAAAATCAAAATGCTAGAATCGCTTACAAATTGTGAGGACCCAGAAATATTAAATCTAATAATTTCCAAACTTGATGATTCTGAAATTGAAGTTCGTGGTGAGGCATTTAGCTCATTAGTATTAAACGAAAATAAAATTTCGGAAACTCTGATTTCAAATCTAAAATCAGAGAGTAAAAACATTCGTGGCTTTTCAGCTTTAGTTCTTGCAAATAGGCAAAACCCTGAAAGCATTCCATCAATTATTCCACTTACAAAAGATGAAAGTTCAATGGTTCGCACTTGTGCTTTGGGAGCTTTGGGATATCTTAAGGCGCAACAGGCTAGTGAAGCAATTGAAAAATGTTTTGCAGATTCGAATTTAGAAGTTAAAAAAAGCGCTCTAAAGGCTGCAATTGATATTGGAGAAATATTGCCAACCGAAGTGATTAAAGAATTAAAGAAGGAAAGTGATCCTGAACTAGATAAATTATTAATTCTAGCAAAGAAAAAATCTTAGTTTCTAACCATATGATTCGAATTTTACTTCGAAACTTCCGTCTTCACGTTTTTCAGTCATGGTGACAAAGCCATTTGGCTTCATGAAGTTCATTACTCCATCAATAGTTCCTTGCCAACCGCAAATGTAAAACATTGTATTGTCTTTAGTAATTTTTTCACCAACCATTTCTTCCAAGTCTGATAATCCATTTGCTCCTGGTTTTAGATAACTCTCTATTCTTCCTGTATGACCTCCCCAAGATCTGTTAAACCATTCATTTGGCCTACTAATAGAAGCTCTATAAGCGAAATTCCACTTGTCTTTTCCTCTATCAATACTTTCAGCTTCTAATGCGGTAAGCTCATCCTGGTAACTTAGCTCATCCACATAACTAGAACCATGTAAACATATGATCTCTCTTTTATCACCAACATCATGCAGATGTCGAGAAAAGCTAACAAAGGGAGCAATTCCTGTACCACCGCTAACCATTACAATTCTTCTTTCGTCTTTTGTACCATCAGGTAACTTGTCATTAATTGTTAAAGCATCACCCACAGGGGTTGTAAAAAATATCGGATCTCCTTCACTTAGATAAAATAACTCGGTTGTGACACGACCCGGTAGAGGCTTTCGAACCCACCTAATTACAAATTCAAAATACTTTTTGTTTTCAGGATGGGAAGCAATTGAATATGCTCGACGAACAAACTTATGATTTTCTGCCACAATTGGTAAACCGATGGTAAGGAATTGACCTGCCTCGTATTCTGGAATAATACCATCATCTGGAACAAATCGTATGAGTATCAAATCTTCTTTCATTAACTCAATATAGGAAACGGTTGCTTTGATATCATTAACCATACAATACAATTTTCTCTACTTCGGTAAAAATATTTCTGTAAATTTTAATCCGAGAAAGTTGGTATTTGTAGATCTGATATTATCTTAAAACCTTAAAATTCTACATTTGTTAGGTATTGTCATTGGCTAGGGCTAGTGAAAAAAAACCTAAAAAGAAAAAAGCAAGAACAAAAGGTGCAAAAAATAAACCAAGGGCAAAAGCACCTAAAAAAGAAGTAAAAAAGGAAACACCGAAAATCAAATCAAAAGAAAAAGCTGAGCGAGAACTTATTTCAGCATCTGAAGCCGTAGTAAAAGCAACAGAAGCTGCAGTAGAAGCAGCTGATACAAAACCAACATCAATTGCAGAAGCAGTAAAAGCATCAAAATCAGCATTGACTGCAGCAGATACTGCAGCTAAAGCAGAAGCAGAAGCACGTGCAGCATTAGAAAGATCTAAGGCAGCAAAAAAAGCAGTCGAAGCTGCAGCAGAAGAAGAATACAAAGCAGCAGCAGCTGAAGTAGTAATAGCAGATGCAGGACGCGGATTGACCAACAAACGCGGAGCAGAGCGAATATTTAGAAGAGAAATGGGGGAACCAGAGTTTTGGCAAGAGAAAAACGAGCGAGCTCCACTAACACCCGTACTTTCACAAACCCAAGAAGAACAGATTTCTAGACAAGTACAGATTCCACAAGATCAAACTCCAGAATACAATCCACAACACATTCTCAGTCCTGAATTCGCTGGAGTTTCTAGCTATGAAAGGGAAATTAAAAATCAGCGAGAAGAAGTAGAACAAAGACTGATACGCTTGAAAAATGATCCAAATGCAAGTGATCAGGAAATTAATCTAGCAGAAGAAGATCTAAAAACTCTGGATTATCTATATGAGAATTATTACATTGGTATGAACGTTTTTCGTACAGCAAAAGGTGGAAGAGACAAACTTCGAGTTTAAATGGTGATTATTTATGAGTAAAAATAATTTTGAAATAATTAATGCAAGAATTACTTTTAAAAATGTCCCAATTCATAAGATAGAAAAATTTTCATTCAAAAATGTAGCAACTGCCTCTGAAGCTTTTAAGAAAATTTCTGATGTTTTGGAATGTGTAATACTTCAGAATGCTTTCAGAGTTGAAGTTTTTTTGGTAATTAATCTGGAACAAGGAGAAGTGCCAGATAGAAGGAGGAGTGAAGGAAAACCCTTTACCATAAATAGAATTCAAGAAACTTGGGAATCATTATCAGAACTAGAGGAACATGATTTGGATCATTTTGACCAAACTCTAGAGGTGTATAAGGATGCAGATGTTATTCATCATCTATTACGACTTGTTTCAGGTTTGGATTCAATAATTATAGGAAGAAAAGAAATTCTGGATGAAATAAAAGATGCTGTATCTAGTGCAAAACAAGTTGGAGTAGTAGGCAAAATATTGGAAAAATTGTTTGATAGTTGTATACGAATTGCAACTCGAGTTAGAGAATCTTCAGAAATTAGTGAAGGATTAGTATCAATTGGAGATATTGCTGTAAAAACTGCTGAAGAAAAAACTGGTATAGATAAAAAACATGTTCTTCTTATTGGCACAGGAGAGACAGCATCCATGGTTGCAAAAGCTCTTAACAAAAAAAAGCATGCATTTGATGTTACCAGTATGACGATAGAGCGAGCCACTGGTTTTTCAAAATTATTGGGTGGAACACCAGTAAAATTTGAAGATGTTTTATCAGGATTTGATGGTTTTGACATCATCTTTGTTGCAACAACTGCAGATTATTTCTTGATAAATTATGAGAGATTAAAACGAATTATGGAAAAGAAAAAGAAAGGTACACTGATGTTAGATGTATCAGATCCTAGAGCAGTTGATGAGAAAGTCGCTACGTTTCCTGGAATGAAATTATTGTTTAGAGATCAAATTTCTGAGATGGTTGATGAAAATGAGATGGCGAGGATGTCCAAGGTTCCTGCTGTAGAAGAAATGATTGGTAAAGAGTTTCCAATTATTGAGGCAATGATGAGACGGCTTAACCCACATCTTGTATCTTAATTGTGATTTTTTTCTTTGATAGCTAAAGTCTAGCCGTATGACTCAAACTTTACTTCAAAGCTTCCATCTGCACGCTTGTCTTTTTGAGAAACAAATCCTTTAGGTTTCATAAAGTCCAATACTCCATCGATTGTACCTTGCCATCCACAAACGTAAAACATTGTATTGTCTTTAGTTATTTTCTCTCCGACTAGTTCTTCTAACGGAGATGTACCATTTTCTTTAGGTCTCAAAAATGTTTCCACTCTTCCTGTTTGACCTCCCCAAGATCTGTTAAACCATTCTTGTGGACGACTAATTGCAGCTCTGTATTTAAAATTCCATTGATCTTTTCCTCTCTCAATGCTGTCATATTCTAATCCTGTAAGGATGTCTCTGTAACTTAGCTCATCAACGTAACTTGCACCATGTAGAACTATGATTTCTCTTTTATCACCAACTGCATGTAAGTGCTGAGCAAAGCTAACAAAGGGTGCCAGTCCTGTACCACCGCCAATACAAACAATTCTGCGTTTATCTGGACTTCCATCTGGTAATTTTTCATTTATAGAAAGAGCTGCACCTGCTGGTTTAATCCAACCAATTTCATCACCAGTTTTTGAATTAAAAAGGAGTGTTGTTAAACGACCAGGAACAGGTTTTCGAACCCATCTAATGACAAGTTCTATGTATTTTCTATTTTCAGGATGAGATGAAATAGAATAAGCCCTTCGTACAACTTTATTGTTTTCAGCTGGATTTGGCATACCAATTGTAATGAATTGACCTGCGTGATAATCTGGAACTTGTCCATCGTTTGGAACAAGTCTCATGATGAACAAATCTTCTTTTAGTAATTGAAGATAAGTAATAGTTGCCTTATTCTCCTCCACCATTTGATGAAGTTAATCTGTAATGGTTAAATATCTTCTGTTAATTTTTTGGAAAATTTTCAATCCTAGCTAAACGTTAATAACCTAACTAAAAAATCTAAATCGTTCAGATTTTCTGTCTGAAAACTTGGGCCGGTCGTCTAGACTGGTAGGATACGCCCTTGGCATGGGTGAGATCGAGGGTTCAAATCCCTCCCGGTCCATTTAATATTTTTTTTCTAAAAAAATAATACTGTACAATTCTGCCATAGAATGGGGACGTAGGTTAGCTTGGTGGACTACCAGCCTCGGGCGCTGGATGTCATGGGTTCAAGTCCCATCGTCCCCACATTAAACTTACATACGTTCATTGAAATAGGACAGATAAATTACATAGCTCAGTTGACGGTTTCTATTTATCTTGCACATCTTAATCCATTGACCAATGCACATGTAGAAATCATTGAAGAATTAAAAAATGAATCGAAAGTTAAAGTTTTGCCAGTAATTTTTCTCAGAAATGGAAAAGAAGTCAATAGTCGTAGTTTTCCTTTTAGTTATGAAATTCGAAAACAAATGTTAGAAGTTGTATTTGGTAATACAATTACTGTATCCCCAAATTACACCTTTCATGCTCCTTTTTGTAGATATCTTCCACCTTTACTTTCACCTACATCTTGGCAATTAAGAAAACAAATCATTGAAGGAATTGATGAAGAGTATTTTTCTTACACTGGGGATAAAACAGAAGGACGTATGTTGAAGATGTATCGTCTAAATCCAAAAATAGGTAAACGAAAAACAGTTTCAGCTTCAAATGTGAAAAAAAAATTATACGAAGCTGCAAGTGGTAAAAACACAAACTGGGAAAAAGACGTTCCCCAAAAAGTTGCAGAAATAATAAAACAAAATTGGAATATTATAGAAAAATTTTCAAAAGAAGAAGATAAAACCAAAAAAGTTGCTGGTATGAAATTTCCAAAAGAAGGTTACTGGTCCAAATAGGTTAATTATAGATGATTTCTCATCTTTTTTGTGAAATGTCTCTTTTCAAAATTTGTATGGTTTGATGGAAAACTAATGCCGATAGATAAGGCAAAAGTACCAATAACTACACATGCTATACATTATGGAACCTCAATTTTTGAGGGCATACGAGCTTATTGGAATTCTAAAAATCTCAATATTTTCAGATTAGATGATCATATTGAGAGGTTCAGAAATTCTGGAAAATACTATTCCATATCTCTAAATTTTTCTAATAACGATATAAAAAAAGCAATAATCAATTTATGTAAAAAAAATAAAATGAAAAAATCCTGCTATATTCGTCCGTTTTACTTTGTAGGACAATACGGAATAAACTTACATGTTACAGAAAAAGCACCAACCCATGTTGCAATGTTTATGTTTCCTTTTGGTAATTTATTCAACAAAAAGGGGATTACTGCAGGAGTTTCTTCTTGGAGAAAATTTAGTATTTCATCAACACCACCGCAAGCAAAAATGGGTGGAAATTATCTGAATTCAATTTTAGCCACACAGGAATCAAAGAGAAATGGTTACGATGAAGCCATACTTTTAGATAAATTTGGAAATGTTAGCGAAGCTCCTGGAGAAAATATCTTCATAGTCTTAAACAACGAAATAATTACACCTCCTACTAGCTCATCAGCATTGAAAGGAATTACCAGAGATTCGATTTTCAGTTTAGTAAAGGATAGGAATTATGAGAGTTCAATCAGAGAGATTAATCGAAGTGAATTATACATAGCTGATGAAATTTTCCTTACTGGCACAGCAGCAGAAATCACTCCGATCATTCGGGTAGATGAAAGAAAAATTGGAAATGGTAAAGTTGGTAAAATTACAAAGGAATTGATGGCAGACTATACAGATGTTGTTATGAACAGAAATGAAAAATATTCTACTTGGTTAACTCCGGTGTATTAGTATGAAGATTGCTCAAATTGGTACAGGTGGATGGGGAAAAAATCATACAAGAATTCTTTCACAGCTTGGAGTTCTTGTAGCAGTCTGTGACGCTAATAATGAAAGAGGAAAAGAATATGGGGAAAAATATTCGGTAAATTATTATGATTCAGTAGATTCATTGTTAGATTCAGAAAAATTTGATGCGGCATTTGTATGTACTCCTACTTTTACTCATACAGAAATTGCAAAAAAACTCATTCAAAAAAGAAAAAATATTTTTGTGGAAAAACCAATGACTTATCTCTCAGAAGAAGGAAAAGATTTAGTTGAGTTAGCAAAAAAAAATAAAGTAATTCTCACTTGTGGCTATATTGAAAGATTCAATCCTGCAGTAGCACTCGTAAAAGATTATGTAAAATCAAAAAAATATGGAGAGCTAGTCATGCTTGAATTTCACCGAGAAAATAGAATGCCAATGCATATCAAAGATGTTGGAATAATTTATGATACTTCAGTTCATGACATAGATACTGCAATGTGGTTATTTGATGACACGCCACATGTTGTTTTTGCAAGATCTGGGAAAATTAGACATGATCATGAAGATTTTGCTACAATTATGTTGGGTTTTAAAGATAACAAAGTAGCTATAATCTCATCAAACTGGATAACACCTACTAGAGTGCGAAACTTCAATGCTGTTTGTACTGAAGGAATAGTATCTGCAGATTTTATTACACAGGAGGTGAAAATCGAAACTAAAAATGATACAGAAATTCCGAGAAAAGAGTCTCAAGAGCCTTTACTTTTAGAAATAAAGAATTTTTTGGGAGCAATTGAAGGTAAAAATGAATTAATTGTAAAACCTCAAGAAGCAGTAAACGTTTCAAAAATTGCAGAGGCATCACTTTTATCTAGCCAAAAAGGTACACCAATCTATCTAGATCTAAAATGAAAAAAAGTATGTTGGATATTCTGGCCTGTCCAATTGACAAGCATTTTCCTCTTGAAATTTATGAATCAAGATCAAAAGATGAGTTAGTAGTAGAAGGTGCCCTTTTTTGTACAGATTGTTCACGATTTTTTCCTATAATCGAAGAAATTCCAATTATGTTACCAGATGAGTTACGAGATAAAAAACAAGATATGGAGTTTCTAAAAAACAATCAAGAAAAATTACCTGAAAAAATAATTAAACAAGGAGCTCCATGGCATCTGTGATGCCGTTTGGTTACTAATTTTATTTCTGATAAAGCAAAGATTGGTAATAATGTCAAGATTTGGCATTTTACCTATGTGGGAGATGACACAGAAATAGGTGATAATGTGAAAATTGGTTCTCTTGTTCACATTGACTACAATGTAAAGATTGGTGATAACAGCATGATTGAAGGCTCAGTATACATTCCACCCTTATCCAGAATTGGAAAAAATGTTTTCATCGGACCAGCCGCATCACTTACAAACGATCCATTTCCACCTAGTGAAAAAATGATAGGAGTAACAATTGAAGATAATGCTATCATCGGTTCGCGTGCAGTTATCAAAGCTGGTGTAAAGATTGGAAAGAACAGTGTTGTGGCCATGGGAGCTGTAGTAACAAAAGATGTGCCAGAAAGCACCGTTGTTATAGGAGTTCCTGCTAAAGTAAAATACTCTAGAGAAGAATACGACAAAAAACAAAATGCCTGGAAAAATAGTTAGAATTCCAGTTCCTTTTGGAAAATCCAATTTTTAATTTTTGATAAAATGTAAATCCAGATCACTACCATGGCTATAGCAATTATTGCTTTAAATCCTGAAGATAAAATAGCATCATATTGTCCATACCCTGAAATTTGAATCGGCCCAAGGATTACCACGGCTATTCCTCCACCAATAATGATCAATATCCACATTAGAAAGATAAATGTAAAAACAGGACTTGCTTTCAAATTTTCAGTCCTATCATAAATGTAGTAATGATTGCAAGTATGCCTGAAAATAATGCGAGTCGAAAAATCATAAAACCGACTTCCTTTTCTGTTAATGGTTTACTAGCTACAATCAACCTTACTAGAGTTACTGGAGCATCTTTCTCATTAGTAGCTTTTAATTTAAAATCTTCGTTTTTTGTGACAGGTTTTGATTTAATTTCTCTGTGTTCCATTATACGTTTCATACTTGATAAAAACAAAAAGGAATTGAAAATTGCTGGCAAAAGTGCAATTGCAGCAATAATTTCCACACCTCCCACTATTGCAATGGTTCCATACATTGCTCCAAGTGCCAAAGCTCCTGAATCTCCAGGAAAAATTTTACTTGGAAATTTGTGATATTTGTAAAATGCCAAGGATACAAGCCCAAGAGGTAAGCTTGCAATAGCAATTTCGTAGTTTTGTAAAATGAGAAGTGAAATTGTCAAAGAAAAACTTGCAATAGTCATAAAACCGCTTGCAACACCATTGAGCACATCTATTGAATTTAGTGTGTTACCTGTAATTACAATCATAAAAATAACTATTGGAAAATACAAAAGTGGAATTCGAACTTCGCCGAAAAGTGGAAATGCTAAATTGGAATCATAAACTCCTAACAAAAGAATTGGTAAAGCCGCAGCTGCAAGTGCTACTGGCTTAAACCACCCACCCATTACCTTTTTGTCATCAACTAGTCCTACAAGAAAAGCTAAGCCTGTGGTAGCCATAATTGCAATTATCTCCTCCATTGGAAAGAATAGGTATAGTACTAGTTCAGATGCCAATATTCCCACAATAATTGATGGTCCGCCAGGTCTTGGCACCATTGCTCCACCTTTTCTGTTATAATCCTTGACGGTTTGATTTCTTTTCTCAAGAGCTCTTATCAAAAATGGTGTGAGAAAATAGACTGTAAAAAATGCAATCACTGAAACTGCTGCAGCAGCAATTATTCTTTCAGGCAATTATCTATCCCTATCGTAACTGGGACTTGATGTTATCTGCAAGTGTCGAACCTATTTTATCAATCTCTGCCAATTTTTTTACTGGAATCTTTGAAAGATCCTCAGGATCTTTTATGCCGTTTTTATACAATTTTCGAGCGCGAATCCTACCAATTCCTTTGATTTTTACTAGTTCGATTAATTCTTCTCTAATTCCATAGATTATTCTTTTTCTTAAAACATCCAATTCCTCTAAAAGATCTGCCCGCTCACCTTGTTTAGTAAGCTCTCGAAGGCAATATACTAACCAATCAGAAGTTTCTACTATTCGGTGCATATCTCCAGATTGAATATTCAAATTATCTGAAAGTGAAATTTCAGATGATTCAGTAATCCAAGCCTCCAAAGCAAGTAAACTCCTTGAACAATCGTACTCTGATATTGGTTCAATAAGTTCAGAGGCATAGTTTTCAAGCAAAATTCCTACCTTCTCATAGTCTTTGTTTCTTAGGGCAAACTTTGGAAAAAATTCCTCTGAAGTGGTAATCAAGTGTAACAAACCAAAAGTGTGTTTTCGTTCTTTTGTTACAATTTTTAGTGCATCTCTAAAATAAGTTGCAGTTAGTGGATCAATGTATAATTTAGAAACTTTTTTACCAAATTCAGTTGCTACAAATCGTTCTCCTTTTTTTATAATAAGATCTTCTTCTAATAGGAACTTTTGTGCAATATCTATTCCAAATTTTATTGTTGGTGCTCTAGTTTGAGTTCCACCTAATGTTTGCAAAAAGAATTCAACAATTTCATCTTTCTTAATACCAGGACGTGTAGCAATTAAACTAAGAACATGCGTTCTAAGAGATTTATCATCAGTAATTTTAGATTCTATTGGCTCTGGTTCGCCGTTAACATAATAATCGATTAATTCAGAACTGTTAGAATTTCCAACTATTATTGCTTCACCATATTCATCATATTGAGGTCGGCCTGCTCTGCCACAAAGCTGCTTGTATTCTAGAACACTTATTGGTCTATTTGCACCATAACGTGAATTGTAACGGTTGATACTAGATATTACAACTCTTCTTGCTGGAAGGTTAACCCCTGCAGCAAGTGTGGGAGTGGCTGCTATTAATTTGATCTTACCGTTTCTAAACTCTGACTCTACTGTTTGTCTACAATTTTGGTTAAGACCTGCGTGGTGAAAGGCAACACCTTTTTTTATTAGAGAGGCAAGTGTTTTGAGAAGCTCAGTGTGTTCGTTGTTTTCTAAAAGTTTTTTTGAAATTTTTTCTAGTTCTATTTTGTCAGATTTTTTTAAATATTTTGAAATTGCATCTGCTGCTTTAGTTGCAAGAGACGAAGAACGGGTTCTAGTTTCAGCAAAAAGTAACGATTGGCCTCCATTTTTTACCGACTCTAGTCCCAAATCAACAGGTTTTCCCCTAATGCTAGATTCAATTTCAAATTCTCTCCCATCATTCATCACTACAGAACCAGAGTCGTAAACCCCTTCGTAAAGAGGTACAGGTCTCCATTTATTTTCCACTAGTTCGGATTCTAGCCATTCAGATAACTCATGTGCATTAGAAATTGTAGCACTAAGGGCAAGGATTTGAGGATGACTTTCAAGCAGTTTTAGTTTGGTTAAAGTAATTTCTAGTGCAGGTCCTCTGTCGTCATCACCGATTAGATGTATTTCATCTGCAATTACTAGTCCAATTTCTTCAACCCAGTCTGCACCATGACGAATCACAGAATCCATTTTTTCGTTGGTAAGGATCAGAATGTCACTTGTTGCAAGATTCTTGTCTATTGATTTAAAATCTCCCGTTGAAATTTGAACTTTGATCTTTCTGCCAAAATCAATGTCTTCAAGTTTCTTAAACTCTTCAAATTTTTCGGCTGCCAAAGCACGGAGTGGACTAAGATAAACAATCTTTCCTTTGTTTTTTGAAAGATAATTTATCATTCCAAGTATTGCAATTAGTGTTTTTCCACTAGCTGTTGGAGCTGAAACAAGAATGTTTTTTCCATCAAGCAAACCTGCTTTGATACTTTGCTCTTGAGGAGGATAAAGTTCTGAATAACCCTGAGATTTTAGAACGCCAACTGCTGATTTTGATAATTTTAGTTCAGATATCTTCATACCCGGTTATAATGACCGGGTTTGGATTCATAAATAGATGCCTCACGAAGCATTCTTCTAACGTAGTTTCTAGCTTCGTCTTCAGTGAATTTGCCAGATTTGGCTAGTTCTTTGATAAATAATTTCTCCTCAACAGCAATCTTGTTTTCTCCTTCAAGTGACCGTAGAATATCCATAAAGAGTTGCATTTTGGATACCTCACTATGTGCTCTTCCTTGAAGAACTCCAAGATCAACTTTTCCGGTATTTACATCAACACCTGCATCCTGAAGCATGCTTTGAATCAAAAATATGGCTCTCTCAGCATCTTCGGCCTCTACTTGGTCTTTCATTAAAAGTCTGGCTCTTGCTGTTGCAAGTCTTATCAAACCTTCTAATTGTCTTGGGGTGACAGTGATCATGTCTTCAGAATCAACGTTTCTCATTTTCATGTAATATTCCAAAATTTTCTCTTCTGCTTCTTTAGTTAAAACAGGATCGATTCTTTTTGCATATGACAAATATTTTGTTAGGATATCAACATCGATTAAGGAACGAGTGTCATTACCTCTTGGAGTATGCAAATTAATAATATGCCTAGCGATTTTGGAATCTTTTTCCTTAGATGGAATATCTCGTACCACAAAAATTAGATCGAATCTTGTGAGTAATGGAATTGGTAAATTCACATTTTCTGTAATGTTTTTGAATGGATCATATTTTCCATACATTGGGTTTGCAGCAGCAAGAATTGATGTTCTTGCATTGAGAGTAGCGACTATACCACCTTTTGCAATGCTCACTGATTGTTGTTCCATGACTTCGTGAAGTGCACTTCTATCCTCAGGTTTCATTTTATCAAATTCGTCTATGCATACTAATCCTTGGTCTCCAAGTACAACTGCACCTGCCTCTAGCATCATTATTCCTGTTTTGTCTCGTACAATTGCAGCAGTTAGACCAGCTGCAGTAGAACCTCTTCCAGAAGTATACAATCCTCGTGGTGCAATCCTTGCACAGAACTTTAACATCTCACTTTTTGCAGTGCCTGGATCTCCTACCAAAAATATGTTAATGTCTCCTCTGATCTTTGTTCCATCTTGAAGTATTCTCTGAGTAGAGCCAGTAATTAACAACATAATAGCTTCCTTGATTAAAGTATGACCTTGTATGTGAGGAGCAAAAGAATCAATTAATCTTTCATAAAAATCTGGATTTTTTGTCAAGGCTTTGATGATTTTTTCATCTTCTGGTGAGATTTCTTCCCTCTCAGATTTCCTAGAAGTTTTAATTCCTCGTCCTCCAAGAAACTCTACATTGTTCCCATCAATTCTTAATCTGTAAAGACCACTTGTCGCCCTAGCTCCTGTGATAAACTCTTGTTCAATACGTACTATTCCAGTTAGTATGATGCGGTCTCCTGGTCTTGCATTATCAACTAGGTCTTGCTTAATTGATACGTCGATATAGTGAGGCAGTTGTCCTGGAGGTAGATCCTCAGGCAACTCTTGAAGTCTAACAATTTGAAAATCGATAAATCTACTTTTATCTGGCTGAATT
>SDBU01007044.1_pt1 | contig 13081 bp, 12 predicted proteins | sample 2277071 | NCBI WGS metagenome assembly SDBU01 (sample SAMN10397929, study PRJNA504765) | marine sediment metagenome | isolation source: marine sediment core GS08_GC12, 126 cmbsf | place: Arctic Ocean: Gakkel Ridge, Loki's castle | collected 2008 | reverse complement strand
CCCGGAGGAACTACAGGTCTATGATCGCAACATAGGGATTGCCACTTCAGCCCTCAATGATGCCCGACAGAGTGGTCTCGTTGATCGTATACCGGGTATACAACAAGATATAGATGCCTTCATTGCCGAACGAGAAGAGGTTTTCCAGAAACTTATTCCCTCCGAGCTTCGGCCCGAGTGGGAAGCTCTTGCGGCTGATAGAGATCGTCTCGCTCAGGAACTTCAATTAGCTCCGGGCGATAGCGAAACTATCCGTCAGCTTTCTCAGAATAATTCCCGTATCAGTCGTTTCCGCAACCGTATCGAGTTGGGTGATGCTGCCTTAGAAGTCGACCGTATCACAAGTATCAATGAGCGTAGCACAACGACAATGGCTCGTACCCTTCTGCGGGAGGGGGAGGCGCCCACGACCATAGACGCCATGATCTCCCAGGTCGATGCGCTGGCTGACGCCGGGGACGAGACAGCGATCAACTTCCGCAACAGTCTCGATATCCCCCAAACTGACTTCGCCGAGCCGGACATCGTCGCGCAATTAGATGCCGAGCCTATCATCTTCGGTCGCAAGACGATGACCAAGAAGAACTCAGCCTCCATCATGGAGCAAACTCTGGACGATGGTGGTTCCACTACAAATCTCCTCGGTGAGGACATGGTCGCCAAGGCTCAGACTGGAGAGGCAGGCCGCTACTTCGTCGGCGCCTTTCCCGACTTCACATTTACTGTGCCGTTGGAGGATGCTACGGCTCAGGTTATACAGGATTGGGCCAATACCCATCTGGACCTCCTTCGCAAGAAGAACCACTTCATGGGCACCTGGATCGACGATGACGGTAACCTAGTCCTTGACATCGCAGTCTCCGTTGAAGATCGAGAGTCGGCTCTTCGTCTCTCTAGTCACCACAACCAGACCGATATTCGGGATGCCGTCTCGGGCGAAGACCTAGTCGGCGATACAGTCGCTACGCCTTTCACTTCAGGCCGCGAGAATGTCTACGAGCAACTCTACGCCAAGATCGTTGAACTTGATACGACTGCCCCTCTAGCTGCGGCAGACCGGGACGTTCTGCGGGCGGCTATGCTCAACGACGTGTATCCCACCGAGACCCTTGACCGACTGATCGACGCCGGATTCCTGGAAGACCCCATACGTCTCACCGGTGGCAAGATGCGGACCAAGATCACGGACGCCGGTAAAGATGTCCTAGCGGCCACTTCGCCCGAAAGGGACATTGACGACATACTGGCTGACCTACCACCACCAGTCCGACAACTGGACACCTTGATCGATACCAAGATGGCTGAGGTAGATGAGATCACCGAAGACCTTCTTAAACTGTGGGACAACCCTCCACTACGGGTTGACCAGGAGTCGGATGTACTGTCATACCTGAACCGGGTCGCTTCCGAGATGGACAAGCGTCCAGCTTTTAACTCTACGGTCAAGGATGTCCGAAAGATCGCTTCCGACCGAACCAACGTCGAGTACAACAGATGGTTCACTAACTACGATGATAGATCATCCTTTGATTACATCATGCAGCGCTTCATGCCGTTCTGGATGTACGAGTCCCGTCGCTGGCCTCGTCTCCTATCGCTTGCCGCCAAACGTCCTATCCTAGCCAAGAACCTCGCTATGGTCGGCGGTGACTGGGACTACGGTTACTCGCCCACCCCATTCGGATTCGAGTTCAATCCCCTCAAGGGTACCGGTGCCGGTGCTGTCCGCCGCACCCTAGCTCGGGACTTCCCCGAGTACAATTCAGGCTATAGGGGCAAGATTGAACAGACCCAGGACTGGTTTGCCCGTGGAGCTTTCTACTTCAATCCTCTCATCACGTCAGGGGTCAACCTTCTCCAGGACGAACCGGGCGCCATCGCTCCCCCTCCCGTGACACTGATCCTTCACGCTTTGGCAGCGGCGGGTGTAGAGCTACCGACTCCTCTACGACAACTGGCCTTCGACAGTCGTATCGCACAGTTTACGATAGATCAAGTTATTGCGGATAACCTGGGGAAGAGTCCCGTTGAGGTCCGTCGTCTCGCTGAGGCCGGTGACGAAGAGGCAATCGGACAAATGTATCTGGCCGAGAAAGAAGCTGCTGTCCGAATGATGACTATCAGCCAAGCTAGCACGATTCGTTATCGGCCTGAATCGAAACGGGACTTCATTGAGTCTGCTAACGAAGCCGCTGAACGTATAGTAGGAATACCCCAAGATGTCATGAAAGAGCTTCAGCGTCTCGGTATCTCCTACTACGAAATAACCGCTGTGTCCGGTCCCCAGCGTCGGGCAATGGCAGAAGCCGTTCCCAACTTCGATGCGTGGATCGGTGCTTCCCTGGCGCTACGTCCCGTTAAGGAACAGAAGATGCAACGGGCCATCGCCGGATTCTGGGATACCATTGAGGACCGTCGTGAAGAGAATCTTCTAGCCCGGCAAGAGAACAGTGACGACTGGCGCGACCTTAGAATCTCTGGGCCTGCGGCCATCGATGAGTTGTCGGCTCTAAATCGGGAACGTGGTACCATCTTCAACGCGGTTCATGCCCAGCCCGAGTTCATAAAGGTACCTATCGGCCTGGAGATGCGTCTGGCCTACCTGGAGGAGTTCGGACGCCCGTCGCCTATGGTCAGCCCCGTGGACGAAGCGCTTGAGCAATACTACTCCATCTCAGCAGACGAATTTCTGGATGCGCGTACTGGTGACATGGATTGGGGTGGTTTCTTTGACAAGCGTCGGGCCACTATCGACAGCTACGATGAACCAATTCGATCTATTCTGGAATCAGAAATCCGTCGATCCGACACGGAGTTGGAACGGGCTCTGGAGGTCTACTCTCCTCTGCTTCGTCAATACTTCGGTATACGCTCTACGGTTATGGATCAGGTAGCTCAAGCTGATCCCGTCATTGCCGAGGTGTACTCGGAGTATCGACGAACCATGAATGCTCTTCAGCTAGTGACTACCGAGGCTCAGACCAAAGTCTTGACGGCCCATGCCCGAGAGATTCTAGCGGCTCATCCCCAACTAGCTATGGCTGAAGCTATAGTCCGGCAGACCCGAAAGCGGATGCGGGAGGAAGACCCCAACATGGAGCGGGCCTACCAACTATTCATCGCCCGTCCGGGCTCTGTTCCGGCACCGTCAGTATCGAGCCGCGTGCGTCGAGTCCGTACCGGAAGATTCAGCCAATTCAACCGGTTCCAACGTGCCTCGGAGTTCCGCTAATTATACTTAGGGTATAAACCTCAACCCGCTATTATAGTTTCGGACCCTTAATGTTAATAACGGGTGAGGTGACAACCAGTATTCAACTCTACTACAATAGAGTTGAATTCAAATTAGGAGGCATCATCATGCCAGAAGACAAAGATGGTGGGACACCTGATCCGAAGACGTACAGCGAAGAGGAGATGGCAGCGGCCATAGATGGCGCGAAGAAAGAGGGAGCTACCGAATCGTACACTCACTTTCAGAGCGTAGCTGATAAAGAGATTAGCAAGGCCCGCAATGAATCAGTCGCCCACTCATCCGAGCTTACGAAGACAATCGAAACCCTGAAGGCTGATGCAATCAGTAACCTGCCCGAGAGCGAACGTATGGGCGCGATGGTTGAGGAACTGTATAAGGAACGGCATGGAGAGCAATCTTCAAGTCAGTCACCCGACAGTAAAACGACCAAAGACGATTCCAAGTTTGACCAGGCCGGTTATCAAGAAGATATGCAGAAATCCATTGGCACCGCCATTGAGTCATTGGGACTTGATCCCAAGAAGTTGGATTGGGGCACGGGCCAGTCCGGCACCGACGCCATGAAGACGTTCCTGAGTAGTGTCGTCTTACAGGTTAAGAACCAAGGGAAAGACGACGACGCGAAAGACGACGACAAGGACGGCGACAAGAAGGGTGACAACAAAGTAGACACAAGTCGGGGCGCTGGGAATGTAAAAGACATTCTTGAGATCGACCCCAAGGAACTCATCACCTCGGACAAATGGGAACCCATCCGGGGGGTGGTAGAGGGATAATATCATGGCCCTGACCGTCGCAGAAATGGCCGCTGGCATGAAAGACAAGGTGATGGGTGGAATCCTCATGCAGTATGCCCGCCTAAGTCAACTCTTCCAGAGGGTTACCTTTGAGTCCACAGAGTCTTTCACCATTAAGACCTGGCAGAACAAGTCGGTTACCGACGCGGTCTTCCGGGACATCGGTGAAGCCTACCCTGAGACCAAAGACCAGTTCTCGGAAATCAACGACGGTATCGCCCTCATGGGCGGATCGATTGACGTAGACCGGGCACTTAGATTACCGGGCCAAAGCGAGCTTGATGCTTGGGCCGAGAACCTTCTGTTGCAGGTCAAACGGTACCAGTACGGTTTCACCGACAACTTTATCAACGGCGACCGCAGTGTCACCCCCAGCGGGTTCAATGGTATCAAAAAGCGGGTTGAGGCGGAATTTGCCCTTGGTGGTGTCGGCGCCGATCAGGTTATTGAAGCTGCCGGTTTGGACCTCTCCGCTTCCAGCGCTAACCGTCAGACCTTCTTGGATCACTTGGAAGTCGCCCAGTATGAAGTCGATGAGGGTCAAGTCGACCTTATCATCACCTCCAAAAAGGGCCTCTTCACTCTGAACCGGGTGGCTCGGCGCGAAAATCTGTACGACACCACGCGGGACCAGTTCGACCGCAAGGTTGATCTGTTCCGGGGTATCCCGATCATGGAAGCCGGAACTAAGGGTGACCAGACCACTCAGATCATCACCTCGACCGAGACCAACGCCGGAGCCTCTACCGGAGGTACCGCTACCAGCTTCTACTTCGTCCGGTTTGGAAAGCAGCACGTCCAGGGCTGGCAGATGCACGAGCCGAAGCGCATCTACGACGACATCATCAACGACGGTGTCACCCACCGGACAGTGTTCGAGTGGCCTGTGGGACTCACGAAATTCCACATCAAAAGCGTCGTTCGGCTGCGCGGAGTGATTCCTGTGTAAGAGGGCCACCATAGACAATCGGGGAGGCTGAGTCAAACCGGAAGCGCTGGACTAAACAGGCTGGTGGCAGGCTCCCCTCCCCCCCATCAAACTATAGGAGGCATCAATTATGCCCGGACCAAGAGACGCAGACATGATTATCCGTGTAGGAAGCTCCGGCGATCTCACGGCTACCGAAACCAAATCCAAGACCCTACCGGCTGGCATCTTCATGACGCGCCCGCTGTGTCTGAAGGTCTTGGTGCCCTCCCAGGCGGGGACTACGCCCACCCTGGTGGTGACTGCCAAGTTTACCACGGACGGGAAAGAGATCGAGGTAACCCATACCCAGAACCTTGATGACGCCGAGACCTATCCGTTTACCGTGGTGCTCCCCCTCCCGCATACCGATGACACGGCGCTTGACGTGGTGTTCACCGTAGGCGGCTCCAGCCCGGACTTCGGCGCCGTCGAGGCTTGGTTGGAAGGACAGGAACTTGCCAAAGTACCTGCTGCGTAATCATGATTACCAAAGGTCACATGCAGCATGTAAAGAACCTCCTCGTCAGGATTCAAGGAAAGCGCGAGGCGGGTCTTCCGTCGCGGCAGTCACAGTGTGCAGAAGAAACATCTGACGACATAGCTAAAATCTTAGCCTATGTCGAGAAACGAATCGAGGAGGCATAAACCATGGGTAATCCAACTAGGGATATCTATAACGTCACGCCGGGGACCGTGGAGGCCAATAAGCCTATCGTCCCGGACGAAAATTTGGGAATCGATACCCTCAAAGGTAAGTCCGGTTCTCATCTCAACCTTTCTGTTGTGGATAACGACAAACAGGTTCGGATCAACCACCGGTCCTATACCAACGCCACGGGCGACACCATAGGGTACACGTCCAAGCCGAATCAGACGGTAACTACCACCGGGGACGTGTACGGCGCTCAAATGCAGCCTCGTGTAGCCGCTGCCGTAGGTGCCAATCGTCTGGTGGGTTACCAATCGGCCCCTATCATCAAGGGCAGTGCCGGCGTGTCCGGTACCGTCACTAACGGTGTACAGTGCTTCCGGGCCGAGCTTACCGACGAATTGTCTGCGGGCAAGACCTTCGGTGACGACCTGGTTGGCTTCGATGTCCGGAGCATCGCTATGGAGTCCGGCCATACCTATAGTTCCAACGTCCACACCGTGGGTTTCCGTATGGCTTCTTCGGAGAACTCCAAAGCCTGGGATGGTGTGATGAAGCTGTCGGGTACTCAGGCTCTTGTCTGGAACGACGACCCCACCACAGAATTGAACCTCCCCGGTGGGACCGTTAAGGGATACATCAAGGTCATCGTCAACAACGCGAGTCGGTACATCGCCCTCTACGAGGTCGGTAACCTGGCGGACTAGGAGGTTTATGCTCACTAAAGAGCAATTGCAAGAAAATCTGGCTGACCTAGAACAACAGCATGCGGACCTTATGAAAGATCAATATGCTGTAGTCGGAGCCATCCAGAACACCCACTACCTCATCGGTCTCTGCGATTCAGAACCCGCAGAGCAACGGAACGAACCACCTGGCGAATAAGCACGCGGGAGGGGGAGCACCTCTCCCGTTTGGGGTATCATGGCTGAACTTCCACCTGGCAACATAGTCTTCGGTCGTCGTCGAGTATTCAAAGCCCTTGCCCCTGCGGACGGTACCCTTGAGTTGCCCAAGGTGATCTGTCCTGACCCTGGAGACTCAGAGGTCTGTGCCAATAGGCTCGTCGTGAATATGACCGCCACCATCGCCTAATGAAGCTCAACATCAAATATAATCTGAAGGTCCGTCGCGCTGACGGGACCATCAAGACCGAACTCCAAACGCCCGGACACAGCTTCCTCCGGGCGTTTCTTGAAATTCTCTACTGTCAGATGACCGGCAATACCTTTGCCGTCAGCGACACAGATGGAATCTCACAGTCAGTAATTGGGCCGGATGTGGATTGTCTCAACATAGTAGAGGTGACCAATACCCGAGGGATCGTTGTGGGATTGGGAACTGACGTTGTTGGGATCAGTGATGTACAACTTGATAGTCTTGTGGCGCCCGGTACCGGTACCGATGAGATGACTCATGGTACTCAGACCTACGTTGAGCCTACGGTCACAGTTAAGACCGCGCAGTTCTCTATTCTTCGTTCCTTCACTAACGGTAGCGGAGCGACGATCATCCTGGGTGAAGTGGGTCTCTTAGGTGACGGTTCAGATACGTCCCACGACTTCCTAATGGTGCGTGAAGTTCTACCTGAAACTCTGGACGTGGACGATTCTGAAGTTGTTGATGTGGTAGCTGTGATCCAAATTACATCAGGTGAAGACTCAGATACCCACGATGCCTTTGTAGACACATTCATAAAGACCGCCGATGAGACAGTTAGCAACTCATCCACATTACAAGACGACGATGAACTTGCCTTTTCAGTGGCGGCGAATGAAAATCTTCTGATAGAGTGCCACTTTCAGTATGAGTCTACGGCTGTGGCTGATATCAAGTTTGGTATCACCCTGCCTTCCGGCGCAACCGCTTCCTGGCGTGAATCCACCGGTTTGGCGACACCCCTCAATGAATCTCAAACCCTGGCCCCTAATAATACGTTTAACATAACCGATGCGGGAATACATCTGACCTTCTCGGTTCAGATAGGTTCAACAGCGGGTACCTTTACGCTTCAATGGGCTCAGAACTCGGCGGAAGTAAGTAACACAATTCTAAAAGCGGGATCAGCGATGTTGGTGCATAGACAATAATGCCAGTTGTGATTAAGACGGTCGACGAGGTACTTACCAGCGATACCACCCTCCAAGATGATAATCAGTTGTTCTTCACCGTGGGGGCTAATGAGTCTTGGGCGTTTGAGGCTGTACTTATCTACAACGCACACGCGACTCCCGACATAAAGATAAAGTGGGATGCGCCATCAGGTTCGACAATGACTTGGGCCGATCAGTCAATTACTGATGATGACAGTGTTTTTATACTATCTACTACAACGACAATTTCTGGGAACGGGGCGAATCGAATAGCGGTTTTTAGAGGAGTTCTACTGACTGGAGGTTCTGCCGGTACGTTCAAGCTCACATGGGCTCAGAACACATCCAGTATCAACGCCTCTACCATGTTGATTGGATCATACATAGTAGGGCATGAGATTGCCGGAGCTACATTGTCGGGTGGGTCTCTAATCAAGACACGGGATGAGACAATACAGTCCTTAACTACCTATCAATCGGATGACGAGTTACACTTTTTCGTCCCCGCCAATAGAAATGTAGCCTTCACGATTCACATACTGTGGAACTCCGGCACTACACCCGATATGAAATTCAAACTATTCGGTCCTTCAGGTTCGACCATACTGTGGTCTAAGCGAAATACGGGGAATGATTACAACGATCAGGATGATGAAATCATTGAAGCCGGGGCGGGTGCGGTGAAATTGCGTGCCCTTATCGGTATAATACTAAACGGGAGTACCCCCGGAGATTTCTTCCTGAAGTGGGCGCAGAACACATCGGACGCTTCGGACACTAAGGTATTGGTGGGATCAGCACTTATCCACCACGCTCCGTAGGACAATCATGGCCGCATTAACAGCCGCGTTGGCCCAAACACAACTGAGTCGAGACTTGGGAGATCATTTCTCCAGTACGCTCACCAGTGCCGGTACTACCACCACGACCACCGATACCTTCCTCTCCAACTACGATGATGATCGGTTTGTTGGCAAATTCGACACCTGGGTTGAGATCATTAGCGGAACCGATGTTGGGTTGTCGCGTCGGGTGACCAGCAAGAGCAGCGCTGTGCTCACCCACATAGCGTTTCCCTCGGGTGCCGACAATGGCGCTACCTATAAGGTTCATCGGATCGCTACACCCGCCGAGAAGGACGACGCGATCACCCATGTCCTCAATCTCCTGAACGGGGTCATCTTCTTCAAGAAAGCTCAGTCGGATATAACCATCGTTGCCGATCAGTTTGACTACAACATCCCCTCTGGGTTCTACCGCTATCAGGTCCGGCAAGTACATCAGGTATCGGACGGTGATACCGAAATTACATATGAGTTGTTTGATTGGGAGCCCCGCGTCGACTCCGGTGGTGGTAATGACATCCACTTCTTTAGTCGACTTCAGGCCGGTACTACGGTGAGGGTGTTTGGGCACCAGGTCGTAGCTATAGGTGATCTAGTGGATGGAGAGGGCGAGTCATTAATCCTGTCGGCCCGAGCCGCGATGTTCATCCTCACTACCCTGATCTCTCAAGCGCCCAACGAGCAGATTCAGCGATTTCAGACTATGCTGGGTACAGCCGCAGCCCTCTATCAGGAACGATTAAGTCGATTCAGTCTGACGGGCATCCCGTTCACCGTGAGGGTACCGGGCATGTCATCCGGGTTCAAAGACCGCGACTTTGGTATACCATGAGCCAATACCAAGACTGGGATATCAAACTTAATCAGGGTAGCACTGAGCATAAATTTCGTCTCTTGCAGCAGCAAGGTCGCAAAGCCTGGCAGGTCTCAGAGGCGCCACCCAATCCGCGTGTAGAAGTTGAGGCTGCATCTCGGGAAGGCTTTCGTCCTGACCGTGAGCTTCCCTTCGTCATGGAGGATTGGTCCTGGGGCACCGGCCTAGAACGATTCGGGACTCAATCGGTAGAAAGAGGCCACCTCTCTCGCTACGCTGACGGCTTCAACATCGACACCAGTCAGGCCGGGGTAGTCAAGCATGGTCCCCTGATCGATACCATTGGCTCCGTCTCTTCTGGACAGACCATCCTGGAGTTTACCCTATTTCTCGATGAAGTCTACATCCGTACGACCAACAAGCTCTACAGTATAGTGTCGGGCACCCTCACCGAACAACATGATTTCAGCGCGGCAGTCACTAAGAGCATGGCCGTTTTTGGCGGGAACCTTTTCATAGCAGTCGATACGGCCAACACTTACTTCGAGTGGGATGGTTCCACCATGACCACCCGGACAGTTACGGATGGCTCCTCATTGTTCTTAGCCACTCAGGGCGCCTCCAACCCAATCCTGATCCGGGTCATCAACAATAACTTCATCAGCACCTCAATTGATCCCACAGACACTACGTCGTGGGACACCCCCGGTGTCTCAGTGGGAGAGGGCGACACCATCAATAGTATGTCCGTCGTATCAGGATTCCCCTTCGTTGGGACCGAATCTACCGTCTATGTAATCGCCACCGACGCCGATGGTGTCTCTGTCCCTATTGAACTAGACAAGCGATTGGCTACTCGTCGGTCCACCTCGGCATTCTCACTGAAGGCTGAGTCCGGCTCCGATGTGTGGCTCTCGGATGGCCGCGATGTCTTCCGCCTAGTAGCGGAGGGATTCGAGTTGTTCGACATTCGGTCGGATGGTCCCTTCCGCAGTTTTGACGCACGTCCCATAACCTCGGACATCAAAGGCACGCCCACGTCGATGTCCCAAGACCTGGATGCAGTCTACATCCTGGTGAATCGAAGTGGCGATATTTACGTTCATAAGGGAGTTGAACTAGTTAGGGGACAGTTCGTCTGGTCTCCCTTCGCCAAGTTCACCGGCACCAACTCAGCCTCGGCGGTACTCAAGACCACCGGGGATGCTGATCCCTTCCTCTACTGTGGAAATACCCTGGCCGTGATTCGATATAAGACGGAGAACTGGACTACCTATGCGGCCACCTGGGAACTGGAGACCCCACAGTTTACGGCCACCCTGGAGACCTGGGACAAGATGTGGATGGTCATCGAGGCTTTCCTCAAACTGTCGGGCGCTACCGCCAAGGTGGAGGTTGCCTACAAGCTGGATAACGCCTCAGCCTGGACAGACCTGGACGACGCTACATCCGGCACCAATGATATGGCATCGGACGGCCTCAATACCTTGAAGCTGGCGGCGCCCATCAACGGCAAGAAGATTCAGCTTCGGTTCCGGGGCTCCAACTCTACCACTTCGCACTTCGTCAACCTCCGGTCCTTCAATCTGGAGGGCATCCTCCGTCCCGAAAGAAAACCGATCTTCGACTTCACCGTGATTGCGGACACCAACACGGAGATCACGTTCATCAACGCGCTCCGCACAGACGTGACACAGTTCTTCACGATCACCGACCGATTCGACACCGACCGTACAGCCTTCATACTGCCGGGCTTCCCCATCGAAGAGGAACAGACTGACGAGGCCCGTAAAGAGCCCGTTAGAACTTATCGCCTGGTTTGTCAAGAAGTGGTATAATGATTCCAGAGGTGAAATCCTATGCCAACCAGAGACTATTACTACAAGAATATAGAGGCCCAGCGTGAGTATAATCGTGCCTATCATGCACGTACAAGAGAACGTAGACGCGAAGTTCAACAAAAAAGTTACTATAAGAATCGTGACACGATCCTTACCAAGCGAAATGCCGACCACAGGCAACGGAGGATAGATGTCCTGGCCCACTACGGAGGAAAATGCTCCTGCTGTGGAGAGTCACAACTTGAATTTCTAGCACTGGATCACATCAACGGCGGTGGTAAAAAACACCGGGACGAGATTAAGAAATGGGGCTCTGAATACTACAAGTGGGTAGTCAAGAACAACTTCCCGGAGGGGTATAGAGTTCTCTGCCACAACTGCAACCAATCTCTAGGCTCTTACGGATACTGCCCACACGTAGCGCAGGAAGTAGTCTAGGGGGAGCGCTCCCCCTCCCGCATCTGATAGACTGACGATAGAGGTAAGTATGGCCGGTAGAGACATTTTGAGAATAGTCGGACTCGAATTTGAATACGACTAATCCGTTCGATCAGGAGATGACTCATGGCTAAAGAAGTAATCAACATCGCCGTCGACACAAAAGACGTTAGCGCTGCTGGAACACCGGAGGCGCTGACCACCCGTGACATATTGTGCGCGTCAGTGTTCATCATACCCAAGGCCGCAAACACCAACCCAGTCTTCATCGCCGACGATGCCACTGACACCAAACTGGTGACTATTCCCACGGGAGGACTCACCGTACCCATAAATGATCCCAGACTCATCACCATTGATGTGACCACTAACGGTGAGGGTGTGGAGTGGATGGCAATCTGATGAACCGTTCCTTAATTCAACCCGGCACAGGTTTTCCACTTACCCGTGCTCAACTGATCGACCTGATCCAACAGGACGAGTGGTGGACAGTCGACTCGTTTAACGCATGGACCACGGTTACCGCAGGGACCGGAGCAACTTCGCGCTTACAGAGGCGGGGCCGTGTAGCTACGGGTGCAACTGCGGGGAGTACGGCTCTTCTTCGCATTATTGACCAAACCGGCTGGTCCATTGGTAAGGACTTCAAAGTCCTGGATTGGGACAAGAAAATCGTCATTGATTTCTTCGCTACCATGGCGGACGCGACGACCAGTGGTGTTTGCCGATTTAAGTTCGGTGAGCCAGGCGGGTCAGGATTAGGCGCCCTTACGGATAAGGGCATTGGTTTTCGATGGGATAACACTGCACTAGTGGGTATTGTACATAACGGCAGCGACGGTGCGGATGTTTCTACCCTAGCTATTATACTTGAGGATATCACAAACCGATATACAATTACATCGGACGGTATGGGGAATATAGAATGGTTTGTTGGTGGTGTTAGTGGTGGCAAGTCTTCTGCTGGACCTACGGGGGATAGTACCAGCGATGCGACTTCTCTCATGTTTGAGGCTGAGAATAACGCCGATAGTGCTGCCCAAGGACTAACTCTACACAATCTTAAGGTTTTCGTGTCTCAATAAGGAGGGGTAATGCCCGAACGATTTGAATTCCACCCAATCACTGCTGCCGAGATCGCTGCCGAGATCGGCCAGTCATCCGTGACTCTTACCATCGAAGAGGATAGTATCGTAATCGATACTCCAGACCTGACACCTCTCCAACGTGAGGCTCTTCGAGGATTGTTCGGTCGACCGGACCTCCGAGAACACCCACCCCGGTCAGCGGGTCGTGGGATCGTGTTCTATCCGCCTCCACCTCCCGCCCCAAGCCGATGGGAACGAGTACGTACTTGGATTCAAGACCTGCTTAGACG
>SDBU01007043.1_pt1 | contig 13081 bp, 11 predicted proteins | sample 2277071 | NCBI WGS metagenome assembly SDBU01 (sample SAMN10397929, study PRJNA504765) | marine sediment metagenome | isolation source: marine sediment core GS08_GC12, 126 cmbsf | place: Arctic Ocean: Gakkel Ridge, Loki's castle | collected 2008 | reverse complement strand
GTGCTGGTGGGGGTGATTTCCTCTGACTCGCATTCTACAGTGCTTTGGTCGCAGCTGGTCTTTTTGCCCTCTATGTTACTGGGCGGGCTGATGATTCCTTCCAGCGTGCTGCCTCCGGCCCTCAGCAAGGTAGGGCTCCTGTTGCCCAGCACCCATGCTATGCACGCCTTTCAGGGACTGGGCTGGAATCTAGATAGTGGTTTTGATCCATTCTGGTCAGTTATTATCTTACTGGCAGGTGGGATACTGTCTTTTGGGCTTGCTGTTTATCTGTTTAGCTGGGACCGACACAACACCACTCGCCGTGGCCATCCTCTCCTGGCTTTCCTGGCTTGGTTGCCCTACGTTGTTGGAGTCTTGCTACCCTAAGCAGAGAACTGAATAGAGAGCCTGACCAAGTAAGTATAGAGGTGCTTTAAGAACTCCCTTCTTCTACAGAAAAGTGGATAAAGGGTCTGTAAATAAGAGATAAGTTGTAAGAGAAAAAGTATAAGTTGAACAGAAGGGGGAAGCTCCTCTTTAGGGCACCTGGCAAAGGAGCCTCTCTCTTTATCTAAAGTGATCTTGGAAGGATGATTTAAATAATCAATTATTCTAAAAAAATTGAGGACAAGGACTTGACAAAATTTTTTTTTGTGGTAATCTTATAGCAAGTGAATATATGAATTTACTCAGCTAAGACTAAGGCATGAAACAGGATACGCTTGAGCTGGCAGAGCTTCGCCGAGGTACCTTGTCGGTGGGAAGCCATCCAAGCAGTACTTCACAAAACCCCGGGACCGGGGTATAATCTGAACAGGTTGCAATTGCCTGAAAAGAGCAAAAAATGGTTAGTGAGTGTGATTTCCTTAAGGCCTTGGCTGATGACACCCGGCTAAAAATCATTAGATCTTTGAAAAAGAAAGCTTACTACGTGTCGGATTTAGCCAGAGACCTAGAGATGAATAAATCTGCAATCTCTCAACAGTTAAGGTTGTTAAAGGAAGTAGATTTGGTCAGTGCGGAAAGAGAGGGACGTTGGGTTAGCTATTCCATCAACAGGGTTACTCTGGAAAGGTACGGCAGGAGAATAGCCGAAATATGTGCGGGATGGCGCAGCTATAGTGACGTTTTTGGAGGAATAAAGCCTCCTGAGAGAGAAAAGTCTAAGGGAGTACTAGTAAAGTACCGGAGACTGCTGGAAGGGGAGTTGAGAAAGGTTAGTGTGAGACTGGAGGCACGGGAAAAATTAAGCTAAGCTAGGAAAGGGATTTTTTTTTACCCAGATGGTTTATTATGTGCGTAACTGATTAATCAAAGAGGAGGTGAAAGAATTATGTTCAGAGCAAAAGGACGAACAATGATGCTTATCGGTCTTATCGGGGTGATATCGCTGATAATCGGATTTTCCACCTTCATATCACTTGCTGCTGAAGGTCCCGACAAGCGACCGAGCTATAGCATCACCAAGCCACCTCAGTCAATGGATCAGTATTACCCTCCCCAATCCCAGGCACCGGTGTATCTCCTGCAGATGTTTGAGCTGGAAGGTGCGTTTTCAGGCATCATGGCTAACATGCAGCAGGGTAATTTTGAGGCCGCCCAAGGCGCCTACCAGGGTTTTCTGGCAAAGTACAAAGAGCTCTCGGAGATGGTACCCGAGTGGAAAGACTACTTTGACATGGAGCTGGTAGAAGCATTGGGAGAGGCGCTTCAAAGCGGTGACCCGGGGCGGATTCAGCAGACAATGGGAGGAGTGGGTCAGACTTGCGGAAGCTGTCATCGTGACAATATGCTGGGAACGTGGTATCGGTACGCTTGGAAGGACTTTCATGAGATATCGGTACAGGATCCGGTAAGCCAGCAAGAAGTTGGCTGGAAAGACTACATGTATATGGTGGCCGGCGACTTTGGCGGTATCGGGGGTGCTCTGCAGCAGGGACAGGCTGAGGGAGCCAGAATGGCTTATCAGAGCCTTAGCAGCCGCATGGAAGGACTGAAAAAGGCGTGTGAAAACTGTCATGAGAGCGAGCGACTTTATTATGTCAGTGAGGATGTGATGGAGATCCTGGATACGATGGGAGCTGAACTGACCAAGGAGAAGCCGAATCCTGCCCAAATCGGAGAACTCTCCGGTCAACTGGGGATGGTTAGTTGCCGAGGATGTCACCTGGTACATATGCCAGCAGCTATGGTTCAGGAGGCCTGGAAAGAGTAAGGCCTTCTAGCAGAGGGAAACGAAATTAAGAGGCAAGAATTTTTTGATTTGAGATGGAAAGCGATAGTTTTTACAGGCACATGCTCAGACGGAAGAATAAGTTTAGAATCCTGCAGAGTCTGAGTTATAGAGGGAAGATACATAAGCTCTTTAATAGGGAAAAGCTTAAGAATATAGGCCAGAGGGTGGTGAGAAGTAGTTAGGCCGTTAGTCGGAAGAGGAAGGTTTTGCAATTAAGAGAAGTGTGCAAAGGCTAGTTTCTCCTGGGAGAGCTTTTCAGAGGAAGAATAGAGAAAGCCACCAGCTGCTTTAGTCTGATAAGCAGCCTCTATTAATAAAAGGATACGTGAAAGTGTTTATGAGCACAGGCCAGTGTCCTGAAGGACAAATAAATGCTTAGATTTAGAGTTCCGACCGCAACAGTTGAACGTTTGTCAATTTACTTGAGAACCCTAAGAAGGTTAGACGAGGAAAGGGTCATCCCCTCTCAGGAACTAGCGGACTTAGTGGGTACCTCCGACGCGCAGATAAGAAAAGATCTAACATATTTCGGAGAGTTTGGCGTCCCCGGTCAGGGATATCGGGTGGGGGTATTGAAAGGAGAAATCTCTCATATTCTCGGTGTGGATAAAATTTGGTGGACAGTGTTGGTAGGAACAGGAAATTTAGGAGCAGCTCTTCTTGCCTATCCAGGATTCAAACTGCATGGCTTTAAAATAAAGGTAGCTTTTGACAATGACCTCTCCAAGATAGGGAAGATGTGGCAAGGAGTGAAAATTGAGGATGTAGAGAAGATTCCCCAGATTCTATCCGAAGAGGAAATAAAGATAGGAATCATAACTACTCCAGCCAAAGCCGCTCAAAAAGTAGCCAATAGATTGATAGAAGGTGGAGTAGAGGGAATCTTGAATTTCGCTCCCACCAGGATTTCTGTTCCAGAAGGGGTAAAACTGAAAAGTGTCGATTTGAGCATAGAGCTGGAAGGTTTATCCTATTTTTTGGGTGAAAAAAAGGAATACTAGGAGACCGATATGGAATGGTGCTTGTCTTCTCAGGTTTTGCGATCAGGTTTCATAGAGGAGGTGGAGAAAAAATCGGAGCAGAGAGTTAATGATTGCTATCAATGCGGGATGTGCACGGGAGGGTGCCCGGTAACCTTTTACATGGATTATCCTCCCAACCAAATTATGAGAATGATTCAATTAGGGATGCGAGAGAAGGTGCTATCCAGTAAAACTATTTGGGTCTGTGCTTCCTGCCATACCTGCACTACCCGCTGTCCCAAAGAAGTAGATTTGGCTGAAGTAATGGATACTCTCCGTCAAATGGCCTATCAGGAGGGGCGAAAAGCAGCCGTAGAAGAGGTTCAGATCTTTCACCAGATCTTCCTGGAAAATGTTCGTAGATATGGACGGCAATACGAGATGGGCTTGGTGGGTAATTATAATTTGAATAGCGGCCATTTCTTTAAAGACATAAAGCAAGCGCCTAAATTGTTTTTTCGGGGAAAGTTAAAGATGCTTCCCAGAAGAATAGATGTAAGAAAGATGAAGGGAATATTCCGAAAAATAACTAATCTAGAGAATAAAGCATGAAGTATGCCTACTATCCTGGCTGTAGTTTACATTCCACGGCTAAAGAGTACGGTGTGTCTGCCCAAGCGGTGTGTCAACTACTAGAGATCAAATTAGAAGAGGTTCCCAGGTGGACTTGTTGTGGAGCTACCTCCGCCCATTCTATTGACCGTTTGCTATCTGTTGCTCTGCCAGTCAAGAACCTGCTTGAAGTCCAGAAGATGGATCAAGATATGCTAGTTTGTTGTGCTGCCTGCTATAACCGTCACCGAATAGCCAATAAAGTGATGCAGGAAAATGAGGAGGAAAGAAAGAAGATCAATGAGATCCTGCAGGAAGAGTATGAGGGGAAGGTGAAGGTAAGGCACCTTTTGGATATTTTGATAAATGATTACCGCCCGGAGAAAGTTAAGCAGAAAATGAAAAAAGAGCTCAAGGGACTGAAGATTGTTTCTTATTATGGCTGTCTTCTGAACCGTCCTCCTGATATCGTGGGTTTTGATGATCCCGAGGATCCGGTCAGTCTGGACAGGATTGTAGAAATAACCGGAGCTAGCCCTATTGATTGGTCGTACAAGACTGAGTGTTGTGGAGCTAGTTTTTCCCTGAACCGAACCGAGATTGTTATCAAGCTATGTCATGATATTTTGAAGACCGCCAAAGAAGAAGAGGCGGATTGTGTCGTGGTCGCCTGTCCCTTATGCCAGGCTAATCTGGATATGCGTCAGCAACAAATTGAAAAAGAGTATCAAGAGGAGCTGAATCTGCCGGTGCTTTTCTTCACCCAATTGCTGGGACTAGCTGGAGAAATACCCCTTCGTTCTCTAGGCTTAGATAAGCATATGGTTGATCCTATGCCCCTTCTTAAAAAGAAGAAGATACTTTGAGGAGAATTTGAGATGATACGGATTGGGGTCTTTGTCTGTCATTGTGGAATTAACATCGCCCGAACGGTGGATGTGAAGCGAGTGGCAGAGGAAATCAAGGCTGTGCCGGGCGTGGAATTTTCCACTGACTATAAATTCATGTGCTCAGACCCGGGGCAAAATCTGATCAAAGATGCTATCAAGGAGCATCAGTTGAATAGAGTCATTGTGGCCGCCTGTAGTCCCCGCATGCACGAGTCCACTTTCAGAAAAGCGGTTCAGGAGGCCGGACTAAATCCTTATCTTTGTGAGATGGCCAATATTCGTGAACATTGCAGTTGGGTGCATGAAGACAAAGATGAAGCCACCAAAAAGGCTTTCCATCTGATTGATTCCTTGCTAGAAAAAGTAAGCAAGAATCAGGCCCTAATAGATATTAAAGTTTCTGTAACCAAGAAGGTAGTGATCATTGGGGCAGGCATAGCCGGTATCCAAGCAGCTTTAGACATTGCCGATGGTGGGATAGAGGTAATCCTGGTAGAAAGAGAACCTTCCATTGGCGGAAAAATGGCTCAGCTATCTGAGACTTTCCCCACTCTCGATTGTTCTCAATGTTGCTTGACTCCCAAAACGGTTCAGGTGAGTCAAAGCGAAAAAATCACTCTTTACACTTATGCGGAAATAGAGGATATCAGCGGTTATGTTGGTAATTTTGAGGTGAAGATAAGGAAAAAGGCAAAGTCTGTCAAAGCCGATCTCTGCACTGGATGCGGAGATTGCTGGAATCGGTGCCCTGCTAAACGCATTTCCAGTGAGTTCAATGTAGGGTTGGGTCAAAGGACGGCTATCTATAATCTTTTCCCTCAGGCTGTACCTAACGTTCCGGTGATCGATCGCCAAAACTGCCGCTACTTTCAGAAGGGCAAATGCAAGGTCTGTGAAAAAGTCTGTCCTCGCGATGCTATCGACTATGCTCAAAAAGATGAGACAATCACCGAAAAAGTGGGTGCCATCATCGTGGCCACCGGTTATGACCTCTATTCCATCGACAAAAAGGAGAATAGCGATCCGTACAAAGGTTACGGAGAATACGGGTATGGTAAATATGAAGATGTTATTTCCGGTCTTCAGTTTGAGAGATTATGCAGTGCTATCGGCCCTACCGGAGGAGAGGTGAGAAGGCCTTCCGATGGTAAAGTTCCCCGAGAGGTCGTTTTTATCCAATGCGTTGGGTCCCGCCACAACTCCAAGGGAATCCAGTATTGTTCCAAGATATGTTGTATGTATACAGCTAAACACACTATACTTTATAAACACAGGGTTCCTGAAGGTCAAGCATACGTGTTTTACATGGATATTAGGTCAGGGGGTAAGAATTACGACGAGTTTGTCAGACGGGCCATCGAAGAAGAAGGAGCCATGTATCTTCGAGGAAGGGTTTCCCGAATTTTCAAAAAGGGAGATAAGATGGTAGTTAAGGGAGCCGATACTTTGAGTGGCAGCCAGGTCAAGATAGAAGCGGATATGGTAGTTCTAGCTACCGCCATTCAGAGTTCGCACGGCAGCACGGAAGTAGCCCGAAAATTGGGTATCTCTTATAATGAGCATGGTTTCTTTACCGAAGCCCACATAAAACTAAGACCAGTGGAGACAAATACGGCCGGGGTATTCTTGGCTGGAGCCTGTCAGGGGCCTAAGGATATTCCGGATGCAATTGCCCAGGGAAGTGCAGCAGCAAGCAAGGTCTTGGGGCTTCTGTCAGCCAATGAGATATCTCAGGAACCCATTGTGGCGGAGGTGGATGAGGAAATATGTAGTGGCTGTGGTTTGTGTGTTGCTGTCTGTCCCTACGAAGCTCGAGAATTGGATGAGCTAAAGGGGATCTCCAGGGTTGCCGAAGTACTTTGTCAGGGTTGTGGGGCCTGTGCTGTTACCTGTCCCAATGGGGCAACTCAGCTTAGAAATTCTGCCAAAGATCAGATTATGTCGATGATTGATGCTCTAGTGTAATGAGTTAACCAGGGCACTAGCAGTTAGAGGCAGGAGGGCTTTTGATAGCCAAGAACGAGCAGAAATTCAAAAATAGAGGGATTATCCAGGAGAGGTCTGTGAGGGATAAGATTGAAAAATAATAAGGATGGGGCAGTCCTGGTTGTGGGCGGTGGTATTGGGGGAATGAAGGCATCCTTTGACCTGGCAGAAATGGGATTTAAGGTTTCTCTTGTGGACAGACAACCCTGCCTGGGAGGAGTGCTATCACAACTGGATAAATGGTTTCCCGACAATAGCTGTGCCATGTGCCAAATAATGCCAAGTTTTTCGTCGAAGCGAGAGCCTTCCCAATTTTGCCTGCGTAACTGCTTTCAGCATCCTAATATCGACATCATAACTTACAGCGATTTGGATGGAGTGACCGGATCAGCAGGTGATTTCAAGGTCTCTCTTAAAAGAAAAGCCCTATATGTAGATCCCGAAAAATGTACCGGATGCGGGATATGTGTGGAAAAGTGCCCAGTTGAAATCAAAGATGAATTCAATGAGGGTTTCGGTTTGCAGAAAGCCATCTATGTGAGATATCCCCAGGCAACTCCTCCTCTTTACCTTATCAATCTGGACAAATGTACCCGCTGCGGTATTTGTGAGAAGCACTGTGAGCCACAAGCTATTGAGTTTTCCCAGCAAGATAGTGTAGAACAAATAAATGTAGGTGCCATTATTTTAGCGGCTGGATTTGAGGAATTCGATCCTGGCGGTATTTCAGAATATGGCTATAGTCGATTTCTAAACGTGGTGACCAGTATTGAACTTGAACGCATGTTCAGCGGTGGGGGCCCCTACAAAGGGATGCTAGTGCGTCCTTCCGATGGAAAAATGCCGAAAAAAATAGCTTTTATCCAATGTGTTGGTTCAAGAGACCACCAGAGGAAGTATTGCTCCTCCGTGTGTTGTATGTATGCAACTAAAGAAGCTATGCTGATAAAGAAGATTATTCCCCAGGTTGATTGTCAGATTTTCTTTATGGATATGAGGACATATGGCAAAGGCTATGATGAGTACTATAACAGGGCTGAGGGTGGTGAATACGGAGTTAAGTACATTAGATCTCGACCCTCGGCTGTGGAAGAGGTATCTGGAAGCAAGGATTTGAGGATAGTCTATCAAACAGAGACGGCAGAGTTACAAAAAGAAGATTTTGACCTGGTCGTTTTGTCTGTGGGATTGCAGGCCCCTGACAAAGCCCAAAGACTAAGCAAGATACTGGACATTGAGTTAACCGAAGATGGCTTTTTTAGTACTAAGAGGTTCTCTACCGTTGAAACCGAGAGAGAGGGAATTTATGTCTGTGGCGCTTTGTCTGAACCGAAGGATATCTCTGAAACCGTAACTGAGGCAAGTTCAGCCGCAGCCAAGGTTGCCTCATTGCTTTCCCAGGTCCGGGGTAGCAAGGCAAAGAAAAAGACGCCTTCTGAGGAATTAGATGTTAGCGGGCTTGATCCCAGAGTTGGGGTATTCCTCTGTCGTTGTGGAACGAGTATCGCTGAAGTGATTGACCTTAAGCAAGTGTCAGAATATGTCAAAAAAATGCCGGGTGTGGTCTGGGTTGAGGAGAATCCCTATCTATGTAAAAGTGAAGCACAAGAAAAGATAAAGAAGATAATAGCTGAACAGAAATTGAATAGAGTTGTGGTGGCATTGTGCAGCCCTCGCCTTTATAAGTCCCGCTTCATTGATGCCATTGGGCAGGCAGGGCTTGCTCCCAATCTACTGGAGCTGGTGAACATTCGTGAGCAATGTAGCTGGGTGCACAGAAATGATTCTGAGGCGGCTACCGAGAAGGCAAAGAATCTGGTCGCCATGGGAATCGCTAAATGTAGGCATTTGAATGTTATTAATGAGATCCCTTCCCCGCTTAGCGTGGAGCCCAAAGGGCTGGTTATCGGGGGTGGACTGGCAGGGCTCTCTTCCAGTCTGGCTTTGGCCGAGCAGGGTTTCGAGGTATTCCTGGTAGAAAGAGAACCCCAGCTGGGAGGTAACCTGCATCATATCTTCTATACTTTAGATGGGAATGATCCTCAAAAACTTCTGCAGGAAATGATGCAGCGGGTAGAAAATCACAAATTAATTCATATTCATAAGAATGCGGAAATCAAAAGAATTTCAGGGAAGGTTGGAAGCTATAAAACCAGCCTAGAAATCGGCCATCAGAAAAAGAAAAAAGATGAGAAGGAAGGAGAAAAGCAACTTGTGGAAATAGGACACGGGATCATTATCGTGGCTACGGGGGGAGCTGAATATCAACCGCAGGAGTATTTATTTGGGAAGGAAGAAAAAGTGATCACTCAGAGAGAGTTAGAGGAAAGAGTGGCCAAAGATGCTAGCAGTTTGAGCTCCGCCAAGAATATAGTGATGATTCAGTGTGTTGGTTCCCGGGATGACAGAAGACCTTATTGTAGTAGAATATGTTGTTCTCAGGCTATGAAAAATGCTCTTGCCATTAAGAGGATCAATCCCAGCTCTAATATATTCGTTCTTTATCGAGATATAAGGACCTATGGATTCAAGGAAAAGTATTATTTAAAGGCGAGAAATGAAGGCATAATCTTCATCAGATATGATCTCGCCAATAAGCCGACCGTTAGGGCGGAGAACGGAAGGCTGAGAGCAGAGATTAATGATCCGATACTAGATGAGAGAATACTGATTGAAGCTGATCTGGTGGTATTGAGCCCGGGAATAGTTCCGCATGACTGCGAGGAGTTAACTAAACTGCTCAGTTTACCCCTTACCTCGCAGGGATTCTTTGCCGAAGCTAACCTGAAATTCCGTCCGGTCGATTTTATTAATGATGGTATTTTTCTCTGTGGCTTAGCCCATTCGCCGAGATCGATAGATGAATCGATATCGCAGGCAGAGGCAGCCGCTGCCAGGGCGGCTACCATATTATCTAAAGATTATCTAGAAGCTGGAGAGATAACCGCCTCGGTGAAAGAGAAGCGGTGCAGTGGATGCGAGATATGCATTCTTGTCTGTCCCTATGAAGCCAGGACAATCGATGCGGAAAGTAGAGTAGCAAAAGTAACTGGAGCACTGTGTCGGGGCTGCGGGGCTTGTGCGGCTGCCTGTCCCAATGGTGCTAGTGCGCTGAGAGCTTTTGAGAAGGATCAGATACTCTCTATGGTTGATGCTGCCCTGGGGAGTTAGCCCATGAAAGACAAGCACTGAAATAGCTTAAGATTTTCTGGAAAGGAAGTGTAGAAATGAGCGAAGAATTTGAGCCCAGAATAATTGCTTTCGTGTGCAACTGGTGTAGCTATGCTGGAGCAGACCTGGCTGGCACCGCCCGGATTCAGTATCCAGCCAACGTTAGAATAATTCGCCTGATGTGTAGTGGTTCATTGGATCCGGTTTATGTAATTAACTCCCTGCTTCTAGGTGCCGATGGAGTCCTTATTGGAGGCTGTCATCCGGGAGATTGTCATTATGTTAGTGGTAATTATAAGGCCAGAAGAAGGATGACCGTTTTGAAAGAGATCCTTAAGACCCTGGGTTTTGAGGAGAATCGGGTCTGGTTGAAGTGGATAAGTGCCAGTGAGGGTCAAAAATTTGCTGATACCATAAAAGAGATGGTGCAGCAGCTTAAAAAACAAGGTCCTAATCCTATAAGAGAGAAGTGGGACGTTTAAGGGAGAGGCGATGTCCAAAAATGCCTACTTAGAAGTTAAGGATGGAAAATCACTGGAGAGCATTAAGAATCTCTTAAAAGCTCTCCTGAACAAAAATTTGGTAGATGCTCTTCTCGTTCCCCAGGAGGTTCCCTCCGGAGAGAACGTCTTTCAAACTCTGGTTACAGATAGTGATCATCTGGAAAAGGCAAATCCTCTGGCTCCCGTAATGCCGGTTAACTCAGCAGAATTGATAGCCCATCTAACAGTAACTAGTCCCGGTAAGAAGATAGGAGCTGTCTTGAGATCGTGTGAAATAAGGGCACTGATAGAACTGGTTAAACTTAAGCAGGCTACACTGGATAATCTTCTCATTGTGGGCATAGATTGTCTGGGAACCTATTCAGTTACTGATTATGCCGATTTTATTAAAACAACTGATGGAAAATCTTCCCCCACCGGGGTGATATTGGCTAGCGCCCAGGAGGGCAAGGAAATTTCGGTCAATGGCCATAATCCCAGGAGCGCCTGTCAGGTATGTGAATTCCCTGCTCCGCCCAATGTTGACCTGGCTATTGGTTTAATCGGAATTGATCCTAAGAAGGAAATTCTCCTTCAAGCTTTTAGCACGGCTGGCGAGGGAATTCTTAGCAAATTAGAACTGGAGAAAGCCAGGGAAACAAATAAGAGAGAGGAAATACTCACCGCCCTGCTGGAAAAGAGGAAAAAGAAAAAGAGTCAGATGTTTGAAGAAACTGAAAAAGAGGTCTCGGGTATAGCAGGTTTGCTGGCTCTGTTTTCCGGCTGTATTGGCTGCCATAATTGTATGACTGCCTGCCCCATCTGTTATTGCAAACGGTGCCTCTTCGAGACATCTACCTTTGACTATCCCCCGCAGAAGTACCTGGGGATGGCTAAGAGAAAAGGAGCTATTAAGATGCCGACTGACACTTTACTCTTTCAGCTGACCCGGATGAACCACATGATCACCTCCTGCGTTGGATGCGGCCAGTGTGAAAGCGCTTGTCCTAATAATATTCCTTTACTTAAAGTTTTTCGTACCGTAGGGGACAAGGTACAAAAGATATTTGATTATGTTCCGGGAAGAAAAATAGAAGAGGAACTTCCTCTGGCTACCTTTAAGGAAGATGAGCTTAAAGAGGTAGGAGGAGAATAGGAGGACGATAAGATGGCTGAAGAAAAGATTATCTCAATGAGCGAACTTGACTCTAACTTCAAGTATGAAGTTGCTAAACAACCCGGCGGAGAGAACATTATGCGCTGTTTTACCTGTGGTACCTGTCCCGCTGGCTGTCCGGTGAGAGAAATCGATGATAGATATGATCCCCGCAAGATAATCCGCATGGTTGTTCTGGGAATGAAGGAAAGAGTTCTTTCCAGTGACTTTGTCTGGTTATGCTCCGGTTGTTATACCTGTCAGGAGCGTTGCCCTCAAGATGTGAGAATTACCGATGTGATGAGTGTCTTGAAGAATCTGGCGGCTAAAGAGGGTTATCTCCATCCCTCTTTAGTCAAACAGGCGGAACTTATACAAAGGTACGGAAGACTGTATGAGATAGACGAGTTCGATAACAAAAAAAGAGGTAGAGTCGGTCTGCCACCAATTGTTATGAATGGTAAAGAGACAGAGGAGATCTTCAAGATGACTGGGGTAGATAAACTAGTTGTGCCCAAAGGAGGAGAATGAGATGAGGTATGCACTCTTCTTAGGTTGCACCATACCGGCGCGAGCCAGAAACTATGAGCTTGCGGCTAGAAGGATTGCTCTAGAATTCGGCATTGAACTCATTGACATTGAAAAATTTTCCTGCTGCGGCTTCCCCGTCAAATCAATAAACGGGGAGACTTCACTGCTTCTATCAGTCAGAAATTTAAGTCTGGCTGAAAAAAAGGGTCTAGATATCTGCACCCTTTGTAGTGCTTGCACCGTCAATCTTACCGAAGCCAATAAAGAACTGAAGGAGAATAGCAGGTTAAGGGATTCCACCAATGATAAACTAGGGAAAATAAAGAGAGAATACCAGGGAAAAATCAGGGTGAGACATTTTGCCAGGATACTTTACGAGGAGATAGGGCTGGCTAAGATAAAGAAGAAGATAAAGAAGGATCTAAGCGGGCTCACATTTGCGGCTCATTATGGTTGTCATTATATAAAGCCCTCCAATGTTTATGATCATTTTGATGATCCCGAGCATCCCCGCACGCTGGACGAGCTGATTGCTGTCACCGGAGCAAAATTTGTCCATTATGATAGCAGAAAGCAATGCTGTGGGGGAGCCCTATTGGCCGTGGATGAAACCCTTTCCTTGACCCTGGCCAAGGAAAAAATCGAGCATATTAAGAGTTCCGGCGCTGACGCCATTACTCTGGTCTGTCCCTTCTGTAGCGTCATGTACGATGACAACCAGAAAAAGATTGAATCAACCTTTAATGTGAGTTACAATCTGCCGGTACTATATTATCCGCAAGTTCTGGGTTTGGCTTTGGGTATCGAAGCCAAAGAACTTGGATTAAATATGAATCGGGTCAAAACAGCCGAGTTAATTAACAGATTGGAAGGTAAGAGAAATGAGCCCTAACAAAACCAGTAAAACAGGCTCTGTAATGGTGATTGGAGCAGGAATAGGAGGTATTCAGGCATCGCTTGATCTGGCCGACTCGGGGTATAAGGTATATCTTATAGACCAGCGTGCTGCTATTGGGGGAACCATGGCCCAACTGGACAAGACCTTCCCCACTAACGACTGTGCCATGTGCATT
>SDBU01007042.1_pt1 | contig 13081 bp, 12 predicted proteins | sample 2277071 | NCBI WGS metagenome assembly SDBU01 (sample SAMN10397929, study PRJNA504765) | marine sediment metagenome | isolation source: marine sediment core GS08_GC12, 126 cmbsf | place: Arctic Ocean: Gakkel Ridge, Loki's castle | collected 2008 | reverse complement strand
ATTGGCGGCATTGCTCTCTGATGCAACTCTAAAAACAGGAATTAAGACCATACCAAATGCGTTAGATAAAATTGAGCAGCTTGATGGCAAAACATTCAAATTTATTAGCGGAATAAAATCCGGTGGCGCAATTGCTCAGGAAATAGAAAGAGTTATGCCAGAGGCAGTAGGTGAAATAAATGGTCTCAAAACAGTAGATTATACCGCTATAATCGGATTGTTAATCAACGCGGTTAAAGAATTAGCAAGAAAGGTGAATGAAAATGGCAAGGCAAATCTTACCAGCATTAGACCTTAGAACTTCAGAGGAAAAACGCGGTTTATCCAGCTCGCAACGTAATCTGCAAGCGATAACAGGTATCCTGCAAACTCTCGGAAAAGCAGAGCAGCAGCGCCGAGAAAGTCAGCAGTTGGATAGGATAGCGACAGCTATTGCAAATGGGGCTACTTCTATTGAAGCCATTAACGCAATAGTGAAGCAGCAGTCCCAAACCGGCACTGGTTTTCAGGGCATATTACAGAAGATAGGCGGAGCATTTCAACCGTCACCTGGTGGTGTACAGCGAGGCGTACAGGAATCTATTATCGGCCAGAGATTGCAACAGATATTGACGCCTAAAGGAGAGGTTCCACCTGGACTCGAGCCGACAGGTGCTTCGGTAAGCCCTACTGGTAAAGTGACGACAAGATTTGGGCAGCCAAAAGAAGAACAAGCATTATTTGATCAAACGAAAGCTGATAAGAGTTTGGATAGAGATATTAAGATATTAACCAATAAAGATACTAAGGGGAATCTGAAAGCATCGGCAATCCAGCGGGCAAAAGCACGAAAACGATTGAGGCGTAATCCGAGTTTGCAGGATATTGTACCTGGCAAAGCCAACTATGCAGAAAACGTGGAAGGCAAACCAAGAGTGAAAGTGGGGACATTCGATAAGGCTTTTGGAAAAGAAGCATATACGAAAGCATTGCGAGAAGCGAAAGACGAAGGATTGGCAAAAGGAGCTACGGAGACCAGTGTAGAAGCTGATTTCAATTCCTGGTGGGATAAACAGGTAGCTAAGGAAGCGGAAGATACATTTATTAAATTTGTGCCGAGGTCGGAATTTCAGGATATATCCGAAACGCAGGATATTGAGGTTCCTGGACCTCAACCCCGCAGTACCCCGCAAGATATTAGACCTGGGCAAGCCAAAGAAATATCTGATACACGCTTGCAAGCCGCACCTGATGCACGGCTTGATTCGGTATGGGATGAATTATCAACCGACCAGAAAAAACAGATCCTTACTCAGATAGATCAAAACCCCGAAAATATTGAAACGATAATAACTAATGTTTTAGCAAGGATACAAGGTGCCGGATATTAAAGAAATTTCATTCGAGAACTTAACTGAAACTCCAATAAAGAATATCAGTTTTGACAATCTGGCTACACCAATTCAACAACCCAGGATTGAAGAGTTGTCTTTTAATGATTTATCACAGCCAGCAGACCCAAACGATGTGAATGTGTTGGCCGGAGAATTTATTAATGCAACACAAAAATCAGAACGACCAGGGCTAATCGGACGAGGCTTTAAGCAATTTGTTAACAAATTTTTCTCCGAACCGGCAAGGACAATACTTACAGAAGGTGGGGCAGGAGATATTGATACCACTCTGCGATTGGCAGAGTCTGGTACTTTACCAAAACCAGCCGAGAAACCTCGAAAATTTTCTCTCCGTGAATTAGGAGAAGCGATTAGGCAATCGAATAAATTATCGCTTGAAGCCCGGAAAGAAACGAGAAAAGCGGCTGAGGAAATGGTTCCTGCATTTGAAATTCCCGCAGCCAAAACAACACAGGAAAAAGCGGTAGACATAACCGCCGGAGTTACAGCCTTTATTGGCCGGCTTTTTGCAACTCGTAAATTCTTGGGCATCCAGCGAGGCAATTTTGCTGGTAGTATCGTTACTTGGGAAACGGAAAACATCGCTACTGGTGGTTCGCCTGGTACTGGTGCCGCAATGAGACTGGCGCTCGGTGGAATAGATAAAATCCCAGCGACTACAATGATAGGTAAGACCGCGAAATTGGGAGCAGAGAGTAGTTTGTTCGGCGGTTTAGCTGCCGCAGCAGGTGGTAACTTTGAAGAGGTAGCCATAGCCGCTTTAATTCCTTTAGGATTTAGAGCGTGGAATACTTCGTTGCGGGGAATAGCTAAAGGTCGGGCGAAAAGAGCCATTAAGAACCTCAGAACTGAAGGCAAAAGATATGGTATCAATCTTGATAAAGTGCCGGATGAAGCGTTGGATATAATAGTAAACGCTGGAAAGCAGGCTAAATTTTGGAACAAAGAGCTTACAAAAGGCAAAATATCAGACCAAGTATACGAACAGCGATTATCTGAAATCAGTGATAGACTAAAGCCGATTCTCAAAGCAATTGCCCGGCAACAGCCGATAGTAACCCCGAAGGCCGAGCCATCCAAGCCCACAGAACCCCCAACAGAGCGACTTCCTGCCGAAATTCGGGGGGTAAAGCCTGCCGAGGGTATCAAAGTACCCCCAAAACCAATACAGGCCAAACCAGAGGCATTAGCCCGCCCCGCAGCAGAGGGGCCTGGAGAGACAACGGCAGATAAGCAGTTAGACATTTGGCAAGAAGAAGGGCATTGGTTTGTTGGGACGACAGACAGGAAAGATTATTTGCATGATGGACCCACTGGACTCAAAAAGTTCAACACAAAGGCGGCCGCTCAAAAAGCTGGTAAGAAATGGCTAAAAAAACTCATCAACGAGTCAATGGCTAAGCCTGTAGCAAAGGAGGTGACATGGAAAAAGGTTGCTCTGCCTGCAACCAAAATTATCGATAAAGACGGCGAACCGTTGGTTGTATTTCATGGGACTGATGAAACCTTTACAACATTTCGTAATAACCCCGAAGGTGGCCCTATTGGCTTTTTTGCCGAGTCTTTAGAATATGCGAAAGTATACGGACGTAATATTAAAGCAGTATATCTTGACATTCAGAACCCAATAGACTTTACAGAGATGACGGAAGAAGCTCTTGGCCGAGAGCACTTTGCACCCAAAGAGATCGTAGCTGGACTACAAGCAGCGGGTGTTGATACCTCGTTTATCAACCCTTTAGAATATGAGGAATTTCGGGCGGACGAAGAGCATGAGATATGGGAATACTTTGACTTGGAAGAAGGACTTGGAGCAAATGTATATTTTGGTGTTAAAGATTTTTATGGGGAATTAAAAAAACAGGGTTTTGATGGGTTAATTTTGGGAAGGGAAAATTGGTATGATGGTAAAGTATATGTACCGTTTAGTCCTAAACAAATCATAAGTGCTGAATCATCTTTTGAACCATCCGCTGGGCAAGCTGTGCCTGGCGTTTCCCAAGCCCGCCCCGTAGCAGAGGAAAAGGTGTTGTATAGAGGTGAGAGAAGAGGCAAAGGCCCGCTGGTTCCGAATATAAGAACACCAGAGGATATAACTGAAATGGCGAAAGGCGTATTTAATAAAAAGATTGCTGAAATAAAAGCTATTATAGCAGAACCCCAAATAAGTGATATGGACAGGCGTAACGCAAAATTGACACTAAAAGACTTTGAAAGAAAAAATGAACAACTTAAAGAAAAAGCAAGAATAATCAAAACAAGTGGTTTGATATGGTTGACAGGTGATGTAGGTGTAGCCCGTAAATATACTGGCGAAACTGGCATTGTACAAGAATACAATCTTGTTAAGGGGAGGGAGTTAGATTGGACATCAAAAAAAGAATTATTCTTGGACGATTTTTATGATATTTTGAAAACTATCGGTATCACAGACCGGAATACAATAGAAAATATTATGAGTAATACAAGTCTTGATGACGCCGAAGGAAAAGCTGCAAGTTTAGCAGAACTGTTTCGCAACAAAAACGTGGATATAGTTGTCCCTGCAATTAGAAAGGCTGGATACGACTATGTTCATATCAACGATAGAGGCGATGATAATTATATTATATTAAATGCAAAAGTAACCCAAGCCCGCCCCGCAGCAGAGGGGAAGGCAAAACCTGCAGCCGAGAAAGAGGTAATCACAGTAGAAAAACCTATAGAAGTTAAAACGAAGATCCCCAAAGCCCCCAAAGAACCAGTCACAGAGACACCTACTATTCCACTGGCGGGCAAAGAGGCCCAGGTATTTCGGGAGGAGGTTAAAACTCAAGAGAAAATAACGGCAGCCGAGGCGGGTGAAGTAGGAATTGAGCCAGCAGGGGCATCCTTTACAGACCATATTGATACATTTCATTCTTATCAATTACCTGCAAAATCACGGATACCCCGAATAACCAAGCAAATGAAAAAGGTTAATGGTTTACGCTTGTCCGGCAAGATTACACCTTTTGTCGCGAATAAAAGAGTTCACAAATTAAGAAAGTTGCTTATTCAAGCAGCTATAAAAGAGAAAGTGGCTTTGAGAGTAAATAAAAAAGGCAAAGTAAAAATAGCTCTCAGGGAATCAGGGGTTTTTGTCCCGGAAGATTTTGCTACTTATGGAAAATTTAAGGACATAAAACCCTTGTTTGGTGGTGGTCAGGACATAAAACGCGCTATTCAACAGATGGATGGTAGTCTTACATTAAAAGAAAAAGAACCCATAAAAGGCCAAGCTGGTCCACTTGAACGATATGTCAAATGGCGTACCAACAAGATGAGGATACAGAAATTAAAATGGATAGACGAAAAAACGATTGAAGCGCGAGGCATTTTATCCGCTCAAGGCGGTAAGAAAGATACGCAAATTACTCTTGCCCTTGAACAGATAGGCAAAGCCAATAGGAACATCCCTATCAAGGATGTTCTCAGCAAGGAAACCTTAGCTTCGATGAGCGAAGATTCCGTAAAGGCTACGCAGGAACTAAGGCAATTATATGATGATATGCACTTGGAACAAAACGCAGCGAGAGCAATGCTTGGCCGAGACCCAATTCCATATTTAGAAAATTATTCCCCGTATATTCTCGCAGATGTAACAATATGGTCGGAAACATTTATGAAAGATAAGACGGCAAAAGCTATAGAAAAAGCTGATTTGCCAGACTACATAAAACCTAATGCTCCGTTTAATCCGAGAGCGATGGCTCGTGAGTCCGGCATTCCTTATAAAAAAAGAGTGCTGAGCGCAAAGGAACTGGTGCAAAGTTACATAAGAACCGCCGCCAATGATATTTTCAATACATCAATCATTCAAAACAACAAGGCCTTCATCGAGCAGTTAAGAGCGCAGGGTTATGGGAAGTCGGCGGATTATCTGAGTGAGTGGAATGCAGTAGCTTATGCAGGAATAAAACCAGCCCTTGAAAGAGCAGTTAAACTGCCAAAATGGGCGGAAAAGGGTATGAAATACTTTAATGCTGTCAGGGACATAGCAGTATTCCCCCTTAATTTTGCGTGGTCTTTAGGTACACAAGTAAAGTCGATAGCCCGAACAGTCGGCAAATACGGAACACCAAATACGGTCCGTGGTTTCTACAGTTGGATGAAGCCTGAGACTCGAAGGCGGGCGGCTCAGGATTATTATTCATACATAATAAAATCGCGAAAACGAGGTAGAGTAACAAGCCAAGATGCCTCTGACCTTTTGGATGTTAATGTCAAATTAAAAAGGAATGCTAAAGAGGTTGTCGAAGATTGGTCAACTGTATTTATAACAGAATTAGAAAAAATACTGACAGGAACTTCAATAGAGGCTGCTTATTTACACGGCAAAAAAAGAGGCTTGAAAGGCGAAGCATTGAAAGAATACGCCTCTGATGGTGGCGCTAAAACACAAGAAATGTATAACCTCGAAGATAAACCAATGATGTTAAATTCGTTGCACGCAAAAACATTTACACCATACCAAACTTTCGCTGTGGGTTTTGTTAATAATCTAAGAGAATTTATGGGTAAGACTGGCACACCACCGGATACGAAACTGTATGCTATATGGTCATTGATGCGATATTTGGCTGCGATGACAGCAATGAATATGATTACAAATCGGATAAGGGGCAAGGAGTGGTCTTGGTGGGATATGGCTCCTTTGCCGTTCAGGGAATTTTGGTTAAGTCCAATCGTAGCGGCGGTCACAAGAAAATGGCTACCAAGTTCTTCAGGACTGACATCACCAGTTGGGACAGCAGTACAAATAGGCAAAGGTTTCAATGATGTCTTAGAAACCGGCAGTTGGCGAAAACTCAGGAATGAAACGATAAAATATGGGCCAGGTATGCTTGGGATTCCCGGTGGAGTACAATGGTCAAGGTTAGTTGATGCCATAATAGTTTATTCGAGTGGTGGATTAATGGATAGACGAGGACGCATAATGTTTGAAATGAAAGACCCCAAAGATTTAGCCAGAGCTATATTCACAGGGGTTTGGACTACAAAAGGTGGAAGAGAAAAACTTAAACCAAAGAAAAAGGAACAGAAACCTGAAAAATTCCAATTTGAGTGAAAGGAAAACATCAAATGCCGGACATTGCAGTACACACCGAACAGATTTCACAACTTAAACAAAGCGATACGGACCAGTGGGAACATATAACTGGCTTGGAGAAGGCCCTGACCAAGCTCGTACCTGTCTGGACAACTGTTGTGTTAATGGCATTAAGTGCGATAACGGGTAGTGCCTTGACTTTTGCGGGCATGATAATTAAGTTCGCGGGGAACAAGTAATAGCAAACCGAGTTTTTTCAAACCTCTGTTGGAACGGAATCCGGCGGAGGTCTTTTCTTGTGAATAATCCATTTTGTTAAAATTTTAAGCCTTTGTGTTGCAAACACTTACGGGGGGAGCTCAAAGTATTTTCAGAAAGCCTAAAGAATTGTTTGGACAGAACTGGTTTCACCGTGTAAACTTACAATAGAAATTAAAGGAGAAAAAATGGAACGCAAACCGATACAAATGGATAAGAGAACGTGGAAGATTATCAGGTTAGACTCATTTCGACAATCTTCCGAGAAAGGCTACGCCATCACAATGGGCGGAGTCCTCGACCAATTCGCTAACAAGCTGAACAAAAAGTACAAGTATCTAAAGGACTAAGGAAAATGAAGATTGTTATAAATAGTTGCTACGGCGGGTTTGGTTTAAGTGCGGCTGCCCTTGATAAGTACGCTGAACTAAAGGGTGCGGCGAAAAAACACGAAACTTACCACGACCGTGCAGACCCCACTTTGATAGAAGTGGTTCAGATAATGGGTAGCAAGGCTAATGGCCGTTGCGCCAAGCTTAAAGTTATTGAAATCCCCGATGGTATTGAATGGGAAATTAAAGAATATGACGGAAACGAATGGGTTGCTGAAAAGCACCGCACGTGGTCTTAAGGAGTAAGGAAAAATGTGCTTAGATATAGTAGATAGCTCTGATAAGATGAAAAAGTATCTGGAGAAGAAGCCGGATGTAATCACGGCTTATAAAGTAGTAACGTCAGGAAACAACAAGCTCTGTCCTTTTATTTTTGACCACAAATTTTTCCGAAAGGGTAGTAATATAAGTAAGACAAAAGACAAGGGATGGTATGGCTACGCCCCGTATTTTCATAGTTTTGTTACCAAGAAAAACGCTCAGCAATATTCCTATTATACATTTAATACCAATTCGCGCATTATTCTCGTTACAATCAAAAAGAAAGACATCACCGCTACTGGTTTCCAAGATGGGAAAAGAGTAATCGTATCCAAACGGATTTACATAGACCCGAAAGTATATGACAAGGCGGTAGAAAAATGACACCTAAGCAGAACTACTTAGTGACCGTAGTCTACTGGTGTTGCATTGGCATTGTGCTCTGCTTCTTGGCAGTGATTCTCAGGGATGGATGCAGGGGTATACTCTGTAAGGGCACGGATGCCCTACATACTAAAAACAATTATCGCGGGGTAATTCAGTGGAAGAAAGTCGGCCCCATAAGCCGAAAGTCGCTGGTTCGAATCCAGCCCCCGCAATTAAAAATTTACTTGACAGTCCCCAATAAAGGATTATATTGATGATATGCTACGCAGTACAAAACAATCTATCGAAGCCATTCGGAGGCAATTCGGGAGCAATCCCAAGCTGCGTAGCAACTCCGTTTGGCTTTTTTATTGGAGATTGCGCAATGTATAATTACAAAGCACTGAAAATTAAAGGCAAACGGATAGATGAGCATCGACTCATTATGCAACAGCATTTAGGCAGAACACTCAGTCCAGATGAGGTTATACACCATATAGACAGCAATGGTAAAAATAACGCAATTGAAAATTTGCGACTAATGACTAAAGAAGAGCATAGCAGAAAGCATATTTTACAACGAGGTAATGCACATCTTAAAAGACCTATAGTCCACGGAACAACAAGTGGATATCGTAGGGGATGTAGATGTTCGGAATGTAAGGAACAACATCGGATAAGAAATAAAAATTGGAGAGAAAGAGTTGGAAAATAACCCCGCTATTATGGGCCTGATGGAGTTTTTCATCTTCATCCGCAGCCAGGCCGGTTTCGGCTGGCCTGGCTATATTGAAAAGTGAAAACGGGTAGTGGCGGAATAGGTAGACGCAGCGGATATGGACTGTGTAGCATGCAGGAAGTCTGTGGTGGTAATGGGAAGAGAACTGCCTCCACGTTGCAGGGTGCAAATCTCTGTCTGCCCTTTTGACAAGTTAAGACCGGCGGCGGCGAAGTAACTAATACTTTGATTCGGTGATTAGTACCTGTAAAATCTCTGGGCTTAGGCACGTGCCTGCCGCCGCTTTTTTGAAAGGAAAAAGGAAATGCCTTTATATTGTAAAAAATGTGGTTATACGTTGAATGTTTTTGGCGGCTGTATTAGGTGTGATGTTAAACAAAGTAACAAAAACAGACTAAAAAAAATGAAAGCAAAACCTAAATTGTGGCTGACGAAAACAAAAAAACTATAGCTACGAATTATGGGATAAGGAACCATTTTTTAATAAAGGACTACGTAGTTACGTTAATGAGAATGGGCCTCTTTTTTGGGTTTGTATAGCAGATTGGGAGTATCTTTATCCCCAAATGAAACTAAAGATGAACGAGAAACGCCGTCTTGTGGCTACGAAACGAGGCATTAGTTTGGCAGGGGAGAAGAAATGATAGATATTGCAAAGTTACGAAAAGAAGACATTGGGAGGTGGGTTTTGTATATTGCTCCTCACGGAAAAGCTGAAAAAGGCCGTCTTAAATCTTGGAATGAGAAATGGATTTTTGTTGTCTACCACTGCGCTGGAGAGTGGGGTAGATTCCAAAATTTCACGGGCGCTGCAACATCCCCAGATGATTTGCGATTCACAACTGCTGAGGAAGTTATTTCTGTCCGCAGAGTCGGTTCTGGCAAATTAACCCTCAAAGATGTTCCTCCGCCACAAGAAGCAAATATGATTTGATAGGGATAAGAAATGAAACTCATAACAGCGATAGTCTTTGCCCTGCTCTGTATTTTCGTCTGGGAATTCGGACGGGATTGCGGGGTAGAGCCGGAGGTGAAAAAATGAACAAAGAGGCGATTGAGTTGCTGGTAGAAGCAATAGTTAGGGGTACGCACTATCCCAACGAAAAGCCATTTGACAGAGTAGAGTTAGACAGAGATTTATACAACCAAGCCCTCACCCTCCTCAAGCAGCCGCCGGAGCCTTGCAAAACCTGTGATGGGTATGGCAAAAGAAATAAACATAACTATTCCACAGGACGAATGGACGCTATCCCTTGCGAAACCTGCGGGGGAACAGGGAAAGTTAAATGTAAATGCTGTGATACTTATGTTTGTCGTATGGATGATGAGTTAAATCCCTGCCCTGACTGCAAGCCGGAGCCTAGCGAGTTTGTGAAAGATATACGTGCTATTATTCTTAAACGTAGTCGTAACTCCGTAGATAGACGAGAGTTAGACGACAACAAGATTCTTTTGGCCTGCAACACCATCGACCATCAAGCCGAAGAAATCAAAGCTCAAAATGAAATGCTCTCGCAAGGGGCCGCCACAATACGGATTTTAACTAAGCGACACAAACTTGACCAGGGGGAAATCAAGCGGCTGAAAGAGGCTTTGGAGAAGTATGGGAGACACGGAATTTGTGACGGCCCTATGTGTGAAATGATGAAACATTCGGACTATGATTGTACTTGTGGATTTGAAGAAGTCCTGAAGAAGTCCTGAAGAAATGAACGATATTACAGGCCAGTTTATTCTTGAATTTTCACCTGCGACAAGAATTTCGCACCCTGATACGTCTCGAAATGCAGAGAGGAAAATCACAAAGTCCGGCAAACGAAAAACGCATTGTACGAAAATCTTAAAAGAATTGAGGCGGCATAACGGCAGCACCACAAAGGAGTTAGCTGTTTTTTTGGAAGGCGTTTTAACACACGCCCAAATATGGCGGCGAATGAATGACCTTGTTGAAAACGAGCATATCAAACGGAACGATAATATTGTCAGAGATGGGTTTTGTACTTGGCGAATACTCTGAAAGGGAAGAAAATGAACATACGACTGAACAAGCTAAAACTTGAGAACTTCAAGGGGTTAAGGCTCTTTGAATTTGTAATGGAAGGTAAAAACGCCACTATCAAGGCCGAGAATGGGGTTGGAAAAACTACTGTTTACGACATATTCTATTGGGTGCTTTTCGGCAAAAATTCTGAGGGTAAAACGGATTTTGAGGTCCGACCACTGGATTCTAACAATCAACCGATTAAGGGGCTAATTACCTTTGGGGAAATTGTGCTCGACTTCGATGGCACGGTCCATGCTTTCCGCAAGGAGCAGCACGAAAAGGTTGTCAAGAAACAATTACGAGGTTATGAAACATTTTGTTGGATTGACGAGGTCCCGAAAAAAGTTGGCGAATATCAAGACTACATCACCCAGCTTATCTCAGAAGATACCTTCAAGCTGCTAACCGACTTGACTTACTTTAATGATAAATTGCACTGGTCGGCCCGGCGGAGGGGATTGGTTGATATTGCCGGTGAAATCGGGACACCGGAAGGCTTTGGCGAATTGATCGCGGCCCTAAATGGCCGGACCATAAAAGATTACAAGAAAGTACTCTCCGAGCAGAAGAAACTCCACGAAAAAGAACGGGACGAAATAAACCCCAGAATTGACGAAATCCAACATGGGCTTGATGAGTATGCCGGGATAGATATCGACATTGAAGTTTTGCCGGCCCGGCGGGTAAGGATTAACGCTGAGATAAAAGAACTCGATGGGCAGCGAAAGAAGCTTTTTGAGGCAGAGCAGGGCCGACAGGAAAAGATTGGCTATATCCATGAGATGGAGAAGAAAAAAATCCAACGCGAGGGCGAACTTGTTAACGATACCACTGGCATAAAGAGCCTGTTAGACGAAAAAACGAAGCTGGGAATTGATTCTGCTGAGAGACACCAAGAGGTTTTTTACGTTGAAAATAAATTAACAACCCTGCAAACACTTTTATCAGATGCAAAAGGTGACCTTAATGTTTTTATGGCTCGCCTGAATCAAGTACGAGATGATTACGCAAAGGCTTCGGAGGCCCCAACCGATAAGAACTGCTATGCCTGTGGTCAGAAGTTGCCGAGTGATGAACTTGTTGCGATTGAGGAAAAACGCAAAGCTGAAATAGTCAAACTCGCCGAACAGGGTAATGGTATAATGGCCGATGTCGCTACTTGCAAAAAGGCAATCGCTGAGTCTGAAGCAGGGCTCTTGACACTGACAGCATCACTAAAGACGGCAGAGGCCGTGCTGCAAACGACACAACGGGATAGAAACAAACGCTATGCCGAAATCGACAAGCTAATCAAGGCCAACGCAACTTTATCACCTGAAAGCGACCATCATTGGAAGGTGTTCGATAAGGAAATCAAAAGGATTGAATCCGAAATCGGAAAGCCTGCCGCAGAACAGTTGCAGGCAATAGACGACCTGCGAGCGGAAAAGGTACTTGCTGTGGCCGCACTTGATAAGGCATTGGCCCATGCCGACCGGATGAAACAGGTCACGGCCAGGATTACGGAGCTTGAATTAATGGAGCAGCAATTAGCCCAGAAGATTGCCGATGTCGAAAAAGAACTTGCGGATATTGACAGATATAATGCGACTGAGAGCCGGATGATTGAGTTGGCAGTAAACGGCAAATTTAAGCACGTTGAGTTCAAGCTGTTCAACCAATTACTTAACGGCGGTTTGGAAGAGTGCTGCGAAGCCACGTTCAACGGTGTGCCTTATACCGATATGAGTTTCGGCCAGCGGATATTTGTTGGGATTGATGTTATCAATGTCCTGTCTGAGCATTACGGCGTTACGGTCCCGATATTTATCGACCACGCCGAATCATTGACACTGCCTATCGAGACCAAAACGCAGACTATCAAACTGTTCGCACAAGTGAAAACCAAAAAACTCATTGTCGAAATGGAAGGAGAATTAGCCCATGTCTGAGCAATTACAAAAAACCAAAGTTGATTTGATGGCAGCGAATGTCATAGCACTATTTGCAGATAACCTGCCGAACGTAGCGGGCAAGGCAGCAACGGAGGCCGCCAGAAGATACGCAAAGATGCTCTACACCACGATCTGTAACAACCCAACATTACAGAAGTGTAGTTTCCCGAGCATTGTCAAGGCAGGCAGCCAATCAGCGAGTTTGGGACTGGACGTTGATGTCCGGGGATTAGCTTATCTCGTACCGTACAAGAACAAGGGCGTGTTAGAGGCCCAGCTACAAATCGGCTACTTAGGACTGATAGAGCTTGCTTATCGGTCAGGTAAGGTCAAGGCTATTTCTGCCCACTGTGTTTATGAGAGCGAAAAAGCTAAGGTTGAAATCAAGCGAGTTGATGGTCAGTTTTCGGTCAAGCATCCATTCAGTTACGAGCCGCCGACAGGTAAAATAATTGCTGTTTATGCAACGGCTGAGGTGGATGGGGTCAATCCGCAAACGATTGTATTGCGGGCGGACGAAATAGAGCATTTTAGAATGATGTCCAAAGCACCTAATTCGCCGGCGTGGAAAGACCACTACGAAGCAATGGCTAAGAAAACAGCTATTAGGCAGTTAGCGAAG
>SDBU01007041.1_pt1 | contig 13082 bp, 20 predicted proteins | sample 2277071 | NCBI WGS metagenome assembly SDBU01 (sample SAMN10397929, study PRJNA504765) | marine sediment metagenome | isolation source: marine sediment core GS08_GC12, 126 cmbsf | place: Arctic Ocean: Gakkel Ridge, Loki's castle | collected 2008 | reverse complement strand
GGGGGGGGGGGGGGGGGGGGGGGGGGGGGGGGGGTAGTATCTGGCTTAATCGCAATGTGGCATGGGACAATAGCAAATATCCCCTCTGGCTGGGTTATTTGTGATGGTAACAATGGGACACCTAACCTGTTGGCTAAGTTTGTTGAAGGGGTGGCTACGGCTGCCACTAACCCCGGGACTACTGGAGGTGCAGTGTCAAAAACATCAGAATATTACACAAATCGAATTTTTCCTGGATACACACGAAACGGGAATGCCGTTGGTAACCATAAGCATATTATAAGCGATATTCGCCCACCCTACTATGATATAGCTTTTATAATGAAGACATAGGAGTTAAGAAAAAAGAGAAGAATGGCAACAATGCACGACCATGAACTAAAAATTGACTCAACCACTGACCAATTCTATCTTGCCCGAAATGATGAAGGCGAGGCAATGTATCAGGTCATTGAGGACATCCCTCAATATCAGTCTGCCCTCCGCTTTACTCAGAAAGATTGGATTGGTGGACACGGGCAGTTTGAGTTCCTTCAAGGCAGGGGTATGTACTTTGAAGGGCAGTCCATTGACACGACCCAGCCTGGGAAGTTGTTTCTTGCCCCTTTGATAACAGAGGTCAAAGAAAGTGATGACACCACGTTGGACTCTGCCCCGATTGGTTTCTTCTGGTCAGAGACAGCAAGTGAGTGGCTTTGTTTTACAACGAGCAAGATTTACAGGTATAATGTAGGCTCGAATGGTAAATGGACAGCAGCCTCAACAGCAGTTGCTGGTGTTCTTCAAATGGCAGAGTTTGATGGGTTTATTTATGCTGGAGTTGGGGCATCAACAAAATATTACTACTCAAGTGATGGTGACACTTGGACTCAGACTGACCTCACTGATGGGTATGCCAATGGCTTCCTTGTTTCTCCTAATCCAGATGGAACGGCGGAGAACCTTTGGAAGTTCAAGACTCCTAATGAGTTAAGTAGAACCACAGATGGGAGAACATCTGCTGCTGGGGGTGTCCAATGGGAAAGCCCAACCTTTATTGGGGAGACCTCCAATGATATTATAAACATTTTCCTCAATGCTAACAAGCTCTATACAGGCAAAGAAGATGGATTATACTCAGTTGACTCTAATGGTGGCGTCCACGCCGAGATACCAGATGAATTGAAGATTAGCCACTCAACAGACAACTTCAAATATGTGACCAACTGGCAAACATCAACTTACTTTTCTCTACTCCGAGGCGGAGGGGAACTCACAACTGCCGAGACTTACCGCCCTGTCAGTCCATTGACAGATATAGATGATATATCAAAAATTGGAGACTCAGTAGGACTCACCTCTGACAAGGATTGGGTCTATTGGGCGGTTGATGAGGGGACAAATACCCATATTTACAAGGGCAGAGAGGTATGGACAGGGCAGGAATTAAGGTGGGAGTGGTGCCCCTGGGTCTTTGTTGGCACCAACGCCTGTGCTACTATTAAAGTCTGTCAGCACTCTACTACGGATAGAAGGTTGTGGTTCGGTTATGGCACCCACACGGCTTATGTTATCTTATCTGATAACCCCCTTGCCGACTCTGCTGCCCGATTTGCCCCATCTGGTTTCTTGCGGATGAGTTATGTCTATGGCTCAGACCCAAACTTTGACAAACTCTGGCAATCAGCAGTGATAGAGCAGACAAGATTTAACTCGGGGGCAGAGACAGCCGCTTCATCTGGTGAGACAGTTCAGGTTAAATATCGTGATGATAATGACCTGTCTGCTACAGAGTGTATTGCTGCTTACAATACAGCAGGGGTAATTGAGACTAACCTCACTTCCGCCCTAAACAACAAACGGATTTGCTTTGAAATTCACCTTGCCTCAGACACCAACACAGCGACTCCTTGTGTCCTTTACTTCCAAGCCAAGGGGGTCGAAGTCCCAACCACAGTCCGCATCCACGAGGCTTATTACAGGATAGGAGACCGCCCATCAGACCGAGCTAAGACTATTAGGACTCTGTTAAGAGATGGGAGGGCGTCCACGAGCCTCATCAAATTCGCAGACCTTCGGTATGGGCAGGAGACAGGTGGAACGTCAAGTGGAGACTATGTATGGTGCGTGATGATGCCTGGGTATCCTAAAGAGGTTGAGATTAAACACAGCAAAGGAAGACAACCTGAGCTTGCTATCCAAGTAAGACTTCAGGAAGTTCTATTTACTATTAGCTAATGTTACCTCCATTTTGGGATAGTAAAGAAATATATCAGGAGGACTGGATTTTGGCAAAGTCAGATGAGATATTAGAACAAATAAAGGATAATAGAAAAGAGATTAAAGACATAAAGGACAATCACTTGGTATCTATCTATAAGAGTCTAGGGCAGATAAAGGGGACGCTGATTATTTTAGTTCCTTTAGTGATTGCTATTTTAGCCTTAGTAATAATTGGCTTATCCAAAGGAGGGTGAGTACCCAAATCAAAATTTAGGGCATTAAAAATAGGGGTCAATGGTAAACTACCATTAGCCCCTATTTCTTTTGCCTATGATTGTCTGGTGATTTTTGTCGTGCCTAGAAAACACGATACTTTGGAGGTCTGCCCACCCCCAAGTCGCACACTACTCACTCGAAGGAGTTTTGGCGAAGCGACTCAGGGGCAGTTTATTCTATGTTTAGTATTGTTGCTTCTGTTTTATCCTCGTTAATGTCAAACGTCAGCTTCTTGGGGTCAAGCATAAGTCTCCGCCAGAAGTGCTTGCCACATTGGAGGACAGACTTATTGAAGATAGTAGCCTCTCTCCCGACTTTTACTCTGTCTATCTCCACTGCCCCAGCGTCCACGAGCCTCTTAGCCTCAGAGTGACTTGAACAAGCTCCAAGGACTACTAAGAGTTCGGGAATGTTTGTTTTCTCTCCAAAGGCGTAGGATTCTATTGTTTTCTTCATTTCTCGCTGTGTAATATCCTTAATATTTTCCAGTAGACGTGGACATCTCTTGCCCGTGTATCAACATTCTCGACACCACCCTCATAGCCTCTTTCTAACAGGGATACACAAGCATCCATTTGCTTCCAAGAGTAAACAATTGCTACTCCTTCTGGCGTTGCCCAATCCATTTTAGGGTATAATGCCATCATTTGGGCGACTCGCTTGAAGTTAGCTAAAGGGTCACTGTCTGAGCGGTAATCAAAGTTCTTAGCATCGTGAAGCTCTACTTCTTCCTTTGTTAATTCGTAGAATTTAGGGTGTCCTTTCATTCTCTTCCTCCCGTAGCCTTAATAAGCTCATCTAGGTTTTTGAATACAGGAATATTTAATCTTTCTGCTAACTTTATTTCTGCCAGTGTACCTAATGATTTTTCCCATCCAGGGGTTAGCATTACTGCGTCACAGACCTCTAACCAATCTTTGCTATATCGTTTAATCATAGCCTCTGTGATTGGTTGCCCCTCCGCAACTGTCCAAAAGTCCATATCGAAAGCGGGGACAAATGGGGTAAACCCTGCTAAGAAGGTTTTTAGCCCCCACTTAATCATCTCTCGGCGGTTAATAATGTAATCTATAGCAGGGTGAGAACTCCAATGACCACGAGGGGTAAGGAGACCTGCCACATAGACACGTTTAATAGCCATTAGTTCTTAATCCTCCTTTGAAATAACAATATTCCCCACGTAAATATCCCTAGGAACTCTGCCCCCACTGATAACCAAAAACCCAAAGACACGAAGCTCACAACCATAGCAAACAACAAGATAATAGTTAATACACAACTCCACCGAGTAGGCTTCTGGGCAGAAATTATAGAAGGGATAAGAGCGAGTGCTAACCCAAAGGCAGCAAACATTATCACAACATCTTCCCAAATCACTTGTAAACTTTCCCTCCATAAATAAATGTAGAGTCTATAATTGGTATCTGTTCAACCCAAAATCTATTACCTTTGAAATGAACCAACGAGAACCCTTGTGTCCAGTCTGGATTTTGACACCAATCAGGGTTTAGGTTGCAGAGACAAAAGTTCTCCCACCAACCCCAAATGCCAAACCTGTCTCGCTTGTAATAGCTACCCCCTCGATGAGTGTGATTACACATCCCACTGCCCCCGTGTTTCTCATAATGTCTCTTGGCTGTGTAAGATGAATAGGCAGAAACAATGTCCCCGTGTAATAAGAGGAAAACACCATTGATTAAAATGCCCTGCTCAAACGGGACATAGGTTATGTCAAACTTCTTCAGCTTGTATAGCTCTGTAACATTAGTCCCGTCCAAATTAGCTAGGGCAGGAGCGTGCAGACGGAGATACTTGAACCACCTGTTCTCGTGAGTACCTGCTATAAATAGCTTTTTCGTGTTGGGCATAATCTCACCGTGACGTTCAAACATAGCTGTTGTGATGTTCAAGTCACTCTGGAGACTGCCCAACCGTGATGGGTCTTTATCAAACACGGACACTTGGTAGAAGTCATTGATGTCTCCATTGTAAACAAGATAGTCAGGTTGGGTCTCTGTTAAGAAACGCTCAACATTTGCTAGGGTCTCGTCATCCTGGTAGGGATTATGGGTGTCACCAATGATAGCGAAAGTCACCATATTACTGCCTGTGTTAAGACGTAGGGGTACATTGACACGGGGTGACTCAAGCAGAAAGCTCGGCTCATCCTTTACCTGTTTCCGTGTATGCCCCCCCTCACTTATAATATGCTTTGCTGAGTCATAAGTCAAATCGTATCTCCAAGCAAGGGCAACTTTATCCTTGTGGTTAGAGGCATACCATTCTTCTATGAATTTCTCTAGCTCTTCTCCTTCTGGTCTTTTCTTTACAGGCATTAGACCTCCTTGTTCTCTTCTTTTTTAATGTACTGACAATTCATACACAGTGTCTGATAGCCTCTTGGGTATCCATTCTTTTCCAACCAAGAATAAAAAGCGGAGCCACTGTTTATACCTAATTCTTTTCTATGTTTTAATCCCCCTCCCCCAATATGGTCTACTGATAAGCAAGCTAACCTGTTCTCACCACACTCAATACAACGAGACTTACCCCAACCATAATGGGTTAGTACCCTTAATTTTCTCTCTGCATGTGCCTTTCTAGCATATTGCTTTTCCTTCTCAGTAGAGGCTTTTGCCTTCTTAGCTCTTGGTTTCCTCACAAGATGCTCTAAGACAATAGGTTCTCTACAGTATGGGCAAACTCTCATCTTTCCCCCTTAAAATCCGAATACTCCTGAAAACCACGCAAGCCAAAGAATAATGAACCCAATAAATATCACCCAATTGACCCACCTAGGAACTTCTTTATTCACTCTTTTGCTCCTCATAAGCCTCTCTCAGTTCAGGCTGCCATTCTTGCTCAAGCCTTCTAACGAACTCATTCACTTTTCCACTATTCCATAAGTCACACATTTCTCGCCCTAGTAGATTTCCCTCGATAGCACAAGTGGCAAAGGAGTTAAGCCACCGTATTACAGTGTAATTCAACCCATATGGTTTAGTTAAAGTTATTATTTTATATTTTTTATTCACTTAATTCCCCCCAATTATTTCCAATCGCCACACTCACAGGCAACTGAACTCCTTTCATCTCCGTAATAGTCGGTACATATTCCCTCAACCACTGAGCATAGTCCCTTGCTTCTTTCTCAGGCACCTCAAACAGTAACTCATCGTGAACCTGTAAAAGCATCGGGGCATTGTGCTTGTCAAGGGCAATCATAGCAAGTTTGACTATTTCAGCACAGTCTCCTTGAACAGGCATATTGATTGCTTCTCGCTCGCCCTCTTTTCTAATCCTCCAATCACTAGCAAACATAGCATCAATCCGCCGAGTTCTCCCAAATGAATTTGTGATTGACTTATCGTTATTAGCTAGTTCAGCTTGCTGCTCGTGGTACTTCTTGATGTTTGGGTATCTCTTGTAGTATCCTGACTCAAGCTCTTTGGCTCTACTGATAGGCACACCGAAGTCCATTGCTATCTTCCACGCCCCACCTTTATAAGCCATTAAGAAGTTCACGTTCCGTCCTTCGTGCCGAGGGATGCCCAGGAAGTCCGCTGTCTCCTGGTGGGGGTCAGCACCTTTTAATAGAGCATCTAACATAACATTCTCATTAGCCAAGAGAGACAATGCCCAAAGCTCCATCCGTTCCCAATCAAGTCGTACTAGCTTTTTCCCCTCTGAGGCAATAAATAGCTTCCGTGTCTTACTTCCCTTCTTTGGGTCGCCCACGTTTTGAAGATTAGGATTAGCACTAGATAACCTACTTGTTGATGTAGAAGTCTGCTTTAGCTCCGTGTGAATCCTGCCCTCAAGGTCAATCCCTTTCATATAACCCTTGACATAGGTTCCCTTCTCTTTGAACAACTCCCTATACCTCAAGACTCCTTTAATCACAGGGTCATCAATCTTCTCAAGGACATCTGCATCAGTTGAGGGCAGTCCTGTGTCAGTGAACTTCCAAGGGTCAAACCCAAGTGTCCCGTAGATATAGCTTTGGATTTCTTGCCCAGCATAAGGGTTCAATGGCAAGTCTATGTTAGCAAGTTCATTGTCAAGCTCCTTACCATACTTTGTCAAGAAGTCTGGGTCTACTGTGATACCTCGGTCTTCTATCTTCATCAAGACAGGAAGAAGGGGCATATCTATGTCAAAGTAATGTTTGGGCAGAATAGGTAGCCATTTCTCTGCTAACAGGAATGTCGCCACACTGTCTTTAGCATTATACTCAGGGATGCCCTCTGGCTTCTCGTGAACATCTTTCCAAGTGTTCATTGTCATCCCAAGATGTCTTCTCGCCAAATACTTGAGACCAAGACCACCCACCATATCTGCCCCACTCTTATCTTTGCCACTGTCTTTTGGTGCTTGGCGACCTAGACCAAGGCAATATGCCATTATCATTGTGTCGTGAAAGTTCTTAGGAACAGGCATCCCGTTGGCTTTTAGCTCACGGGCATCGTACTTAAAGTTATGGAAGGCAATGGGGCAGTCAGCATACTCGATAGAACTCTTGCCGTAAAAAGGCAGGACACACAGTTTCCCTTCATAGTCTCGGTAGGCTACTGACCACTGCCCTAAACCCCCAGAGCCATCCTTCTCAGTATCTAAGGCAGCCAAGAGAGTACCAATCATAGTTGGGTTCTTTGCATTGTTAATGATGGTGAAATCACTATCCACCCTCTCAGGCATATTTTGCCAATCGTCCAACATCACTGCCCAAAGGCGTGGTTGGTGGAGAGCGGCGGCGGGGTGATATTGCGAGATAATTGTCAACTTCATTGTGGCTTCCTGAACACCAAAATATCCTCCGTCTCTAGTCTCTCAACCTCTGGGTATTTCTTATAGTAAATAACCCGCCAGAAAGACTGCTGTGTCAAAACCCTCTCGTGCCAATCTTCAAAGACAAAACCCGCCTGTTCGCAGAGTTTCATTGTGTCTATGGATAAGAGTATTCTCTGCCCTTTACGGATAAAATCTTTAGTAACCAATATCATCAAGCCATTAGGTTTAAGGACATCATAACAGGACTTGTAGACTTGGAGCATAGCTTCTAGGTAGGAGGAGTTTTTGAGGTTGCCTATGTTGTTTGGAGCTTCAGAATATCCCCTAGCTTGCCCCTCAATTATCTTTTTTGCCGCTTCTGATTTGAAACCAGAACTTACTTTGCTCTCAGCCGTTCCATGAGCCATAAGTTCATACGGCGGGCTGGTAATTATGCTGTCCACCTTCTTAGTATAGTCCATATAAGAAACCTTGTCTGGGCTGACGCCTCGTTCCTTTGCTATCTCCAACCGCCGAGCCTCCCCTTCTGCTGTGTGCGGTGGCACTTGGGCATCTGCGTATGGCGGGCTGGTAACAATCTTATCTATCTGACCATAGGGGAGATTGCCGATATTGTTTTGCGCTTCGGCATAACCAATATTCCTGCCCTGATACCCATACTTGGCTTTATGGGCATTAGTATTCCCACCCTGTGTAATTGTTTCAGCATAAGGTGGACTCGTTACAATCTTATCAACTAATCCCTCAAGCTGTCTGGCATCACCCTGTATTATCTGGCAGTTACCCATAGGGTAAGCGGAGGGCAGAGTTTGAAGTTTATCCCGATTAGCCCCCGCCATCTGAACAAACTTCTCCTCAAGCTCAACCCCAACAACATTCCTGCCCAGCCTCGCTGCCAACATAGTTGACCCACATCCAAACATTGGGTCAAGGATAGTCTCGCCTACCTCAGTATATTTTCCAATAATCCAAAGCAACATACCCAAGTGCATCTTCGCAGGATGGGCAAAGGCTTCAGGGGTAAAAAACGTTCTACGCTTTTTGACATCGCTCTTAAATGTTATCTTCATCTAACTCCCATTCAAACATAGTCCCGTGCATCTGGGTCACACCATTTTCAGTAAACAAGTGTAGAGGGACACTCCCAAGAGTAATAACATACTCAGGCTTAACTAACCTAATTTCCCTCCAAAGAAAATCTACACACTCTTTAATCTCCTTCTTCCGAGGGTCTCTATTGGAAGGGGGGCGACAGCGACAGACGTTAGACAAATAACAAAGGTTATTCTCAATACCTGCTAGGGCAAGCAACTTGTCCAATCGTCTGCCCGCTGCTCCTATAAATGGAACCCCCGCTTCATCCTCTTCCCTGCCAGGCGATTCCCCGATTAGAAAATACTTAGCTCCAATCTCCCCGAACCCAGGCACAGGGGCAGTGGCGTTCATCCGAAGTTCACATCGTTGGCATTTGAGGATGTCAGAGGTGATTTGGTCTAGGCTATCCATTCTTCTCCACCCCACTTCCTTTGATATTTCTCCTTCATCACGAAAGCTAACCAGAGTTGTTCCCAAGTATTTAGTATGGGTGATATATTATGTCCTTCCCTAGCCCAATACCAAAACTTATCTAACAACCACTCTATTGCAGGGCTATCTACCATCTCCTGTAGCTGGTCTTGCCGTTCTAATTGATTAAGCTCATCCTTTACATTTGAATAGTAAAAATCTCCCTTTTCATCCACGTGAACGCTATCAGTTATATAATGAAAAGGTGTTCGTGGTTTACAACCTAGCCCCAAATCTGGTATTGCTGCCATTCTCATCTTGATATAAGTCTCTGATGTATCCATCACTCCCCTAACAATAACGCCACAACCTCTTCAAAAGTCGTATCCTCCAACACAGTCCCATTCAAATCCCTGTCAAACCGACTTGTGGCAATTGTTGTTTTTGTTACAGATTTTCCACCTTTGTTGATTAACATCATCTCAAGGTTAATATCCGCCTGGGTCTCTGTTCTCCGCCAACCATCAAGGACTAGCTTCCCTGTTGGCTCTGCCCTGTCCTTACCCCTTTCCTTAATCCACTCTTCTTTAAGATATTGGAGCGAGATTAAATTAACCCCTGCGTTCTTGGCAGAGTCAAATAAAGCCTTCATTCTAAGGTTTCGGGCAAGAAACTCAGTCGTGGCAAGTTTCTGTTTCGTTCTATCCCTTAACTCCGCCGACTCCTGTTGCTCTTCAAGTACAGCCTGTTGACAAGTGTTCTCAATCTCAGTCGCAGTATCTAAGATATAAGTCGCATATTTACCCCCCACAATATCTTTTTTATACTCAGAGTAGAACTTGTCCCACACAGGGGATGCCCATTTTTGGTCTGTGGACTCTACAATAGGCAGAGTGTAATTCTTGATAGTTATGTCTTTATCAAGGAACTTGTTTTTTGCTACCCACTCAGCCCCGCCATTGAAACAGTAGACTACGATAGGTTCTGGGCTTGAGTAAGCGAAGTGGTTTTTGCCCGTTTTGGGCAGGGCGGACACACTCACAATTAGGTTAGGTATCAATAGGCACCTCCTCCTGCCATCGGCGGTTTTCTATCTCTTAGAATAGAAATTACGACTATGATTATTCCAATCCAAATAGTTATTATGATTGGTAAGAAAGGACTCATTCCCTATTCCTTCTCACAACCTTCTGTAACTCATATATCTTCTGGCAAGCGAGAAATATCTCAAAATGATTCTCAAGATTCCCCGCAGGTCGGTCATCGAAGGACTCATCTATTATCTTACTTAATCTAATAATTCGGGCGGAGTCCACAGGATAGTCGTGCTCTTCCAGCAGAGCCTTGTAAGCAGCGAGTTGATGGAAGTTCTCAGCATAAACATCGCCACTAGTCTTGAAGTCCAACAAGGTCATTACACCATTGTCTACCCCGTAGAAGTCAGGAGTTCCTCCATAGCGGCGTATCTCAGATACTAAAGGGGTCTCCATCAGAACAGGCTCTAACTTATGACCTCCTCGCCACTCCTCAAACTTCTTCATTGGACTTGCTGCTGTTGCTAGTTCTTGAGGACTACAGTCTGATAAATCAGGTTCCTCTCCTTTGATAGCACAAAGGATGAGGTAATGAACTAAAGTCCCTGTGTTGCCTGCCTGGTCTCGTGCCTTACGATAGTCTACGCCCTGTGTTCCGAGGTTCCACGCCCAACCTATTAGGGCAGGTTTGGCGAGGATTCCAAGGTAGGTTGTTACTGATGGGACTCTCTGCCCATCTTCTGTTTTGTAAATTGTATGTACTGCTGTATCAGGCATCCTTCACCTCCCAATCAATCTCCTTTATAACATCTACACTAAGCACACAAGATGTTGGTATATTAACCCAGTTGCTAAAGTCTTCCTTGTCATCAGACATTAAGAGGGCAATACTAATAACTTTCTTATCCTTTCTAACAAGAAACCCTGCTGTGTACACAGCTTTGAGTGTAGATTTTAATACAGTGTCTTCAGAAGACCAATTAGACTCAGAGACAGCATCCTCCCATTTAACTACTACTAACTTCATCTTGCTCCTTAGTAAACTTCCCATCAACTAGGACTAAATCAAGCAACTCCCCAAGTGTCCCACCATTTAGGGCAGCTTTATAATTAGGATACTGCTTTGCCTTGGGGTCAGTTAAAAGTTTTCTAAGGGTTGCTTTTTCATTGAGTCCCTCCACAAGGTTTCTAATATAGTCCTTGATATTCTCACTGTCTGCTCCCTCATCCTGAGTAAAGCAAAAGTGATTGGGCAATCCTGCCTCGTTCACTGCCAAGATGTCTTGTTTTATCTTGTCCCCATTCTCGTCTCGGACAGCTACTTTCTTGCCCGTGCCATCATCCTCAGTAACATAGGCACTAAACAGAAGCCTTGGTTGCTTCTCAAACGTAACGTGTTCCCCGATAAACTCTGATGGAACCTTGCCCAGCTCCTTAGCAGAAGCAAGCCAACAACGGCTGTAGACACTATTCTGATGAGGACTCTTCCCTATTGCTACATAAGGGACAAAGAAACTAAACTTACCATCTTTAAGTTCAAAAGGTTCCTCGTCACCGAACATTTCCAAGACCACCGCATCCTCAGTGTCTACTTTTACCACCTGCTTCTCTCGGTTTTCCCAACTCTCAGGCGGGTCAACTACATCAATCCTTATCAAGAGACCTCGTAATTTCTTAATCCCTTGGAAGCCCCCAATGCTCAATTGTTTTTCGTCTTCAATAGGTAATGCCACTTATTTCCTCCTCGTAATTTAACGCTTTCAGCAGGAGCTCCAAAAATTCATAGACTTCTTTTTTACTAGCTCCATTATGCCCACCCTCAAATATATTAGGTATGTGTATATTTGTCCGAGCTAACGCCGATGCCACTCGTATTTCCCCCTCCGTTTCCAATACTATACATACTGGTTTGAACACTGCCTCTTCTCTATATACTCTCATAAACTACCTCCTACTTAATTATACCACCCCGACTAGTGGAGTTGTCAAGTCCTCCCGACAATCTTTACATAGCAACTTAAAGTCTAATCCCTCAAACAGGGTACTCTCCTTAATGGGTAACTCCCGCCCACATTCATCACACTTGAACATAATATATACGGTTTTGCCTTCTTGTTTCAAATAGACCACTCATACACCCCCCTTCCTTTCTTATTAACTTTCCCTTCAGCTACTAACTCTCCAAGAGCTTGATAAACTGAAGTGTTCGACCCTATTTCAGCTTCAAACAAATCTTTGGGATTCACCTCCTTCTTTGCCCTAATAAACTCCGCCACCTCTTCCTTAACAGTTGGCTCACCATCAATCAAATGAAACTCAAAGTCCTCTCCAAGCTCTGCCTCAATCGGGTCTGCGGGCAGGGCAGCATGGCGAAGGAAAATAGGCTCTATCTTGACCTTCAGTGGTTCTCCCCTCTTACTTGTCCGCTTCATCTGAATATAGGAATCAACCCAATCCTCGAACACACTACTGCCCCGACCCCTCTTTGACAAGTCTTTGCCTGAATGGTGGATAAGAAAGATTGAACAATTAAAACCCTCGATAACTGAGTCTAAGAAGTCTAATATCTGTCTAACATCACTACTCTCATTCTCATCACCCATTATAGCCTTATACATTGGGTCAAGAATAAGGACACTGGGCTCAACGGCTTCTAGGGCAGTCCACAACTGCTCCTGCCCGACCTTGGAGTCTAGCTTCATTGAGAATGTCGTGCCCACAAAGACATTATCATAGTCCTTGCCCGTCTGTCTTAGTCTAGCTTGTAAAATCTCCTCACCAAGTTCAAACTGGATGTAAAGAACAGAGCCTTTAGTTGTGGGCAGTCCCAAGAAAGGCAGTCCTGAACCTATATTATGAGCAAGTTGCAAACATAAGTATGACTTCCCTGACTTTGGTGGGGCATAGAGGAGGCTCTTACCTCTCTTGGGCAGCCAATCCTTAACATAGAAAGGGACATCGGGCAGTTTAGATAGAGTGAACAAACCAGCGGGGAAGATGAAGCCCCCAATAGGACGGATAAATGCTTGGACAATGTTATCTTCTAGCTCGCGGTAGTAGATAAATCGGTCTTCGTCACTCTCAGGGTCGGAAATCCAAATTCCTTGGTTGCTCATAGTTCTATCTCTTCTGTGTAGTCTGTTACTTCTTTGGTTTCTAGTTTCACAAACTTCAGCCCACTTTCAGTTTGTCTAGGATATAACATTATTTTTCTCCTTCTAATATCCTCTTCATCCTTCTCCTTTTTATGCCTGTCTGCCTTAGTCAACAAAA
>SDBU01007040.1_pt1 | contig 13083 bp, 10 predicted proteins | sample 2277071 | NCBI WGS metagenome assembly SDBU01 (sample SAMN10397929, study PRJNA504765) | marine sediment metagenome | isolation source: marine sediment core GS08_GC12, 126 cmbsf | place: Arctic Ocean: Gakkel Ridge, Loki's castle | collected 2008 | reverse complement strand
TTCAGTACAACCTTGAAGCTCTTAGAAAGCAGGTTGAGGCTGGAGTAACTATGCCCAGCAGCCTCTGGAATATGAGTGAGCGAATAATAACCAGCGAGACCAATATCACCAACCTTCTCAGTAACCTCAACACTCTCAAGCGCGAAACCGCCGTCAACCTGGCAGGCGACAGGTGGCAAGACCTCCTGAAGATGTTGGATGAGATCGCAAGCTAGAAGCATAGGGTAACTCCGAGGTAAACAGGGGAATATTCTTATCGCTGCAAAGGGGAGTTTAGTCTTGCCTTGGCGAAAAAAAGAAAAAATGTCTTATTGAAGCGAAAAATCATCGGCGGTCTCTTGCTAAGTTTCGCCAAAAAACGGATGAAACCAGTACACCTTTTGCTGGTTAAGAGAACACTAGCCAAAATCATATCTGTATCTCGTATGATAATGCCGTTATCCGGCAAAGTTCACACGGGGGGTTTTGCTAATGCTAATTCTAGTGAAACAGTTTGTCAAAATTGTCCCGGAAATCATGGCTATTACTGAACCTATTTTTGAATTTGGTTCTCTTCAGGTGTCAAGTCAGGAAGGTTTTACAGATCTTCGGCCACTTTTCCCAAACAAAGAATATGTTGGCTGTGACATACGTGAACGACCTGGAGTAGATCAAATATTGAATCTTCACCTTATAGAGCTTCCTTCAGAACTGGTTGGAACTGTTCTCCTTCTTGAGACACTGGAACACGTAGAATTATGCAGAAAGGCGCTGGAAGAGATTTGTAGAGTACTTCAACCGAACGGCCCACGTGTAATTAGTGCAATTATGAAATTCCCTATACATAACCATCCATGCGACTATTGGCGATTTACTCCTGAGGGTCTTAAGAGTCTTCTGAAGTCTTTCACTTTTTCGTTTGTCGGTTCTGTGGGTGATGCGGAATTCCCTTATACCATTGTGGGGTTGGCTTCAAAGAATTCAATTTCGAGTAGTTCAATGAACCAATTTCTGAGAAGATTTGAAATTTGGAAACAGTACTGGGATAAACCTCCTCGGCCAATCTGGGAAAGGTTAAAAAAATTCCTGGTCCTCCCGCTACTTCCGACTATATATTGAAAGATTTGGAAGGAGTAGAAATGTAGATACAACAGAAAACAGCAGATATGACTATTTTTGATCGATCATACATTGGTTCTAGAGCTAACATCCTGAAGCTGATCCTTAGTTAGTAAGGTTAGCAACATTTTGGACATATAGGCTGTGGTATTCGGATACCTGGAGGAAAACTTCTGGTCCACCTTGTGCTTAAAGGGTTCTTTCTGTTTTTGAGGATTCTATTCTCTTTTCATAGTTTCTGTATTCTTTCCCGTGCTCAATCCATTATTCCTTCCATCTCTTGCACTTTTCTGTTGAGTAATTAAGGCAATTCCTTTGTGCTAGAACTTTGACTGTGGGTTCAAAACTAAGATAGAGAAAGGTATCTTTATGCAGACGCTCATTTTTTATGACGGCAAAATTTTTGTTTGACCCTTCAAAAAATCCACCTATAATGACTAATGAACATTTGTTTTGGAAGAACTAAACTGGGTATTGCAAATATGCTGTAGTTCGCGGGGTGGGTTATGGTTATCCCTCAAATCACAATGCTAGCTGAAGTGACACTCCACAATCGTGAGATGATAGAGAGATGGAAGAAGAAGAGAAGTATGTGTTGTTGGAGGACATAGGTAGGTTACTATTTTCGCTTACCCGGCAAGGGAGCATCTGAATTGACTATAGCTAGAAAAGTTGCCGTCAATACTGGTATTCAGATTTTTGGTCAGGTGTTAAATCACGGCATTGGCATGATTACTTCTATACTTTTAATACGATACTTGGGTCCGACTGAATTTGGTAAATACGCCTTAATTACTGTTTATATCGCTATGTTCGCTATGATTAACAATTTTGGCATAGGTACAATTCTGGTTCGTGACATCGCCAAAAACAAGACAAAGGCTGGCTCTCTCATCGGAAATGCGATTTTGTTAAAAAGCCTTATTGCTTTAGTTGTGATGTCTCTTTCCATAATTATTGTCTCACTTCTCCGATACCCATCCGACATCCGCCTTTATGTCTACATCATCTCATTTACCCTTATTATTTCAGCTCCTAGTATTGTTGCTGTCATTTTCCAAGTCAATTTGCAGATGGGCTATAGCTCGTTCTGCAATGTGGTGGGTAGACTTCTCTTCCTAGGAGTTGTTGGGTACACGATCTGGTCTCAAGGAGGAATCCTCAATCTAGTTTTAGGTTCAGTTGTTGCCAGTGGGTTGATCACCCTGATGTTAGTTATTTTCTCAAGAAAGTTTGTCACCCTCAAGGTGAAAGTCAATCTGCCACTTTCCAAACACCTCTTTCACGAATCCTTTCCAATGGGACTTTTACTCATCATTGGTTTCTATATTCACAAGATCGATACGCTCCTACTTTCAAAGATGGATACCAGTGCGGCAGTGGGATTTTATAATGCAGCCTATAAGTTTGTGGATATAGGTATGACTCTACCCGTTATTCTCTTAATCTCACTGCTGCCCCTATTTTCGGAATACTTCTCGAAAAGTCGTGAAAAACTAATTATTGTCTATCAAAAATCCATTGATATAATGGCAATTACTTTTGTCCCTATCGCTATTTTTACTACTATCCGGGCACGCCAGATTATTGAGTTGATTTACGGTCCTGAATACTATCCTTCAACCATTGCCTTACAAATTTTGGTTTGGGCGGTTGTTTTGATGTCGATTAATGCAGTTCTCGTAAATCTTCTCATAGCTGCGGGGAAACAGAGGAAAATGATCGCTCTTTATTCTGTCAGTCTGGCGGTGAATATTGTCCTGAACCTTGTCGGAATACCTATTTTTAGCTATCGAGCCTCAGCAGTGGCTTCGCTCATATGTGAAATCGTTGTCTTCTATCCACTGTTACGTTTTGCTATCCAAGAAACTAGCTATAAACCTTCTTCTTTGGTTGCCCTTAAGTCTGTCGCAGCGGCTATCACCGCTGTCAGTCTGCTATTTCTAATCCCGGGGTCGCACGTTCTTCTTCAGCTTTGTTTATTCCTGTCAATCTACATGGCTTTACTGTTCATCCTGCAGGGCATAACATACGAAGACCTTCTGTTGTTTAGCCCCGGAAGAGGCAGCTTGAATAAATGAAACTAAAAAGCGTCAGTCGGAAGTATTTTAGGTACGGCATACGTCTCTTACGTCGCGAAGCCTCTCTCAAGAGGGCCATGAACCGGATAATGATTGAACGGGTCAAGGCCAGAACTGAAGTTGTTCGCGGCTATCCAATCTACGCTTATATCGACGTCTGCAACATATGCAATTTGAAGTGTCCTCTATGCCCCACTGGACAAGGGAGAAATGAGCGACTAAAAGGCAAGATGTCACTCGAAGATTTCAAGAGAATCATCGATGAAATTGGTGACTATCTTTATGTTGTCCGTCTTGACAGTTGGGGTGAACCCTTACTAAACAGAGAGATTTTCGACATGATCGCCTACGCAAAGAAGAAAAGGATCAGCGTTAATTTCAGTACCAATTTCAATATTTTCTGTCCAGAAATGGCTGAAGAGATGGTTCGGTCCGACCTAGATGAGTTGTATGTTTCTCTTGATGGGGTTACTCAGAAAACCTATGAAACGTATCGGCGCGGAGGTAACCTAAAGAGAGTTATAGAGAATATTCTGCTTATTCAGAAAGTGAAAAGAAAACAGCCCCGCCCCGCGCATTGTATTGAAATTTATGGTCATGAGGCACAACGAATACGAGCTCGTCCAGGCAAAAGAACTGGCTAATCGTCTGCAAGTTGAACAATTCATGCAAGGAGCGATGCACGTAGACATGGGAAAGTCGCTCGATGAAGACATTTCGTCGTCAATTGCTAAAGATTTCGACTGGCTTCCAAGGAATGAGAGTCTAAGCAGATATGACTATGAGAAGAAAAAGGTCAAGAGGAAGATAGATTGTGATTGGAGCTGGAAAGGGGTAGCCATTAATTGGGATGGCTCAGTTTCTCCATGTTGTGCAGTTTATGAAAAAAGGGATGATTTTGGGAATATTTTTGAACAAGGGTTCCAAGCTATCTGGAATGGTAATCAATATCGAGCATCAAGATTGTGGTTGAGTAAACGGTCCTTTCCTGAGCATCGAACAGTATGTTACAGGTGTTCACAGCATGGTTTTCTCGGTTAGACTGGATGAAGTAATTCGGCTGGGATGTGGCCGGCGTTGAAATTAGTAGTGTAGCTTCAGGGGGAGCAAACGACTTGGCTCTAAATGTCTTTTGTGGGCAACTGAGCGATGCACAGCTTTGAAGCATTCCTTGTTAAAGTTGGGGGTTTCAGCAGGTTATGAAAAGAGGATGTCAATGGCCCTAGCAAGACCACTTTATGGCATATCAAATCTTTTCAGGAAGGGGCCCCGAACGCGTTTTGAGGCGGTGCCTATGTGCGGAAGTGAAATAGATTTTGATAGAGAGAGGAAGTATGAAGAAAATAGTTCTCCTTAACCCTCCATTTAGCCGGCATCCGGTGGCTCAAACACCTCTTTCGGTAATGGCTTCTGCTGCGCTCTTAGATCAAGACGGTTTTGTGGTAGAAATTATCAATGGATCAATTGAACCAGAGTATGTAAAACAGGTGTTGGAAAAATGTCGTGGTGCTATCTGTCTGGGAATTTCGAGCATGACAGGCTATCAGATAAGAGCCGGAATTAGCACCAGCTTGGCGGTGCGCGAAATGTTTCCTAGCCTGCCCATCGTCTGGGGTGGATGGCACGCCTCTATTCTTCCCCAAGAGACCGCCAGAGATACTGCAGTGGATATAGTAGTGAGAGGTCAAGGCGAAAGAACATTTGCCGAGTTGGTCCAGGTTATGCAAAGTAGCAATCGAGAATTCAGTGGGATTAGGGGAATTGCTTATAAGAATCAACAACACGTCATAGTCAATGAGAAACGCGCCTTTGAAGACATTAACCATTTTCCGTCGATGCCGTATCACCTGGTTGATGTGGAAAGAATACTGATTAACAGATCAAAAATGTCGGGAGTGGGGCGGGTTCTGGATTATGCGTCCAGCCAGGGTTGTCCGAATGCGTGCCGTTTCTGTGCTGAGCCATTGGTGATGAAGCGTCGCTGGTCCGGACTTTCTGCCGAACGAGTGGTTGATGAATGGACTTTTCTAACCAGGAAGTATGATCTCAGCGCTATCAATTTAGTGGACAACAATTTCTTTGTAAATCGCCAACGGGTCGAAACAATTTGTTTGGAAATCATTAGGCGGCATTTGTCAATTGCATGGCAGAATGTCAATAGTAGTGTCAATGTCCTGGCAGCTTATGATAGAGAGATGTGGCAACTCTTGGCTAAAGGTGGCTGCCGCTCAATGCTAGTTGGCGCGGAATCTGGGGAGCAAGAAATGTTGGATCTGCTTAACAAACGCTGTACGGTTGATGATATCCTTAAGATTGCGAATTTGAGCCAGCAATTTAGCATTAAGACAAGCTTTTCCTTTATGACAGGCCTTCCGCCAATAGCAGGAATGGACGGAATAAGGAGGGAATTTAAGGCCACCATGAGAATAATACATCAAATTCTACGCATTAATAAACGCTATGACATAAAACTGTTTTTGTACACGCCATATCCTGGTTCTTCGCTTTACTTCGAGAGCCTGAACTATGGACTGCACGTGCCACAGAGTTTGAGTGAATGGAGCAAATTTGAACTGGTTAACATCACTACTCCCTGGATATCAAACCACTTCAAACAACAAGTAGACCAAGCCAGGGCATTCGCAATACCCTATTTTCAAAGAGAATATCTTCCTAGGATTGGAGTGAAGTGGTCAGTCTTTACCTTCCTCAGAAGGTTATTATCAGGACTCGCCGGACTGCGTCTAAGGTACGCATTTTTTGCTTTTCCCTTGGAGTATTACTGGCTGCGCAGACGTTGGAAGCGGATGGGACTGATTTCGGAGCAAGAAAAAAGGTAGAGGAATCACAGGAGAAAGATGGTAACTATGACGCAAGAGTATGGTGTGGCGAATGAAGAAAAAATATATGGCCGGGGCCTAATCTGGCATTAATAGGAGATAGATATTGTATTGTTTCAGACCCTGCAGAAATTGAGATTTGGAGCGATGGGAAGCAAATAAGGTCTTTTCTATACATTGATGACTGCATAAGAGGGACTATGATGCTTATGGAAAGTGATTACAGCAAACCCTTAAATATAGGTTCAGATAGACTAGTAACCATAGATGGACTTACCGATATTATCGTAAAACTTTCTGGGAAAAAGATTGAAAAAAGATATGATCTTTCTGCTCCTCAAGGTGTAAGAGGAAAAAATGCTGACTTAACCTTGGTCAAGAAAATTTTAGACTGGAAACCTAGGATCCTTTTAGAGAAAGGACTTGGGAAGACTCATAGATGGATTGAAAAACAGGTTGAAAAGAGCGATCAAAAAAATCTAGGAGAGTGAACTGTGGATTTAAACCTTTCAGTGATTGGCTGTGGAAGAGGGTAGCCATTAATTGGGACGGCTCAGTTTCTTCCTGTTGTGTTGTCTATCAACAGAAAGATGATTTTGGGAACGTTCTTAAGCAGAAGTTCCAAGTTGTTTGCAATGGCGCCCAATATCGAGCATCAAGATTGTGGTTGAGTAAACGGTCCTTTCCTGAGCATCGAACAGTATGTTACAGGTGTTCACAGCATGGTTTTCTCGCTTAGACTGGATGAAAAAACAATGACCAAAAGAGTTCTGACGGAAAGAGTTAGTTGCAACTTGTGTAGTTCATCCAAGTACGAGGTCATCTTAAGGGAAAAAGATCGTTTGCACTGCGTGGATGATGTAACATATGAGGTTGTTAAATGTGCAGAATGTGGCTTAGTTTATACTAATCCTCGACCTCGTTTCACTGAAATGAGTGCATATTACCCCGAAGAATACCATGCGCATCGCAAATATCTGCTCGGCCCATTTCGAAACAAAATCACATCTTTAGAAAGGCTTAAATCGACAATAAAGGAGATCGTTCTTAGGGATTGTTATGACTATTCTAATGATAACAGCAGTTATTTTTCAAAGAACCATCCCCAAAACATCTCATACTTTTTGAATGCCAAGTTTATTAGAAAATTGATAGCAATAGTATTTCGAAATAGAGCATGGCAGCGTCAATTTGTTATTACTGCAATTCCTCATTTTCGAAAGAATGGAAGATTGTTAGATACTGGATGTGGATCGGGCCAGTACCTTTACTGGATGAAGCAATTTGGCTGGGATGTGGCTGGCGTTGAAATTAGTAGCGTAGCTTCAGAGGGAGCAAACGACTTGGCTCTAAATGTCTTCTGTGGACAACTGAGCGATGCACACTTTCCAGATAGGTATTTTGATGTTGTAACCATGTGGCAAGCTATTGAACATTTACATGACCCAAAAAGTGTGCTAGATGAGGTCAATCGTATCCTGAAAGATGATGGATTATTGCTTATGGGCATGCCCAATATTGATAGCTTTGAGTTTTTCATTTTTAAACATAATTGGCCCGCCCTTGAAATTCCACGACATCTGTACCAATTCTCCCCCTCAACCATTACTATGTTACTGACCAGGACAGGGTTTGGTGTTGAGAAGATTCTGTTTCCGGTGGTACCAGGCGGTATAAACTGGATTTTGGACTATCTGTTTGAAGACCTAAAGGGGGCGAGGACTAGATTCAGGTCAATGCTGGTTCAGTTCTTCGTTGCCCACGCACGACTGGCAAGACTTTTGTGGTTTCCGTTTTGTTATTTTGCTGCTAAATTAGGCTACGGCGGTGGAATGACAGTTTACGCTAAGAAAATGAGGTGATTTGATGAAAATCTTTTCTGACTCATTCCCCACTACGTTGGTCTTTGAATGACAGATTAGGCATTCTTTTAGGTTATTCACATGTTGCCACGCTATGGCAACAATTCGTGTTTGAAGCAGAAGTCTTTGATTTTTGTCCTGTGAGAGGTGGAGCAATTGCTTGATTTATCTATTACAGTTGTTAGCTGGAACACACAAGATTTACTGGAACAATGTCTTGAGTCTATTTACCAAAATGTTAGACATATCAGTTTTGAGGTTTTTGTTATCGATAATGGTTCAAAAGACAAAAGTGTTCGTGTCGTCCAGGAAAGGTTTCCGCAGGTGAGGTTACTCAAAAACAAGACCAATTTTGGCTTCTCTAGAGCCGCAAATCAGGGATTGAGGAGAAGTACTGGTAAATATCTGATGATTCTTAACCCAGACACAATTGTTCTCCCAAACTCCTTTAAAAAAATAGTCAGGTTTATGGACGCTCACCCCAATATTGGCGCTGTGGGATGTAAACTGCTCAATCCCGATGGTTCTTTGCAAAAGAGCTATTTTGGTAGATTCCCAACCCTGCGGACTATCTTTTCTCAATATTTCTATCTTAGCCAATATTTTTATCTGCGGCACCTTTTTCCAAAGAACTGGACGTTGGGAAAGGATCCAGTATATGAGCAAGACTACTCTGAGCCGATAGAGGTTGAGCATCTCAATGGTTCTTGTATCACCGTTCGAGATAAAACTGCCAAACAGGTAGGATTGTTGGATGAGGACTACTTTTTGATCTTCGAAGAAGCAGACTGGTGTTATCGCATCAGGAAAGCAGGTTGGAGGATTTACTATTTTCCAAAGGCCTCAATTATCCATTATTGGGGGCGAAGCAGCAATCTTTTAGTGGATAGGGGACTAATAAATACTTACAAAAGCCAACGGATATTTTTTAAAAAACATTACGGAAAATCTTCTGTCTTACTTCTAAGTCTCATTATTGTTAGCGGACACTCCCTGGAGCTTGCCAAGGCCTTAATTAAGAATATACTCTACTTTGGTAGGAATCAAGGCGCTAAAGAAGCTCTAGCACTTTCATTTAAGATTATTAAATGGCAGTTTTATTCTGATTCCCAGTATCGTCGGATTCGAGATAGAATGAAGGGGTAGCAAATGGACAGGACAGTCGATGGGTAAGACGGCAAGCATAGTGATAACAAACTGGAACGGGAAAGATTTGTTAGACACCTGTCTGCCATCTGTGCTAAAGGCAGTGGATACAGACGGAGAGAGCCACGAGACTATCGTTATTGACGATGGAAGCGACGATGGAAGCCCTGAGCATGTTAAAGCAAAGTATCCCTCGGTCAGATTGGTGAAAATGCCTCGGAACCAAGGATACGGTAAATCTGTCAATGTGGGTGTACGAGCGGCAAGAAACGAGATTATCGTTCTACTGAATAATGATGTGGTGGTTGAGAGAAATTTTCTAAGACCCCTCTTGTCACACTTTCCCAACTCGAATCTTTTTGCCGTAGGTCCAAAAATCTTAGGAGGCTATGCAAGACCACTGCTGGGTGGATTAAGTAGGGGATACTTTAAATTAGGACAATTATCAATTATTACCATAAGGGACAGTGAACATACTGGTCGATTATTCTTCAACTTATTTGTAGGTATGGGAGCATATGACAGGAGAAAATTTCTAGAACTGGGAGGATATGATTCAATTTTTAGGCCGTTCTATTATGAAGACGTGGATCTTTGCTACCGTGCTTGGAAAAGAGGGTGGAAAGTATTATATGAGCCAGCCAGCATTGTGTATCACAAAGATGGCAGTACAATTAGGAGAATGAATTCAGAGGCCTATATTGGATTGATGGCAAAGAAAAACTATTTACTGCTGCACTGGAAAAACGTTACCGATCCGCAAATTATTCTCTGCCATTTTCTTCTAACCCCCCCTAGATTATTAAAAGCTTTCTTGGCAGGGGATTTAAGATTGATATTGTCCTACTGGTATGCCTTAAAGCAACTTAGAGAAGTTTTTCAAAAAAGATATAACCAGAAAAAACATTATGAACTAAAGGATAAAGAAATCATGCAACTCTTAACTCTATAGGCTGCATGAATGGGAGACTGCCCCTTAGGAGATAGGTCAAATCGGATTAAGAAAATGAGAATTGCTATTGCGGCTGAATCGATAAAAGACGGTGCAGGTCTTGGAACTTTCGTTTTCGATGCTGTGAGGGCTCTGTCGAAGGTTCGTCCGAGTTGGGAGTTTCTTGTGGTAGTATCATCATGGTACACTGAAATCCAAAGGTTACTCAACCTGGACAACGTTAATATTTATGTGTGGGATTATGCTGGGCTACGTAAGACAATACTGGACAAGACACCGAATTTTAGAGGTCGTTCTAGACTACTAAACTGTATGGCAAGGTTTGTCCCAAGCCAGAAGCTCAGATTGTCATTGGGTAATTTGACGGAATTATGGAAGTCGCTGCCTAATTTTGATATTTTGTGGGTGCCACATTTTGATAATAATCGAAGTGATTGGCCGGCATTATACCAGCTAGAGTTGATAAAATGCCCTGTTCTACTTACGATTCATGATCTTCATCCAATTTTCTTCCCTAGATCTTGGAAAAAGAATGGAAGAGCAGTGAAGAACTTTAATGAGAAATTTATTCCCTTTGCTCAGCGAAGTGATTGCATTATTACTCATTCGCACTTTCAAAAGTCACTGATCGCCAAACATCTGAAAATTCCGTCGGAGAAAATCTCAATAGCATTTATTCCGATGTCTGTTGATGGGAATTTATATAAATCACATCCCAAAGAAAAGTGTATAAAACTATTGGAAAGGTTTAGTATTTCCAAACCCTACGCCTTTAGCCCTCTTTCTCAGACCCTGGAACACAAGAATCACGACCGGCTCCTTCAAGTTTGGCATCTTTTGAAAAGAAAACTTGCAAAGAAATGTCCTATGCTCGTCTTCACCATAAAAGGAGATAAGCAGAGACAAAAAAAATTTCTAAAACGCATTCGAACTTTGGGTATCGAGGATAAGATCGTTTTTACGGGTATGGTAGAAAGAAGCGAATTGGCCATCCTTTATCATGAAAGTGATTTTGTTATCTTTCCCTCTCTGTACGAAGGGGGAGGGGGTTATCCTGTGCTTGAGGGCTGCGCTGCAGGCAAGACTGTGCTGTGTTCAAGGATTCCTCCCATTATGGAGCAGGTTCAAAGATTTAAATTAACGGTCAGCCTTTTTGACCCAAATGACAACTCCTCCATTATTGAGGTAATCAAAAAGGTGCTCCAAAATTCAATAAAAGGAGCACCTCAGATCAATCTTATTCCAATTCAGAATCTTGAAACAGAGTGGGTTGAATTTGCAGAGTTATACGCCAGCCAAATCGAATCTATTGCCGGCAGATGAAAGTAGACGTGCTGTCGGAGGAAAGATAATGTTACCATTTGTTAAGAAAATCCCTATTTCAGAGCCAACACTCTTGGGCAATGAAGAAAAATACGTCCTGGATTGCCTTCGATCAAATTGGATTTCCTCTCTGGGTAAGTACACACAGAATTTTGAAAAGGCTTTTGCTTCGTTCTGCGGAGTAAAACATGCTATAGCAGTAGTTAATGGAACTGCTGCTCTGCATGTAGCTTTGCTAGCTTTGGGTGTAGGAAAAGGTGATGAGATTATTGTACCCACTCTTACTTATGTGGCAACAGCTAATGCCGTGACCTACTGCGACGCACGACTAGTCTTCGCTGATTGTGAATTTGATACCTGGAATATCGATGTCGGTCAGATCGAGTCTCTCATCACTCAACGCACCAAGGGAATAATTGCCGTGCATCTTTTTGGACACCCCGTCGATATGGACCCATTGTTGGAGATAGCTAAAAAACACAAATTATTCGTCTTGGAGGATGCAGCAGAAGCCCATGGTGCGGTCTATAAAGGACGTAAGGTTGGGACAATGGGAGATGCAGCGACATTTAGCTTTTACGGGAACAAAATCATTACTACAGGGGAAGGGGGGATGGTTACCACAAACAGCGATGTACTTGCAGAACGAATCAGACTTCTCAAAGGTCAGGGAGTGGATCCTCAAAGGCAATACTGGCATCCAGTTATTGGGTACAACTATCGAATGACAAATATTCAAGCCGCCATTGGCCTAGCTCAATTAGAACGAGTTGAGGAGTTGATTGAGAGGCACCGCTATAATGCTCGTCTTTACTCGGAATCACTTAAGGAATTACCCTCTGTGGTACTCCCTGTTGAAAAAGATTGGGCTAGTCACGTGTACTGGGTATACGGGATCCTTCTCAAAAACTTCTACCAAAGCCGCAATCAGGTGATGGAATATCTGGCAAAAAGGGGAATTGAGACCCGTCCTTTCTTTTATCCAGTACACTTAATGCCACCTTATCATCGTAAAATTTCACTTCCCGTTGCGGAGACGATTTCTGCCCAGGGAATAATTCTTCCATCATCAGCTAATTTCTTGAAGGACACTATTCATCGAGTATGCCAAGAGTTGATAAATTTGCTTCAAAGGAGGAGTAGTCTTGTCCAGCCCAAGGAGTAAGGGACACTGCGATTTGGTTTACATAATAGGTGGAGGTGGTTTCGCCCACGAAGTGGCAACTTACATTGGGCGGACGGGTATCGTGGAATTTGATAGTTTTGGCCACATTCTTTACGTAGAAAAAGAAAAATCGGAGAAACCGGAAACTCTTGGCGTTAATGAGCTATCGTTTGAACGGAAATATTGTTTTGTTATTGGGATAGGAGATGAAAGAAGAAAACAAGCCATTGAGGAAGTAATGTCTATCGCACCGAATTCGATGTGGGGCACTGTTATTGGCATGGGCGCTGCCGTATATGGGAAGGTTGCCGATGGTTGTGTGGTGGCACCGAACGCCGTCGTAGCGCCAAATTGTTATGTTGGAGAATACTGTCTGGTTAATTATGGGTCATCAGTGGGTCATAACAGTATGGTTGATAGATTTGTGACTATCAGCCCTAATGCTTCAATTGGGGGATGGTGTAAATTGGAGGAGGGGTGCTATATTGGAAGCGGAGCAAACATCCTGTCCAGAGTGAAGATAGGAGCATGGTCTAAAATTGGTGCCGGGGCTGTAGTAACCAAAGATGTGCCCTCAGGCGTAGTTGCTAAAGGCATTCCAGCAAAATGGCAAATG
>SDBU01007039.1_pt1 | contig 13085 bp, 17 predicted proteins | sample 2277071 | NCBI WGS metagenome assembly SDBU01 (sample SAMN10397929, study PRJNA504765) | marine sediment metagenome | isolation source: marine sediment core GS08_GC12, 126 cmbsf | place: Arctic Ocean: Gakkel Ridge, Loki's castle | collected 2008 | reverse complement strand
AATATATATATCGCAAAATGAATCAATTTGCAACATGAAAGAAGATAAATTAACATTCATAGCCAGTTTGCCTCCGATTCAGTCAGCAATCCAAGTTTCAGGCATTGGAGACGGTGCCAGGGTCAAATTAGATGTACCGCAGAGTGAAATCCGGGCAATTTTAGGATTACAGCTGCTTTCCGGCCAAACTTTTAGAGTAACCATAGAACCAGAGGAATATAAGCGTGCCAGGTAGAAAAACAAAGCCAACAGCATTAAAAGTACTTGAAGGCAACCGGGGACATCGCCCTTTGCCCGAAAACGAGCCAAAACCGAAGGTAATGCTACTTGAGGCCCCGGATTACCTCAAAGAAGACGAAATAGCGATTGAAGAATGGAATAGAATCGTCCCGGAGCTATATTTGCTCGATCTTTTAACAAATCCTGATCGGGCAGCTTTAGAAATATATTGTACCCAATACTCGATCTATCTGCAGGCTATGGCCGACATAAAGGAGCATGGCCTTATATCTGAAAATGTTAGAAACGGTGTAAAGCCTAACCCATCTATCGCAATAGCCAGGGAATCAGGCAAGATGGTAAAATCTATTGCAGTAGAGTTTGGCCTTACTCCATCGGCCAGGGTTCGATTAAGTGTTCCCGATAGGCCCGATGAAGAAGATCCATTGGAAGAAATGTTGAAGGACTAATGTGTACGATAAGAAGAAAGCTGATAAGGCAGTTAATTTTATCAAGTCCCTCAAGCACAGCAAGGGGAAATGGGCCGGGCAATACTTTAATCTGGCTAAGTGGCAGGAAAAGATCGTCCGGGACGTCTTTGGTACAGTAAACAAGGACGGAACCCGTCAATATCGCACAGTGTACATTGAAATACCTAGAAAGAACGGTAAATCGGAAAAAGCAGCAGCGATTGCCTTGATTCTCTTATTTGCAGACAATGAACCAGGTGCAGAGATCTATTCGGCAGCCGGGGATAGGGATCAGGCGAGTTTAGTCTTTAATGCAGCCTCTCCGATGGTTACAAGTGCTAAAGCCCTTAGAAAACGGGCTAAGATCATAGATTCTCAAAAAAGAATAGTAATTCACTCCACAAATAGCTTTTATAGGGTAATTTCAGCAGAATCCAAGACTAAGCATGGATTTAATGCTCATGGGGTGATATTCGATGAACTCCATGTCCAGCCTAACCGGGACTTATGGGATGTACTAACTACTTCCGGGGGAACCAGAGAGCAGCCCTTAACGGTGGCAATCACTACGGCAGGGTTCGACAGGCATTCGATTTGCTGGGAACAGCACGAATATGCCAAGAAGGTTATTTCGGGGGTTATTAAGGACCCGACATTCTATGGGGTTATCTATGCAGCGGATGAGGACGATGACTGGACAGACGAAAAAGTCTGGTATAAGGCTAATCCGGCACTTGGAGACTTTAGAAGTATTGAAGAAATGAGGGTTTTGTTCAATAGGGCTAAAGAAGTTCCAGCCCTGCAGAATACCTTTAAGCGTTTATACTTAAATATCTGGACATCGCAGAAAACCAGATGGATGGACATTGAAAAATGGGATGCCTGTAATAAATACGTAGGGCTTACCAAGCTAAAGGGTCGTAATTGCTACGGTGGCTTAGATCTTTCGAGTACAACCGATATAGCAGCCCTTATTCTTGTATTCCCGGTAGGGGGAATCTTGAAAATCATATCAGAGTTCTTTATCCCGGCTGACAATATCGAGGATAGAGTTAAAAAAGACCGGGTGCCTTATGATGTTTGGGTAAGGGACGGATTTATGAAAGCCACTCCGGGAAATGTGATTGATTACCAATTTATCGAGGACACGATCGACCAGTATGCTAGCAGGTACGAAATAGACGAAATGGCCTATGATCCCTGGAATGCTACCATGTTAACCCAGAGACTTGCAGAAAACGGGATGACTATGGTCGAAGTCCGTCAAGGGTTTGCATCTATGTCAGCACCTACCAAGCAGTTGGAAACTTTGATCTTACAGAAGAAGATACATCACGGCAACAACCCGATACTCCGGTGGATGTTTGATAATGTTATGATGAAACAGGATGCCTCCGGGAACTTGAAGCCCGATAAAGAAAACAGCCGTGAAAAGATTGATGGAATAATAAGTCTCATTATGGCAGTATCAAGGGCAATGGTGAACGATACAGGCCCATCAGTTTACGAAGAAAGAGGAATTTTAACGATTTGAATAAATTTAAAAACATACTTAACAGATTTAAAAACAAGTTCAAGATTAAATTTGATATAAGGGACTTTGCTTTACTCTTAGGGGCAGGGGCATTGTTCTACGGTATTTGGCTTATCTACCCTCCGGCTGCTTATATCGTTATCGGGGTCGGGGTTATATATTTAGGAGTTAAATAATGGGAATTATTACTAATATGCTTGAAAAGAGAAGCTTTGATAATCAACAATGGATTAAAGACTGGTCAAGGGGGAAAGATACAGGGATAAGTACAAATGCAGGGGTAAGTGTAAGCCCGGAGACTGCGATAAGGAGTTCTACGGTTCTAGCGTGTGGGAGGTTACTTTCAGAGACGATTGCAGCCTTACCGTTGTTCCTTTATAGGCGTCTTGCTGATAATGCCAAAGAGCGAGCGGTAGATCATCCACTTTACGAAGTTTTACACATTCAGCCTAACAAGGAGATGTCATCCTTTATCTTTAGGGAAATGATGATGTGGCACTTACTCTTTTGGGGTAACTCATTTTCATTTATTGACTGGTCGAATGGTGGAGATGTCTTAGGGTTATGGCCTTTACTGCCCTGGAAGATGGAAGTCAAAAGAATAGATGAGATTTTAGTTTATAAGTACCAGCTCCCTGACAACACCTTTAGGATATTCCCCAGAGAGCAGATATTACACATACCAGGCATGAGTTTTGACGGCTTAGTCGGTAGATCGCTCCTTTCACTAGCCAGGGAACCTATAGGGCTTAGCATAGCACTCGAACAGTTTGGAGCGGAGTTCTTTGGCCGGGGTACAAACTTCGGGGGATTCTTAGAAACCGACTCAAAAGCTTTAAGTGCCAAAGCCCACGAAAATTTAAGGTCATCCTTAAAAGAGAAGTACCAGGGTATCTCAAATACCCACAAACTATTCATCCTAGAAGAAGGGATGAAGTACAAGCAGAATGTAATACCTTTGAATTCGGCGCAGTTCCTAGAAAGTAGAAAGTTCCAGGCAATTGAAGTCGCAAGGATGTTTAATGTACCCTTACACTTAATCCAGGAACTAGACAGGGCTACTTTTAATAATATTGAGCAATTAGATATCGGGTTCTCGAAATACACCATTAATCCCTGGGTTACGAGAATCGAGCAGTCCGAGACTATTAAACTTCTCGGCCTAGAGGAAAGAAAGCGTTTATTTATAAAGCACTTACTTGATGGACTCCTAAGAGGCGATATCAAGACCAGATACGAAGCTTATAACACAGCCCGGATGGGTGGATGGATGAGCGCAGACGAGATACGAGCCTTAGAGGATATGAACCCGATACCAGACGGTAAGGGTACGGGATATTGGAGACCGCTTAATATGGTCGACACAAACGAGGAACCACCGCCAGTACCCGATCAATTCAGCAGGAAAGCCATAGAGGGGAAAACGGAACATAGAACCGCTACTCAAAAAACTAGAATCGCAAACAGTTACCGTAAACAGTTTAGAGACATGACTGATAGGCTTATAAAAGTAGAAAAAGGCCCGGTAATTAAAGCAGCTAAAAAGATATTTGGGAAACGAACCATAGAAACAGATGAGTTCAATGTATTCTTAAGGGAATTTTATGAGAACAAGTACGGGGAAATAAATAAACGGTCAAAAGCTATAATCACTAATTACGGCAGTGTGATATTCGGGGCAGCCTCCGAAGAAGTGGGGGTTGACTTACCATCAGATGAACTTGACGAATTTATGGCCGGATATACCGAGACTTTTAATGCCCGGTACATTGCGACATCAGAAAACCGATTAAGCGAGGTAGCGGAACTGGCAGCCATTAATGGTACAGACCCGATAGTGGCAGTAGAAAATAAATTCGACTATTGGGAGCAGAACAGACCCCGTACTACGTCCTTAAAGGAAACAATCCAGATAGCCGGGGCAGTATCAATCCTAGCCTACGGCATGGCAGGAATTGGAAAGACCGTTTGGGTAGCTGCCGGGGCAAGTCCATGTCCGTTCTGTTTGGGCATGAGCGGTAAAGTAGTATCGACAGGAACACCGTTTAAATTGAAATCAGACATTATGACAGTACCCGAAAGAGATCCGCTGTCATTTTCGAGTAATATATCCCACGCTCCGCTCCACGGGGGTTGCGAGTGTCAGGTTGTACCGGGATAGAATTTAATAGTTTGGCCCTTCGGGGCCTTTTTTAATGGAAAGGAGAAATGATGAAACAATGTTTAGAAGCAAGGATATATCCGTTTGAGGTAACTGAAGTCCGTAAGTCAGATGATGGGGTTACTACGATTGAAGGATATGCAGCCGTATTTAATAAATTATCAGACGATTTAGGGGGTTTTAAAGAAAAGATTAAAAGAGGATTTTTCTCGGATGTGATGGATAATGATGTGAGGGCTTTATTTAACCATGACAGCAATTGGGTTATGGGCCGGACTACCAATAACACTTTGACCTTGACTGAAGACAACAAAGGGTTAGGAGTAAGTTTCATACCTCCCAATACAACACAAGCGAGAGATGTAATAACATTAGTAGAGCGTGGCGATATAGACCAGATGAGCTTTCAATGGATTACAGCAGAGGACAAGTGGGATGAATCCGATATGGATAATATCGTAAGAACCCTGGTAAAAGCTAAAGAGCTTTTGGATGTATCGCTAGTTACTTTTCCTGCCTATCCGCAGACTACAGCAGATGTGCGGTCGGCAAGGCAAGTATTGAAATGGCACCTGGAAGAGCTTCAGGAGCAAAGTGCTATGGATAAAGAGAAAGAGCAGGACAGGGAGCATGTTTCTGTTTTGCGAAAAAAGTTAATTTTACTAGACAAGGAGTTATAAGAATGGATGAATTGAAAAAACAATATAGTGCTTTAACGGGTAAAATGAAAGTAATGCTCGATAAAGTAGATGAAGAAGAAAGAGGCCTCAATAAGGAAGAAAAGGTAGATTACAAGAAAATGGAAACAGAAGCTAACGACCTTAAAGATCGTATTGAAGCCAAAGAAAAGAAAATCGAAATCGATAAGCTTGAAAAGCATCTTAAAGAACCAGCTGCAACTTCTCCTGCTAAGATAAAACCTAAAGACCCAATAGATGAAAAAAGGTTTAAATCTTTAGGGGATCAGTTAAGGGCAGTTATGCAGGCTTCTAATCCTGCTCGCATAGGAACCGTAGATGAAAGACTCATAATGGGTAAAACAGAAAAAAGGGACGCACCTTCCGGCCTCAACGAAGGGGTAGGAGATGAAGGTGGATTTTTGCTTCAGACAGATTTCTCAACAACCCTTGTGAAGAAAGCTTTTGAGGTTGGGATATTAGCTTCAAGAGTATCTACTCTTCCTCTTGGTGCAAACTCAAATGGAATTACTATCAACGCGTTAGATGATAATTCAAGGGCTACTGGTTCAAGATGGGGTGGAATTCAGTCTTATTGGGCTCACGAAGCACATACTGTTACACCCAAGAAACCATCATTTAGGCAGATGGAACTCAAATTAAGTAAACTCATGGGGCTTTGTTATTTGACTGATGAAGTTATGGCAGATACTACTGCCTTAGAATCAATCGTAACTCAAGGGTTTACTGAGGAATTTGCTTTTATGATTGATGAAGCAATATGGAATGGTAGCGGTGTTGGCCAGCCATTAGGAATACTGAACACTCCTGCCTATATTGAGTTCACAAGAGGTACAACCCTTACTGTTAAATCTACAGATATAGTAGGTATGTGGGCGAGGTTCTATGCTAAGTCAAGACAGAATGCAGTATGGTTTATTAACCAGGATGTAGAACCACAACTTTATACAATGACCGTGGGTAGTTATACTACTGCTTTTATGCCGCCAGGTGGATTATCAGGCCAAATGTATGCTTCCCTAATGGGTAGACCGATTATACCTATTGAGCATACTAGTGCTTTGGGTACTACTGGGGATATTGTATTGGCTGACATGAGCCAGTATTTGATGGTTGATAAAAATGCTATACAGACAGCAGTATCACTCCATGTAAGATTTCTATATGACGAACAGGTATTTAGGTTTACTTATAGGGTAGATGGTCAGCCAATATGGAACGCTCCGCTAACACCGTTTGCAGGAACTACAAAAAGTCCATTTGTAGGATTGTCAACAGTATAAATATTAAAACTTTAAAAGTTTAGGAGAACAAAATGATAAGTCAGTTACAAAAACTAAAACCAGTTATGGCAATTGCCCCGGCTACTCAGGCTGGAGGTTCTACAGGAAAATGGATAAGTCTAAAGAATATCCCTAAAGTCCTTGTAGAAGTAGTTATAGCTCAAGGAGCATCTAATACGGTTGCTATCACAATCGAGCAGGCCCCTTTGGTAAATGGTTCAAATAACATAGCTATAACCGAAGTAGTGCCGATATTCTCAAACCTTGATACAGGTACAAACGATGACTTGGTAAAGAGAACAAGGGCAGTCGATTACACTACCGATGCAGGAACCAATAACAAAGTAGTAGTATTTGAGATTGATGCAGATAGGCTTGATGCAGGCTATGATTGTATCAATGTAAATTTAGGATCGTCAAGTGGTTCAAATCTAGCAGCTGCTACATATTGGTGCGAACTAAGATATAGCGGAGCAGATTTAGATTCAAATTAATAATGATAAAGAAGGGGTCAGATCATACTGGCCCCTTTGCCATGAAAGGATGTAAAATATGAAAACTTTAATAGATGGCACATTATCGGGCATTACTCTGACATCTGCTAATAGGACACTAACAACCTATGAAGCTGAAACCTACAGATACCTTGAAGTTACATCTGGAAGTGGATCTTTTGCGGTAATAGCTCCCAATATGTTAAGTATGAACTTTATTGTAATCAATAGAGACTGGACAACGGATGCTGTTATAAAAGTATCCGGGATGCCAGGTTATACAGTTACAAAAGACACTTCAAAAAGGGTAGTATGTAACGGGACAGACTATGTTGCTTATAGCGTATTTGTTCCTGTTATTCCTTCGGGCAGTCCATCGGCTTCCCCATCGAGTTCAGAGAGTTCTTCTGAATCGCCATCGCTCTCTCCAAGCGCAAGTCTCTCACCGTCAGCCTCCGAGAGTCCAAGCTTATCGCCTAGTGCAAGTGAATCTGCTTCGCTCTCTCCGTCAGCTTCATTGAGTCAGTCAGCTTCATTGAGTCCATCGGCCTCATTGTCGCCAAGTGCATCGGAGAGTCCAAGTCTTTCACCTTCGGCGAGTTTAAGTCCGTCAGCGTCAGAGAGTCCTAGCCTGAGTCCGAGCGCATCAGAATCAGCGTCACTCTCACCGAGCGCATCTTTAAGTCCGTCAGCTTCATTGAGTCCATCGGCCTCATTGTCGCCAAGTGCATCGGAGAGTCCAAGCATGAGTCCGAGCGCAAGTTTGAGTCCCTCAGCTTCTGAGAGCATATCTGAATCGCCAAGTTTGAGTCCGTCAGCGAGTCTCTCTCCCTCGGCCTCATTGTCGCCAAGTGCATCGGAGAGTCCAAGCTTGTCACCGTCCGCATCTGAGAGTACGAGTGTTTCGCCAAGCTTGTCACCGTCAGCGTCACTCTCACCGAGCGCATCTTTAAGTCCGTCAGCATCGGAGAGTGAATAAATGAAAAAAACAACTGAAAGAGCCGTAATGAAGTCTAATGAAAGAGAGATGTATGAGCCTCTACCTAAAAAGCGTAGACTCAAGAAATTTAAACTTAGGAGGAAAATGAAATGGCCGATGTCCAAACTTCAACAGTCGTAACTCTAGCAGAGATTAGAGCGTTTTTAAGTATTCCTACAGCCCAAACGGGTAAGGATGACTTATTAGTTGAGCTACTCGATGCTTACAATGATGAAATAGAAGAATATCTTGGAACTACTATGGTCAATTCGTCTTATACCGAATCTTATGATGGGGATGGTACTAATACTTTGTTTTTAAATCACGCCCCCATAGTTTCGGTTACATCTTTATCCATTGATGGTACGGCTCTTTCTGTTGTTGTAGATGAGGATTTTTATTTCTATACAAATAAAGGGTTGATAAGGTTAGCTTCGTGTACTTTTACGACTACCGACCCTAAAAATGTAGACATAGTTTATGTAGCCGGACATGGGGAAACAGACAGAACGAATGTTTCAAGAGTCTTAAAGCAAGCCTTGAAGATGTGGGTTGGCCGAGTGTTTAAAGCAGAGGTTATCGACTTCTCACAGCAGTATGATGAATCTTCTTTGGCACACATAAAGAGCCAGATGATGCCCTGGGATATAAAACAAAAGCTTAATTATTTTCGTTATGTAAAGATGGATTAATGAAACTAGAAACAAGGATTAGGATTCCCGAAAAACTAAAAAGATATTTAAGGAATCCTACTCCGGCCATAACTAAAGTTTTAAAGGAAGCAGATAAAAGGGCTTTAACATTCTTGCAAAGGGAAACATCAAGGGCTGCACCTAGAAAAACAGGGCAGTTGGCAAGGTCAATACAGGTAGACTTAACCAGACGAAAGGTATTTTCTACCTTACCCTGGGCTAGAGCGGTTGAATTAGGGCATTATGCGACACCCGAAAATACACCCAAAAGGATGTTTCTAAAATTTACCAGCAGGGGCAAGGAAATATTTATTAAATTTGTTAGAACCAAAAAGCAGCCATTCTTCTTTAAGACTTTAGACCGCAACAGGATAAAGGTTATTGATATTTACGATAAAGCATTTAAGAAATTATTGGAGAGTTTATGAGTAGTGTATCAGACATCAAAGACCAGCTAGTAATTATACTCGGAGCGGTATCGGGAGTAGACCAGGCACTTGATTATATGCCTAGATTTATAGACAAGAATGTTACAGTTGGGATGTATTATGAGGGAGCAACTTTTGACACGGCAGAGATAGATTCTAATTGGGCGCATTATAGGCTTACAATAATAGCCTATATTTATATGTTTGATGAAAAGTCTATTCAGGAAACCCAGGAAATTTTAGGGGAAGCTTTGCTTGCTGCTATCCGGGATAAACCGTCCCTCAATGGCACTTGTTTGTTTCATAAAGTAGAAGAACTGCGAAATGACTATGTGCAATTAGGCAATGGAAATGTTTATGCGACTATTGAAATAACATTAATCGCAGACAAAGAGGAAGATGTTTAAAGTTAAGGATGAAAAATTGATACCAAAATACATAGGAGAAGTGGAGATATACTTTCCACTATTTGAAAATAAGATAGTTAAAACAGGTGATCTGGTTCGGGAACTTCCAATTGAGGAAGCAAAGAACAGATCCGATTTTACAGTAATATATGAAAGTGAGGTTAAGAATGGGAGGATATAGAAGCTCTAATGGCTATTTAGGCTTTGCAGTACAGACTTCAAAAGGCACCGGGGTAACACCGACTACTTTTGTGGGACTCTCCGCAGAGGATGCCATAGAGAATACACAGGAAACATTTGAGGAACGTTCACTAAATGGGGACAGGGAACTTGACCAGATACACAAGACAGCCCATCTTCCGGGGGGTAGCTTTGAAACCCTGCTTAGACCGGGTAATGGGGTAGAACTTTTGGCTTATTGTTTAGGTTCAGACACAGTTGTACCGGGATCAGGGACTTATACTCATACAATTATCAGGGCGAATGTAATCCCCTGGATATCAATTGAGCGAGAGGAAGACAGCGTTGAGCGGTTTATAGATGCTAAGATAAACCAGATAGTAATAACAGGGGCTACGGGTCAGCCAGTCCTTATAAATGTAGCTTATCAATCCCTGACATCCGCAATCCAGGCATCGGCAGCTACAGCGAGTTACCAGACAGACAAGCCGATGATGTTCCATGACGGGACTTACACATTGGACTCCGGGGTAATTACAATTATATCAGCGTTCATGATTACGATTAATAACAATTTAGAAAATATCCAGACTACCGAGATAACCCGGAACACCTTGATGGAAGGTATGTTTGATATTGATGTTGCGATGACTTTGAAGTTCGAATCCAGCGAGTCATTATATGCAGCCGTAAACTATGGGGGTTCTACTTCTATAGTCGATTCTTTGGCCGACGGAGACTTTACAGTCAACCTGGCTTATGGGACTGGGTCAACTGAAAGACGGGTAAAGTTTGCAATACCGTCACTCAAGCACATCAATTTACCGAAGCATTTAGACCCGTCTACCAAGCCAGTCCTCCTAGAGCTTACATCTAAAGCTTACAAGAGTTCATCAGAGATTATCACCGTAACTGGAGTGAATACAATCTCTACAGACTGGGCTTCAATTAGCGCGTCAGCTTCTACGAGTCCAAGCTCATCTCCAAGCGCATCAGTATCTCCGAGCTTGAGCCCATCCGCAAGCCAGTCACCGTCAAGCTCCGAGTCAGCATCAGCATCACCTTCAGCATCATTAAGTAGTTAATATTAATTAAAACAAAGGAGAAAAATGGGGTACTTAATACCTCCACCGATTCCCAAAGATAGATGGGACGACCCAGATATTGGTATGACTGTATTGGAAGGGAAAAATATACCTTCAAAGAATGAAAGATTAAGAATTAAAAAAGAAAAGGAACAGAAAAAAAATCAGGGAGTATGGCGTAGGTTTATTAAGTGGATAAAAGCTAATAGTTGGGGAGGTTAATATGTTAAGTATTGCGATTCCATCGAGAACCGAGATATTTTTAGAAAAGACTATAAGGGATGTTTTAGAAAAAGCAACAGGGGAGGTTGAGGTATTTCCAATATTGGATGGATACGAGCCTCCCCGTTCTGGATTAGTGGATGACCCCAGGGTAAAGTATATTCGGCTTAAACAGCAGAGCTATACTCAAAAACGACACGGTATCAATCACATGGTAGACATCTGTAAGGGCAAGTATGTCATGTCTCTGGACGCTCATTGTATGATGGCCGAGGGGTTTGACGAAGTCTTAATCAAGGACTTGGAACCCGACTGGGTGGCCTTACCTAGAAGGAACCGATTAGACGCCGAGAATTGGTGCATCCAAGAGCAACAGGACGGTAGACCACCGATTGATTACGAGTATCTGATGTACCCCAAGAAGAAGGAATTTAAGGATGAGGGGTTTCACGGTTTCAAGTGGGATGACAGGACTATTGCCAGACAGCATATCCCGATAGATGAAACGATTACGATGCAGGCGAGTTGCTGGATAATGCACAAATCATGGTATAAGAAAAATAAGTTTATGCAGATTGAGGGATTTACAGGATGGGGGCAAGAGGCCGAGGAAATTTCGTTTACCACCTATCTCCGGGGTGGCCATTTAATGACAAATAAAAATACCTGGTACGCACATCTTCACAAGGGGAAGAAGTACGGCAGGATGTATTTTATGGCTAAGAAAACCTCCAAGAAATGCAATGCTTATTGTTATGATTACTTTATAAAAGACCAGGTTCCGGGAGCGATACATAAGTTCTCATGGCTCATTGAAAAGTTTATGCCGATGCCTAATTGGCCGGATAATTGGAAAGAAGAATTGGAGTTAAAATAATGGACACGGTAAAATATATCTGCGAAAAGTATAATATCAACCTAGACAAAAAGTCACCATTCCGCATCCCAGTTGGTAGGTGGCGTGATATACCTAAGATATTTAAAGCCTTAGACTTTAAAGTAGGGGCTGAAATAGGAGTCCTCAAAGGTGAATGGTCGGCAAGTTTATTTAAACAGATACCCGGTTTGCAGATGTATTGTATTGATAAGTGGTTATACTATCCTACTTACAGGGATTTTAGAAACCAGAAACGGTTAGACCAATACTATGAAGAAACCAAACAAAGGCTTAAAGGCAAGGATGCAACCATAATTAAAAAATGGAGCATGGAGGCAGTAAAGGACTTCAAGGACGAATCCCTTGATTTTGTTTTCATAGATGGCAACCATACCTTTGAATACGTAACAAACGATATAGCCGAGTGGTCGAAGAAAGTCCGCAAAGGTGGACTTGTCATAGGCCATGATTTTTTCCGAACTCTAACCGGGATTCATGTTCATGTTAAAGACGTAGTACAGGGATGGACTTACTCTCACATGATACACCCCTGGTTTATCCTAGAAGGGAAGTTCGGTAAAGATGGTAAAACTTATGATAATAAACATAGTTCCTGGATGTGGGTTAAGGGAGGTGGATAGATGAATAAAAAGGAATTAATAGAGTTGTTGAAATCAGGGGATTTTACTTTAAATGTAAATGATAATGGATGGTGTGCCTTATATAAAGGTAAGGTTAAAGTTTATGATAAAGAACATGATGAATATGCACAAGTTCCATTAGGTGATGCAGCCCATCATTTTGATACTGGAGAAGGCCTTGTAGACTCAATAAACCTTATAGTTAATTTAATTGAAGCTTTAGGCGGTAAATTTGTAATAACACCATGAAAGAGAGAGGGACGAGCAGGTGATTAAAGAGAATGAAAATATTATTTTACACATACCCCAATATAGACTACGGCCTTGATACTTTATACGATGGATTATGCCGGGTATTAGGGGATGAGAATGTATTTGATTATCCTACAAAGCCTACACTTCATGGGGATATTGTCAAGAAGTATGCACATTTCCCGATGTACTTTGGCTACCCTGAAAAGGATATACCGAATGATTTTGATGTTATTCTTGTAAGTGGCCGGGTAGTGCGTGATGAGTTCTTTGAAATTATTAAAGAGAAATCAAAAACTATTCCAACTTTTATAGTAGACATGACTGACTTCAACGCCATAGATACCGACTTGATGGAAGAAGTAAATGCAAGGCTTTACTTTAAAAGGGAATATTGGAGTGGCACACCTTATGAAATCAGGATTACACCATTAAGCTTTTCATACTCTGAAAAGTACATCCC
>SDBU01007038.1_pt1 | contig 13085 bp, 11 predicted proteins | sample 2277071 | NCBI WGS metagenome assembly SDBU01 (sample SAMN10397929, study PRJNA504765) | marine sediment metagenome | isolation source: marine sediment core GS08_GC12, 126 cmbsf | place: Arctic Ocean: Gakkel Ridge, Loki's castle | collected 2008 | reverse complement strand
TCACCCCTACATACTATTCTGGTATATTTTTTCAACAAGCTCCATTGTTTTTACTGCATCTGGAAAAGATGTCTCAGGCTGTTTCTTCTTTTTCAGGCAGTCAATAAAGTGGCGGTTTTCCTGGTAGTAGCCGTAGAACTTATGAAACTTCTTACTTCCCGCTGCCTGAGTTCCGGAGATTGTCTTTCCCTTCGGTTTGTCGTCAGCATAAATCACTGCCCGATTCTCCCTCGGCTCCGTAGGTGCGTTGACAAAAGCTGAAATCCCTTTTGCATGCATCTCAAACTTGTGAACTCTCTTACCGACAGCCCAGTTGGCCAGGAGGATTCCTGTTGCTCCCTTTTCAAATTCAATAAGGGCGTTGAAGCTGTCATGGACCTGAGTGTGATATTTCCTCACCAGGCTTTTCACTGTTTTTGCCTCTCCTGCCATCCACCGTAAGGTATCGACACAGTGGACAGCATCCTCCCTTAAAATATCCACCGGGTGCGTTTGGTAGGATAGACCTACTTTGATATTCTTATAGAAAGTTGCAGAAGCCTGAATAATCGGTCCTCTTTCTTCAACAATCTCTTTTGCTTTTCTGAGAAGCGGAGTATATCTCCGGTTAAATGCAACCATCGTCTTACAGCCGTTCTTCTCTGCCAGGTTTGCCATCGTTTCTATCTGGACTAAGTTAATTCCCGGAGGTTTTTCTATGAAAATGTTCAGTTTTGCCTTGAGACAGTCTATTACCGGGTCATAAAGAAGGTGGGGAGCCATGATAATATATACGGCATCTAAATCGGTTTTCTTTATCATCTCCCTGTAATTGGTGAAGCGGTTCCCTACCCTGTATTTATCTGCTGTCTCCTTGAGCCTTTTCTCGTCCAGATCACAGATACCTGCAATCTTCACATCCCTCATTTCAGCCAGGGATGGATAGTGAACGTTATTTGCCATTCCACCAGCGCCAATAAATCCTATTCTTACCTTATTCATTCTTCCCTCCTGAAGAAATTCCTCGGCTTTTCGGCTACGCTATAAAAAAAAGAGTCGCTGTCCCTATTTTTCCAGCTTATGGTTTCTTTCTCGTATATCCCTGCTATATCGTGGATATTAGAACTTATGCTCCATTTCTCGCTGGATTTCATCCATGAGGCTTCTGAAGAACCTGATATCTATTCTTGTCTGGTCAACTACAGTGTCTAAATCGAACTCACCATATTCACTGTGCATGGAGATTGGTCCGGTGAATTGCATCTCCAGAAGTAATCTTACCAGGGTATTCCAGTCCACAAAACCTTCCCGTAGAGGTACAACATTCATTTTCCATTCTCTCTTCCCATCAACCATTACCCTTTCTCTTATGAGATCCTTGACCGCTACCGCACTTAAATATTCCTTCACGATATCTAAGGCCATAGGTAGTGGTTCGCCCACTAAAGAAAGATGCCCTGCATCAGCAAAAACCCCTAAATATTTTGGGTCGAAACCTTTCATCAGATTCATTACACTGGAGGAGTTTAAACCCATAGTCCCGCCAGAATGATTGTGAATCATGACTTTTACCTGGTGCTTCTCAGCCAGTTTAACAAACCCTTCAAGAAGGCGGCGGATTTTTTCAACAGTTCCCCAGTAGCCTTCTTCCTCCATGTGCCAGTAGCCCAGTTTGATTAGTTTAACTCCGGCTTGCCCACAGGCGCCCAGGACTTTCTCTGCTACCGGATCCTCAGGGTCAAGGAAATCTCCGGGAGTTGTGACAAGAGGTATGGAGAGCCCGGCATCTTTAAACTTCTTCACTGTCTGGGGAAGCTTTTCCGGGGCATTTTCCGGCTCGACCGGAAACCCGGGCCGCACACAGAAGTCCGCACCTTCAGCATCCACAGATTTGAGCGTTTCAATAAGCTGGTCAATATTCATCTCCTGAAAATGCTTCGTAAAAACAATTAAACGCAACTCAGACATATTGCCCTCCTCTCTTGAGTTTACAATTCCTTGACAACACTTTCTTTTAAACTAAGAAGACCTGATGAATCCATCTTGAATAACTCTTTCATGATGTTTCCAGTCTTAGATATACCTATTTGAGCAATACCAACCCTGCATTCTTTTTTTTGAATTTTAGGATATGCTTTTAGCAAATCCGTATAGACCAATTCATACTTCTTCCTATCTATTTTCTCTATCGAAATCCGGCTTTCTTCAACATTAAACTGACGGGCTTCACTTAATCGTGGAGATTGGCTGCTTTCAATGGGACAAGAAGGAGCAACTATACCAATTGTACTACGGGAAATAGAAGGTTCTTTTATAGTACTTAAAGCTGAAAAAAGAATTGACTCTTCTTTCTCTACCCTAATTAATCGATCTTGAACTTCCTTCTTCTTCTTTTCATAACCTGCTTTGCCAAACAGTTCTAAAGCAGATTTTAAATATTGTCCTCCTATTCCTAAAAGTTTTCCTTTTTCCTGAAGATCTGATTCTTCATCGGCTTTGATTAAGTGCCATGCTGCATCAAAATAAATAGAAGTTGCTTGAGCCCAATCAGCCCCACTTTCAAAACCTCCCTTTTCATACGAAGTAGCTGCTTTACTAAGCGTTACTTTAACTTTTGGGTATAAATCTGTTTTATCTTTCATTTCAATAGATTCATCAAATTTACAGCCATATTCAAGGGCTTGGCAAAAAGTTGAATTTCCAGTAGCTAATAACTTTAAATTTGTATCAGTGAAAAGATTACTGGCTTTTGCAAACAACGCTGCTGCTTCAGAAAACCTATAAGGGTCTTCATATTTTTCAGCAAGTTCCATATTTTCCCAAGCTCTACACAGATAATAAACTGCTTCTAATTCCTCTCGTTCCCGTTTAATTTTAAATAGAATACATATATCTCTGAATTGAGAAGACGCAAGAGCGAATCTTTCTGCAGCTGCAATATGCTCACCGTGTTTTCCTAAAATCCTTGCTTCTTCAAGGTTTACTCTAGCGATACAGTGATTCACCCTTACTTGGGCTATTTTTTCAAATTTATTCATTCTCTCTTTCTCAAATTTTTCTCTTGAATGCGCATGTGATTTTTTCAATGCTTCAATTGCTTTTTCAAAGATTTTTCCTGTCTTTTTAAAACTTTCTATGGCTTCTTCGTGCTTTTCTTGTTTACTTAGTTGCTCTGCTTCTTCCAATGATATCCAACCAGAATAATAAGATGCTTCATAACCGTAACTTCGCAATTCTATTAAAATATCATAAGCTTTTTTATAAAATTCCTTAGCTTGAATATGATTTTCTCGTATATGAAACGATTTAGCTTCTTCAATAAAATTCCAAGCCTTTACATAATTAAATTTCTCATTGATTCTATTTTTTAAAAGTTTAAATTTTATCATTTGCAGTGACTTATTATAGGCTTCCTGAGCTTTCTTGTAATTTTCAGCAGAAAGCATAAAATTACCCAAGCGATCTTCTATACGAGCTATATATTGATAACTAGCAGCCTCATAAGAAAAATATCTTCTATCAACACTCTCTTTTATTGTGTGGAGAAATATTTCCCGCGCTTGGTTTAAATCAGTAGTTTCTCTCGTTATAATTCCTAATTCCTCATATAATAACCCAAGTCTCATTTGTTCTGAAAGAGCGCCAGTACGAGATAATATACCATAATTGATTGATTTTTTTTGGGCGTTTATTGCCTTTTTGAGGTTGGTAATTCTGTCTTCTTTCTTTTTTGTGATTTCTGCAAGAGTTTTATGAGCCTTATAAAGACTTGTATAACCACCAGCCTGAGGAAATCCTCCTTCATACTTTAAACCGAATTTTTCTGCCTGTTTTGCGTGTTGAAGCATAATCTGGGCATATTCTCCTTGTTCTGTTTTTGATTCCTCGAGAATAGTAAGTTGAGAATAAGCTAATATTAAACCTTGGTATAACCATGCTATAATACTAGGGAAATTAGGTGCACTCATCGCTTCCTTTGCATATTGGATCCCTTTTTCAGCGTAGGTTTTGCGTTGTTCCACAGTAAAAAAACCCCTTTGTGAAGAGTTTGTATAATAAAGTGCAGGTATTACTTTTGCTAGGGAAAAAAACATATTATAAGAATGTGCATAGATCTTCCCTAATTCCAAACAGTCTTTGATGTCATTAAGAATTCTCTTCTGGAGATAACCGACTCTACCACTAAAAAGTGCAAAATAGTCTATGAAAAACATACACCATAATATATTATTTTTACTCTTCGTTTTACGGGCAAAATTTAAAGCTTTCTCTAGTAATTCTATTCCCTTATCAAGGTATTCCTCTTGTTCTCTTTCATCTTCGATGAATTGATACCCAAACATGCAATAACAAACCCCTGTTGCTGAGTAAACTAGATTAAGAGCATATGGATCATTTAAGTTTTCAATAACCGGAATACTATTATTACATTCTATCAAGAGCTTCTTGATCCCTTCCCCCATATTTTCATCTTTTTTAAAGTCTTGGACTGTTAATCCATTGAAACTCATCAAAAGTTGCATATTCAACGACTCAGACAAAATCTGAATATTTCTAATCTCTTTTGAAATCTCCCAAGCTTTTTTAGCAGATTCAATTCCATGTAGAACAACCCGGTTATATTCTTCTTGATTAATATTATAAGACATGAGGATATGTGAAGCTGACGCTTTACGGCCCAATAATCTCGCAAAACTCTCATTAACGCCCTCCTTGGAATAAATTTCACTTGATTCACTAAAAAGTTTAATAGCTTGATAATATGCCTTCTGACCTTCTGCATCAGAAGTTGTGAGAAGTCCACTCGTAAAAAATATTTCTGCTTCGCACTCAAGCTCCATAGATCTATTTCCAAGCTGTTGAAAGAGAATCATTGCCTCTTTATAGGCCTTAACAGCATATTTGATTTGGTTAATATATTCTTCAACTGTATCAACAGTATCAGCAGCTCTACTGTGAGCATACCCAAGATTTTTATAATTTTCAGCAGCTTTCTCATCTAGTTTTTTATCCAAACAAAGGTTGATTGCTCGTGTATATAAATTAGCCGCTTCTATCCAATCATAAATTCTTTCTTCTTCCTGTGCCTTCTCTAATAATTTCTCTTCACTTTCTTCTAAAGTCATTCAGAATCAATTATTGATTAGATTTTGTTTAATTTCGACCTTAACTGTCTAAAATTTTATTACTTTGAATTATTAATAAACATTCAGTTCAATTTAAAATGTTTTACTTTTTACTGGAAAAAATAATTGGTAATTTAATAATGAATCTTGAATATTATTAAACAATATTGTAAAGAGAATTGTTTGTTAAGAGAAGGTGATGATAAAATCTCAGAAGTATTTCCTAAACCAATAATAAGTCTTCCAGAAGCCGATGTTCCATTAGAAGGCGTAAAAGCATATTTATCTCAAAGTGAAAACCATCAGATTATCTTTATGAAATTCAAAAAGGATGTATCTGTTCCAGAACATTCTCATGAAGCTCAGTGGGGTATTATTCTTGAAGGGAAAATTGATTTAATCGTAGAGGGTAAATTTAATGCCTATTCCAAAGGTGATAGATACTTTATTGCCAAAGGAGTAAAACATTCTGCTGTGATATATGCTGGTTATTGTGATGTCACATTTTTTAATCAAAAGGATAGATATATGCCAAAATCTTGAGAAATTATTGATTAATTAAAAGCAATATTATTGCTGATGCCTTGCCTAAGACAAGAAGTGGTAAGATTATGCGAAGAATATTAAAAGCGATTGCCTCCGGAACTGATATAGGAAATATAACTACACTAGCGGATCCAACTGTATTAGAAATCCTATTAGAAGAACGTAAGAAGATGGATATTGAAATAGGTTAAAATTTTTTTTCTTTTTTGCAAAAGAACGTTTTTCAACTACATTTAATAAAACTAGATTTCTAAAATCTTTTCATACTGAGATATAAATGATTGAAATCCATGTTTTCTTAAGAACTCAAGTAAATTCTTTTCACGACAATGCACGTTTATTACATTAAAAAAAAGTATTTTTTAAATCAATAAAAATAAATAAATCTTTTTCTAATATTATCTCAAGATTTTTCTTTTTGTATTATTTAATGTAATAGTATGAGACCTAATAGCCTTCAATTATTAAAAAAAATAGAAACGATGGAAAGGGATGAGGCTATTGAAGCGCTTACTTCCATTTTAAAATCTTCTGAAGAATGGGAAATAAAAGAAAAGGCTGTTGAACTTTTAATTCGGTTTGATGATCCTGAGAAAAAACGTTTTCAGTTATTAAAAAATGTTTTTTTAAACGATAGGCACCCTAAACTTCGGCTTAAGTTGATTGAGTTATTTACCTTTTGTTATAAAAAAGACGGGATAGTTTTTTTAAAAGAACAATATAAGAATTGCAAAGATGGGGCTGTGAGGAGGCTTCTAATTGAAATGGTTGGAAAAATTGATCTAGAGAATTCTATACCCTTTCTCATTGAGGCTTTAGGCGATACAAATATCGAATCCAAGAAGTCTGCAATAAATTTTTTAGGTAAAACTAGAACTAATGAAGCTATAGTTCCATTAATCGAATTATTACACTTCAGAAATTCAGAGATTCGTAACGATTTGATCAGTTCTATAGTGAAACTCGGTAAAAAAGGGGATATGAATGTAATTAATAAATATCTTAATTCGGAGGATTTTTCTATAAAAAGGGAAATACCCGTAATTCTAGGAAAAATTGGTAATCAAACTAGTGAAAACCTGCTAATCACTAATTTAAAGGATGAAAATCCAATAGTTCGGAAAAATTCAGTAAAAGCATTAGAAAAAATTATTGAATTAAAAAATGTAAAACACATTTTGGATATCCTTAATGACCCCGATGTAGAAGTAGAGAAAGAAGCAATTCGAGTTTTAGGAAATATTGGTAGCAAAAGAGCTATAAAGCCGTTAATAGAAATTTTAAAAGAGAAAGATTTAAAACTTAGGAGTCTTGCTCGGAATGCTCTCTTTAAGATTCTCAGTGGCTCAAAAACTTACGAAACAATTTATAGTGTTATTAATGGGAGAAATCTAGAAGCAAGAAGGGAAGCAATTAACCTGATAGGTATGCTGAAAGATGAAACCGCAATTCCATTATTAATAAAAATCTTCAACAGTAAAGTAGCCAGCTTACGAAGAACTGCATCTAAAGCTATTTTGAAAATTAATGGAAAACACCCGAATCAATTAATTGTGAACGGTTTAAACGATAAATCCCCTCAAATTAGAATCTATTGTACAAAAATTTTAGGTGAAGTAGGAGATCCTAATACAATTGAGATAATTTTTAATTTAATTAATGATGAAAATGGTGGGGTAAGGAAGGCGGCTATTGAAAGTTTGTTAAACTTTGAATCTGAAATAGTTACAAATTTAGCAAAAAATGCTTTAAAAACTTCGAGTTGGAAAGTAAGAAGAACTGCAGTCAAATTATTAATAAGAACGGGGAGCAAGAGTTCAACTAATTCCTTAATTACTTGTCTTAACGATTCAGATGTTTATATTAAAAGCTGGGCAGCAATGGCTCTCGGTAGGTTTAAAGATATTGATTCAATAGAACCATTCATCATTTTACTAAAAGAAGATGATTACAAAATTCGCGTTTCTGCAGCAAGAGCTTTAGGAGAAATAGGAAAAAAAGAGGCTATAAAACCATTATCTGAGATGTTAGGGGATGATAATTGGGATGTTAAAAAGGAAGTAGAAAATGCCCTAAATCGCATAGATCCAGATTGGATGAATTCATTATAATTTTTAATCGAGATCAAAATAATTTCTATTCATAGTTAAAAAAGTTTTTCGAGATATTCATCCAATTGGTTTAAAACCAAATTGGTTTTGGTTTGTGAGTTTAAGATAAATATAATAAACTTTTTTTCAGAAATCTCTATAATCAAAATTGTTTTTTCTTCTAATTCAGCTATAATTTTTTTAGGCATTTGATTCCCCATAGTTTTTCCGAGCCCCAATGCACTTTCTAAAACAGAAGCACACATCGAGGCAAATTTTTTAATGTCATTAATATTTTCTATATTTTTATAAATAACTTCTCCACTACGACTTGCTACTATTATCCCTTCAAATTTACCTTTTTCTTTTAAATCATCTAGATTTGTGTTTAATTCCTTATTAGGAGCAAGATTCTCAAGTACTTTTTCTTTCATATTTATTACAGCTTTAAATCAGATAAATAAATTAATTAATCACTTAATTTAACTATTGAATATATATATGAATTCGTTTTATAAACATGAAAAACAAATTAAAGAAACTAATGAAAAGTTTATTGAAGTGGATCTCCAACCGTTTTTAAAAATCCCCAGTAATTCAAATAATAAAAAAGGTATAAATGAAGGAAAAGATTTTCTAATTTCTTATATATCCGGATTCTGCGAGGATGTTAAAATTTTTTCTGGAGATATTAATCCTTTAATTTTAGCAAGGGTTAAAGGCTCTTTAGAGACTGAATTGCTGATTTATATGATGTATGATACTCAACCAATCGATTCAGAAAAGAATTGGGTTAGTAAACCATTTGGTGCTGAAATTTCTACTCTTCCTCCTCCATTAGATGTCCTGGGAAATTGTATCATTGCACGAGGAGCTTATAATTCAAAAACTCCCCTTATATGCTTTTTAAATATCATAAAAATCCTAAAAGAAATAGGTGAATTACCGATATCTTTAGTTCTGTTAATTGATGGTGAGGAAGAAATAGGTTCACCGAGTCTTCTTAAATTCATTGTTAAAAATAAAGATTTATTTAAAAATTGTATTGATGCATATTACCCTTCAACAAAACAGGATCTTACTGGAAATGCTGTTTTAAAACTTGGATATAAAGGAATTTTATCTTTGAGAATAGAAATATCGTCACATAATAAAGAAATTCATTCAGCATTCAGTGCATTGATTCCTAACCCTGCAATGGATTTAATTTCTTTACTAAACACCTTATATGCTAATAACGAATTTCAAATTGAGTCTTTAAGCAAAGATTATGAAGTTTCAACTGAAGAAAAATTAATAATTCATGATTTAATGAGTAAATTTGATTTTGAAACAGTAAAGAAAAAAGCTGGAATCCAAAAAACACATGAAAATGATACTCTCGAAGTTATTAACAATTTTATGTTTAAACCATCTTTTAATATTTCTACCTTAAAATCTGGTTTTTTAGATAAAGGATCAAGAAATTATGTTCCGAATAAAGCTTTATGCAATGTTGATATTAGATTCGCACATAATATTACTGTGAATCATATTTTTCAAGAAATTAAAGAGAAAATTGACTTGTTTTCGAAAACGGTAGAATCTGACATCAAATTATCTAAAAATGTTGGTTACGAAGGTTCTAGAATAAAAAAAGATTCAGAACTAGTCCAGAGTTTAATTAAAAGTGCTAAAACCTTAGGAGTAGAAACACAGATATGGCCATTAAGTGCGGCAGCTTCTCCATTAAGCAGTATTCAGAAAATATTAGGTCTAAATTTCGTAGTAGGTGGTTTAGGAATTGGAGGATATGCTCATGCTCCAAATGAATTTATTCAATATGATTCAATCGTTAATACTCGATTGTCTAATTATAAATTTCTAAAAATTTATTCCCAATTAATTAAAAATAAAAGTGAGCACTCTGTTTAATCGAATAATCCTGCCAAACCCCTAGTTTTTGCACTTATCGCATTATCACTACATAATTCAGCACAACAAAAACATGAAATGCATTTCTTTCGTTGAAATACTGGAAAAGCACCTTCTTCAAATTCAATTGCTTCAGCTGGACAATTTTGAGCACAATCTCCACATTTAACACAATTAACTTTTACTAGTTTAGGAATCTTCTTAATTATTTTATAACCTATGTGTCCTGACATGAAAGCAATAAAAGATGAAAAATAACTACTCGGTACTCTAAATTTTGGGACTTGTTTTTTTGCTTCCTCAAGAGGTAAACCTACAATTTCAATGTCATCAAGATTTCCAGCACCAAGGTTTCGCTCTATTCCATTCTTAACATGGGGTACTTTTTTTGGCTTAATTTTGCCGATTTCCAGAGCCACTATATCCAACGCTAATTCATCTGTTCCAGCAAGAATTAGATCCCATTTTCTCATATTTCCACCTCCAGGACCCTTAGGACCTTCCATTATTTCCTGTAAGTCATAGACAGTTAATCTATTGGGTTTGTTTTTCACCACCCAAGAAAAATTGTCTACCAGTACTTGCCCGAATTGTTCGGCTGTTTTTCCCAATAGATGATATTTTGCTTTTAATCCTCCTGGGATAATACCCCAATAATTTTTTATTGCTCCTGTCATTGTTGCTTCAATATGAGATTTCAATCGCGGTAGATTAATCAATATATCGCAGTCCTTAACGATCTTAGCAACTTTAATCTTTTTTAGTCTTAAAGCACCATCAACATTTTCATCTATTGGGATATCGCTTTCAAAGTCTATAAAATTGATTCCGTATTCTTCACAAATTTCATAAATACCTATCTTCCTAGCAACATTAGATCCGAGTTTTTGTGATTGACCAGGTGAGTCTCCTAAGTAAATATTCTCCATAGAAACACCATTATCTTTAAGATATGTGATTATTCCCTCGACAAAACTAGGTTGAGTACAAGCATCTTCTTTTGTTGTTAATAAATTTGGTTTCAAAAGAATTTTCTTAGATTCAGTAAAATTAAAATGAAAATTATCTTCTACTAGTTTAATTGCACTATTTACAGCATCATTAATGGTACCATAATCATTGACATTTACAATACTTATCTTGGATGGCATTATTTCATCAAATATATAAATTTAGGAAAAAATTAATAGTTTCCTTGAATCTTTCCCTCTTTTTGAGACAACACAACTTTAGTAAATTATTTGTTTCTAATTATCTGAAACCAATTATATTTAAAAATCCAATTTATTATATTTTTAATATAAAGAAATAGAACATTTATATCGAAACATTAAACTCAATAAATTGAAAATGAGAAAGCCCCAAATTGGTGAATTGGACTATTAACACGAGCGATGCTTTGTTTAAAGTTTGTTTATTCGGAGATGGTGGTGTAGGGAAGACTACCTTGATAAACCGATACCTTACTGGCGTTTTCAAGGGTAATTCCGAGATGACGATTGGTGTCGACTTCCATATAAAGAAATTAGATATTCAAGGAAAACGTGTTAGTCTGCAAATTTGGGATTTTGCTGGTGAAGGTCGTTTCAGATTTTTATTGCCAAGTTACGTTTTAGGTGCTTCGGGTGGTATTTTCATGTTTGATATCACCCGATATACTTCTCTTAAGAATTTTTATGAATGGTTAGACATTTTTAAACGTGGATATAAAGGTCCGATAGATCAGGTTCCAATACTAATGGTTGGAAGTAAATTAGATCTCGAATACAAAAGAGCCGTCTCTAGAAGTGAAGCATATGAATTAGCAAAAGAAAATAGTTTATTTGGTTACATTGAATGCTCATCTAAAGATGGTCAAAATGTACATGAAGTTTTTTTCGAAATTAGCCGTTTAATGATGAAGAAAGCTAATCTCCTTGCACCTTGATGCTTTAATAATGATGCTTATTCTAAAAACTAAATTTTCATAAAAATATCATCTAGTTTATCGATAACTAGATCAGGCAACATTTTGATATCTTTATCATTTGTTTCATTTACTTTCTTTTTTAAATCAATTATCATTTTTTTTGTAGAAACACCAGTTAAAACAGCAATTGAAGTAATTTCAGCACGATTTCCTGCTAATATATCCGTATTTAAACGATCTCCAAAAATACATGCTTCTTCTGGTGAAAATTTCTTGTCCTTTAGAATTAATTTAATCCCGAAAAGCTCAGGTTTCCCAAAAACTCTAATAGGTTTCTTATCTGTGCAAGTTGTAACTGCATTTACCATCACTCCCGCCCCTGGTTTAAAACCTATAGCAACTGGTAGAGTAGAGTCCACATTTGTTGCATAAAATTGTGCACCTCCTTCTAAGATACATTTTTGAGCAATTGCCAGTCTATCATAATTAAAGGTTCTATCAAGCCCCACAATAACAAAATCAATATCCTGATAAATCGCCGGATTGGTCTCAATCGTATGCCCAAGGGACTTCAACTCTTCTCTTAAACCAGTTTCACCTATTACATATATTTTCGCTTTTTTTTTAATTCTTGTTATTTCAGCGGAAGTAATCGAAGCACTTGTGTAAATATTAGATAATTTACTTGAAATACCTAACTTTTTTAATTTTTCTACAAAACTCTGTCTTGTTATCGTTGAATTATTTGTATTATATACGACTTCAATTGATTTTTCTTTCAGCTCCCTTATAACTTTTTCAGCATTAGGAATTAGTTTATCTCCTCGATACACAACTCCGTCTAAATCAAATATTGCCAATTTTATGTATTTTAACTCATCTATTAATTCTGGCATAGCAATGATATTTATATTTTATAATTATAATCCAAACCAACCTACTGGCAGCCCTAACGCAAATATAAAGATTTGGATCCCGATTGGTATGAAAATAGGATTTAGAATGTTATCAGCGGTGTATCTTGGGAAGTAATCCGTTATGAAGAACACAATTGTTCCAATAATTGAATATATTGGGCCTACCAAAATTAATCCTATTAAATATGCCGTGATCATTCCAGCTAAAAAACCTTCAATAGATTTTGTGTCTTTACTGAAAACAATAATTTTATGTTTTCCATATTTTCTTCCAATCAATGCAGCGGCTGCATCCGAAAGACACGCGATAAGTATTCCTGAAAATACTGCTAAAATATGGAGGATTCCCACCATATATAGCATATAAGAAAAAACAAATCCTGTTATAATATAAATCTGTGGACCTAACGAATTTTTCTCCTTATTTCTTAGGATAGACCTTGTTAAAAAATTAAGGAAGGAATATTCAGGGCTCCAAATTATCCGGATTAAATCAGAAATTATCGCGAACATTATCACACCAATTAATGCCATCATTGTAAGGTATATTACACCTAAAAATTGCCCAAACACAAAAGGATATGAGTCGATATCACCCCAAAGG
>SDBU01007037.1_pt1 | contig 13086 bp, 23 predicted proteins | sample 2277071 | NCBI WGS metagenome assembly SDBU01 (sample SAMN10397929, study PRJNA504765) | marine sediment metagenome | isolation source: marine sediment core GS08_GC12, 126 cmbsf | place: Arctic Ocean: Gakkel Ridge, Loki's castle | collected 2008 | reverse complement strand
TCTGCGCGGCTTGTCCACTTCCAATACCGTCAGTTTTGCATGGACTGTCATTCCTACCACCACACGGTAGTCGAAGTCGGCAGAACTCCCTACTTCGTCGGGCTTACCATTAACAGCAGTGAGCACACCGGATGCGTGATACTGTGCTGCTTTCTCCTGATCTGCGACGGCATCAAAGATCTTTTCCATGGGTGCATCGATGGTAACCGATGCCTCCGATTTCGGCATGTTACACCTCCCTCATTTCTCGGCTTCAGATCGGATCACAGCCTCGTCGTATGGACCTATTGACATTTTGTGGATAACTCCTTACACTTCTGGGGCAGGTAGTGCCCCGCCCAGCATGACTGCTAGGCAAAAGGAGGATTGCTCGTCCGTCCCGGGACACTACCTGCTCACCTGTCGGTTTCTGGGGAAGGTCTAAGCTCCCCTAGAATGTCCGCGATCGTCCCGTGGCTCAGGTCGGTCTTCTCAGCCGCCTTCCTGAGGGAGAGGCTGTCCTCTGCCATCTTGTGGCACAACCAGCCCTTGATCCCTTCAGTAGTCAATTCTCACCTCCTTGGTGCCCCATTCGGTAGGCATTATAACACCCCTCATGGCCGAAGTCCATAACCCCGTTGACGCTGCGCCTGACCAGGGGTCTTGACAGAACGGATACCGGGGTTTACACTACATTCACCCTGGTGGAGGTAGGATCGCGTGAGTGAGCAACCACTATTCCTCAGGTATCGGCGCGATTGGCTGCAGGAGCAGACCGGCTACTCCAAAGGTTATCTTTCTCGCGTGGCCACGGGGAGGGAGCGGCTGAGTCGCGCCTTCATCGAGCGAGTCTGCTTCAAGCTTCAGTTGCCGGAGTCGGAGCTGTTTCTGCCTGAGTCGGTCGAAGTAGTCTAGCCGGGGACTGGTATCCTCTCCAGCCCGCCACGTGAGTCTGTAACGGAAAAGGTGTTACCGCCAGAGGAGAGGGTAGACCTTGCAGCTGAGGCAAGCGGAGAGGATTGCTGATTCGGTTGCCGGGTCCGTTCGCCGGCGCCGCCCCTTCGTCAACGACATCGACATCGTCGTCGGTAACGGGTTATCTGTTACAGGGCGGCCGGTCTGATGGCTCCTTCGAAGCCTTGGCTCAAGCTGTGGGTGGACAGCCTTCTCGGGCTGAAGAGCCTCGACCTGTCGCTGGCGGAGACGGGGGCCTGGTGGAAGCTCTACGCCTTCGGGCACTACCTCGGGCACAGCGGTCGCCTCACGCGGGAGAACGACCGCCCCTACACCCTGCCGGCAATAATGGAGGCGCTCCATATCACTAGGCGAGCCGACATGGCCACATTTCAGCAGATGCTCGACAAGCAACTTGACTCGGGCCTCTTGCGGTGGGAGGCCCAGGTCCTGGTGATCGCCGGCTACGACGACGAGCAATCCCGCGCCCCTTCTGCACAAAAAGAGGCGGTTCGCGACAGAGTTTCCCGTCACCGCGCCGCCAAAAAACAGGCAAACCAGCACGAACCGGTAACGGATTCCGCGTTACCAGATGTCACCTCGCAGCCTCAAAGCGAGCCGGAGAGCTCGGAGGATGGTAACACGGATGTAACGGATGTAACGGCGTTACCCTCTGCCTCTGTCTCTGTCTCTGCTCTGAAGAGTCTTTCTTTTGGTTCTTTTCTTTCTGCTTGTCGCGTCGACGTGTCTTCCATCATTGAGAACGAAGGGGATACTCAGAGCCAGCATGATCAGATTCAAGCATGGCTGGCTGACTACGGACGTGAGGTGGGGTTCGAGATAGGAAAAGAGTGGCCTGTGCCCGAGGGTAGAATCGACCTGGTATGGCGGGTGGGAGATGAGGTGGTAGCGGCATTTGAGATCGACCGTCGTTCTCCCAAGGCAAAGTCGCTAGCCAAGCTCCAAGGGTTGAATGCATCGTGGAAGTGCATCATCCTCAGGAGCAAACGAGACGCGATCTCCCAGGAGCAGGGGGTACAGGTAATTGAGGTGACGGAGCAGTTATCGGCGAAGCCCAGAGCTACCGCCGGCTGAAGGGCATCGCCTGAGGCGTGTAACGGAAACGCCGTTACAGAAGGAGAGACGCGCCTCGCCAAGGGCCAGGCAAGATCTCTCGGCGGGTGGGAAGCGTCTCCCAAGAGGAGGACACGGAAACGGCCGGGAGGGGATAGCGTGTAATGTCCGTTATACGCCCCCGTTCTAGGCTCAACGGAATGACCTTGGGGGAGTGATATGGCAGAGATGGAGAGGTGCTGCCCATACTGCGGCGAGGAGGTCGAAGGGCTGGAGGTCATCGCAAAGGAGCTCGTCACAGATGGCGAGTCCTGGCGCTTCGCTGAGACGACCAGCAACATCATCCTGTGTCAGGAATGCAGGTGCGAAATGGACACCGGAGACCTCGCCGGACTCGGCGTTCCGAATGAGGTTGTCGCCAGCCTCGGTCGGACAGCAACAATATAGGTCTTTTGTTGCACAGAGGGGAGACACATGGAGGAAATACTAGCGACAATCAGGGAAGTCCGCGAAGGCGGCCAGCGCGTAGCCAACCACTACCTCAGCCGAGGCTACGTGCTCTTGGACGTCCAAGGCCAAGCGCGCTCCCGTCGAATTGCGCCGCAAGATGCGCGACAGGAAGGTCGCCAATACTACGTCCAGCGGCAGCCGGTCTACGTCGTCGGCCGGCCGGAGGGAGTGGAAGAGTGCGAGCCGCCGCCACGCTGGCGGCCGCCGGCGACGGCAGAGGCAGAGGCAGAGGCAACAAAACCATAGGTTTGTTGCGGGAGAGGTCGGAGACATGAGCAATCGAAGCGAGCCGTTACCCTGGCGGGTGAGGCGGCCGAGGATCATGAACGCTGGCGGAATGTTCGGGCTAGGGCCCTTCGTCTATTGGGAGCGGCACCGGAACGCCGACCGTCCGGAGTGGGGCACGTGGGGGACCATCAGTGTCGGCTTTCACTTGGTCATGTGGGACGTCGAAATCGAGATCTCGACTGACGAGCCGGCAACAAGATGAAGTGCTGCGAGGATGGACCGGGGAAGCCCTGTTACTGGAAAGACAAGGGGTGCCCTGGCTGTCTCCGAGACCTGGGGAAAGAGTGCAAGGGAGTCAAGCCGGCGCCGGCAACAAAGTGAGACAGAGACGGCTGTGATCGAGTGAAGGCCCTGGAGCTGGGGGGATACACCGAGGCGAGGACGCTCCAGGATATCCTCGAAAACGGGTAGCGAAAACCAGGAGGAAGACTTATGGCTGAAATGACTCTAACCCACATCAAGCTGGAGCTGGGACACAGGGCCCCTGTCTTTGCTGCCAGGATAGCGCCACTCTATCGCCTACTCGGCTGGACCTGGGGCAGAGACCTCCAGATCCCAACCGAGAGCCAGATCCTCGAGCAGCTACGGGAACTCATTGACCATATCGATTCCCTGACCTCAATGCACGGCACCGGTGGCCTCGAGGCCTACTGCGATGAAGAGGACTGCAGCCTTGGTCTCCGGGTGGTGATAGACGACATGGCCGTTCCCTTCGAGGAGACTGAATCGGAGGCTGGACGATGACGATGCACCGACAGCTAATGCTGGTGGACAACAGACGGGTGAGCTTCTATCTGGCTTGGCATCCCAATAGGTGGGGAGTCAATGTCACCGCATTGGGCGGCAGTTGGGGCTTCCACATCTACCTTGATGTTTGCCAGGGCCAACTGGCGTTCGAGATTCACGGAAGGACTGGCTAAAGAGGAGGAGACCATGGTAAGCACACTGGAGACTAGAACACCAATCCCAACCGAAGCCGCGAAGCCTGATATCAGGCGAATCCTGCGCCTCATTGGCGAGGAGCTGGAGATTCCGATCGCGGTTCGGCCCTGGTGGGGCTCGCGCAGAAGAGGCCTGCGCATGCGCCACAAAGGCTGCGGCACCGAGATTTTCCCGTCTGAGCGGCCCCACTGCTGGACCTGCGGGAAAAATCTCGGTCTGCTGGAAGTAAGTACCTGGCACGACGGGCGCTGGGTGTGCCCCGCCGGGTCCAACTACTACGACAAGCGCTGGCCTGAAGTAGAGAGTGGCGTTGTCGTCCTGTGGGAAGGGCAATGCGGCGTGAAAAACGGCCAGAAAGGACGGGGCACGCACCTTCACCGGCAGAGCCTCGAGATCCTCGATAGGGGCGCGACCGCCTTTCTACTCCGCGTCACCGTCGGCCATGGCTCACTCAATTTCGTCGTCGGCAGGGATGGTGGAGCCCCATTCGTTACCGCCGTCAGCAAGGCGGCGACGACGCTCGAGGACGCCTTCCGGTGGATGATGCCGAAGGCCGTACAGCACGCCGTGGACGCCGGGATAGACGTGAAGAGGCAGGGCGACTGGTTCTTTGTGCCCCTCGGCCGTGAACCAAGGCCTGACCGCGCAGACTACCAGCCCCAGCCGAACCGGCCACTGGCCACCGAGGGGCCTCGTTCTCACCGCCTGTATCGGACTCGGCACGTCGGCGACTGCGTGGCGTACCTTTCTATTCTGGAGGCTCCCGGTTACGTCTCTCCGGTCGTGAAGGGCACGGTCACCGCGCCGGACCATCCACCTTTGACCCTCGAGGACTGGCACGTGGGCATGCGCCGGCGGGCGCTCCGCAACGATGGGCGTGGACGGTCGGCTGTTGACGATTAGCCCTTTTGTTCCCCCTTCCTGTCCAGGAAGGGGGGGGCGCGGAGGGAATGATGGCAACAAGGGGCGAGGCATGCTGAAACGATGGATCTGTAGGCTATGGGGACACCGGACCGTCTACAAGGCTTTCACCGGCCAGATCGTCGAGGTCGACACGGCTTTCGTCACTGGCCAGCGGACGCCTGTCAGTCATTGGGAGCGATCGTCGTACTGCCTGCGCTGCGGTGTCGACGTCGACACCCGCCAGGCAACAAGATAGTCTTTGTTGCAGGGAGGGAAGGATGCTAGTCGTCTATATCCGGAATGACAGGACAGCGGAGGCGCCGCTGGGTAATTACGTCTACCAGGTGAAGACCAACGCTCGCCTTCTCGCAAGTGGCCACGTTACCGACCACAAACTAGAGGATGGCTGGGCGGAACTGGTCCGAGCCGTAGTTGACCACGCAACCGACGGCGATGCAACAAAACCATCGGCCTCGGGATGCAGAACAGGCACCTCATGGAGACAATGAGCATCGAAGACGAAGAGAGGCGCTGGCTGCCGGCGCTGTCAGGGAAGCTCTCGGGACCGCTGACGCCGAGGATCGGCTCGGTACTCAGAGCCCGTTACTCACCTCCGTTACGACGCCGGGACGGCTCGGGGTGGGAAGGTGTGATGACGAGATGACGGATATCGAGATCCTTCGGAGGGCTTACGAGAGGGAAAACGATGTGCGGGACTACCGGCCGCCGGGGAAGCGGAGCTGGCAGGGTTTCCAGGTAGGCGCTACCCGCTCGGACCTTCACCGTTTGAAGGAGGAGGGGATAATCGCCATAGCCTTCAGGGCGGAAAGGGGTGTGACGAAGTATCTGTTGACGGAGAAGGGCAGGAACCTGGCCGTCCCCGCCGTTTTGGAGCGAGAGTTCGAGAGGGTGCCGGCTTCAACCATCCTGGAGGCCTTGTCCCTGGTAGTGGGCTTTGATGATGTCAAGGAAACCATAGCCAAGGGGATCGAGGCGCAGCGGAAGGTCAATTTCATGCTGGAAGGGCCGCCGGCCTGCGCCAAGTCTGTGATGCTCGAGGGACTGAGGGCGGCCGTACCTCAAGCGTATATGGCCTTTGGCTCCCGAACCTCAGCGGCGGGTCTCTCGGAGATCCTCTTTGAATTCCAGCCGAGGCTGCTGCTGCTCGATGAAGCCGACAAGATGCGCCCCGAGGTATTCTCTGTGCTCTTGGGATTGATGGAAAGAGGCGAGATCCTGGAGACCAAGCACCAGAAGGTCAGAGGGGTCGTCCTGGAAACGACGGTAATAGCCGCGTGCAACTCCTCGGCCAAGATGCCCCGGGAGTTTCTGTCCAGGTTCGCCCTCCATGTCCACTTCCCCACATACACACGGGAGGAGTTCATCGACGTCTGCCGCGGGTTCCTGACCCGGGCTGAGGGTTGCCCGGAGGACCTGGCTACCCTCATCGGGGAGTCGGTCTATGACCTCGATATCGGCGATATCCGTAAGGCTCGGGGGGTATGGGAACTGATCACCGCTCCTACCGAGCAGGAGGTTAGCCGGGTCGTCCAGTTGATGGTAAAATACTCACCGGAGCAAAATAGGCCACGCAAGCGTCAGGCCCGTGGGGTGGGTCGTATGCCAGGGTTGTAGAGGGCTGGTAATAATTTCTGGCATATTTGACAGCCCATCTCACGGACTGTCCTGGGCGAAGGGAGGTGATTTGGATCGGAGCCGAGGTCTGACCTGGGTTTGCGCTGAAGTGCTGTGAAGCCGAGATATGATATGCGCTGCACTGACGTGGAGCCGAGGAATGGGCTGAAGTGAGCTGGCGTGAAGCCGAGGAATGCACTGAGATGGACAGAGATGCCTTGGAGCCGAGATCTGCGCTGCGATGAGCTGGACTGCGGTGATGTGGAGCCGAGGAATGCAGGTGTGAAATGGACACCGGAGACCTCGCCGGACTTGGCGTCCCGAATGAGGTCGTCGCCAGCCTCGGTCGCTAGGTCTTTGTTGCATGGGGGAAATATGAGCACAAAGGTAATCATCACGGTGACAGTGGAGACTGACGAGTTTGACGAGAGTGCCGGTTTCGATGCCGAGGCCGCCGTCAGAGACACTATGACGGAGTGGGGCTATCAATGCGAGACGAGTTGGCGGACTGAGTAAGCAAAATAGCTCGATTGGTGCAGAAGAAGATGGTGGCCGTCCTGCCGGGAGAGGGAATGATGTTGAGTGAAGAGCCAGTAACCAAGTATGGGGAATGGCCTGAACCTCCATATGAGAGCCCGATTGAAGCGACCTTTGCCAGCTGTTGTTTTAAGCACCTTCGACCTGACGTGCATATTGAAGCACAAGCTGAGACCTCGACCAAACACGGCTGCTTCCGCATTGATTTCGTTCTTTCGCTCGGGGATAAACGGATTGCCGTCGAGTGTGATGGAAGGGACTTCCATGAACCATTCCGAGATGAGTTCCGTGACGCGATACTTCTTGGTGAAGGCCATCTTGAGACCATATATCACTTCAGGGGCTGTGATCTCGTATACTACCCGGATGATTGTATTTGGCTCATGTCAGCGCTAGAGCCTCAGCTGTTCAGTGAGCGTGGGCGCCATATACTAGGTCGCCTGCAGCGGGTAGAAAATGAAAACCGGGAAGGCACGATCGGGGTGTGGAACGCCGATGTCAATCGGTTGTTCATGAAGGGGTCGTTTGAGAGCTTCAGTTGTCGGATCTGGAATGGGAATCAGCCCTATCTTTTTTGGGCTTTTCGGAGGAATATCTCCATGAAATCTGAGCGAAATCCCCGCTGGCCTCTTTGGAAAGCACTGTATGCTTCCGCCTGTGAACACCCAGGAGCCAGTTTGGATGAGCTGTTGGAGATGAGCTGGTGGACGTGAGAGAAAAGGGTGACGTGATATGCCTAATCACGTAAAGTCGGGGCTGTGTATAGTCCGGGTACAGTGTCCTTTTTGTGGAAACTGGCGGGAACACACCACCAGGGTTAGGAGTGAGCCCTGCCACAGTTGTGGCCGTAAGCTGGGCAATATACCCGTCCCTTATAAGGTGACTATTGTAAACCTGTGGCATGAGAGTTGATGACCCTCCGCGCCTGGTCGCCGGGTGTCCTGGCACCAGCCTATCATCCGGCCGGTCGACGTCGCTCTCAAGTTCATGAATGCGGCCATCATCGCGCTGGCCGTCGGCATGCTGAAATAGTTGGCGATCCAACAATTAGAGGGAGGGAACCATGGCAGAAGAGACAGCGGAGCAGAAAGCCTACTTGGACGACTACCACGAGAAGGTGAGGAGGCTCCATGTCCTGAGCACCCACGCAGTCAGGCAGTTTCTCGGTACCCGTGAGGAAGGAGACCCTCGGGTCGACTACCTGGTGGGCCTGGAGGCCTTTAAGAACATGGCCAACGCCCAGATCTCCTGTCTACTGCGCCTGGCCACCGAGAAACTCGGAGTCAGCCAGGAAGATTTCCTTGCCCTGGCGGCCGAGGAGTTGGGGAAGCAGGTTGAGACGATGCAGGAGGACCTCGCCGTGATCGGCTGGAATGAGGACGGGACGATCAAGCTGGACCTGCAGGCCCATCTGGAGAAGACCAAGGGGTGGCCACTATGAACCGTCTCGGAGCTCGATGCGGGGGGAGATGATAATGACTAGCACCCCGGGACAGCAGCCGAGAGATTCTGGACCGGGCCGCGGCGTAAGGGAGGCACTGTGGTAGCTGACAATATAGGCGAAACGCTGAGGGCTAGCAGGCGGGCAAGAGGACTGACGATCGCGCAGCTCAGTGAAGCCTCCGGGGTGAGTAAGTCGCACCTGAAGCGCATTGAGGGAGGAGATGCTCGTCTCTCTGCGGGTGTCCTGCTAGCCTTGGCTAAACCGTTGGGATGTACGGAGATGGAGCTCCTGAAACTGGCCGGCTACCTCTCACCGGATGCGACTGACGATAGGGTAGCCAAGCTCAAGGAAGCAGTGAGGGACGAAATAACCGGTACCATGAATGCCCTACTGGAGAGGGTAGACGGGCTGTAGAAGCATGCTTGAGGTGAAGACACCTGGAAAACTGGGCTACTGTTTTGGAGTGAGCCAGGCGATAGAGAAGGCCGTCGCCTTCGCGGAAGAGAACGGGCCGCTCAATAGCCTGGGGCCGCTCGCCCACAATGAGGACGTCGTGGCCTATCTCCGCGAGCACAGGGTAACACCGATCACCATGGAGGAGGTTCTGTCGACCGCTGTCGGGATGAACGTGGGGATCACGGCCCACGGTGCGCCCCCAGAGACCTACGATACGCTAAAGGAACGGGGGTGCCAGGTGTTGGATTGCACCTGTCCGATTGTCAGGAAGGCTCAGGCCGTCGTGAGTCAGCTCATGGACGGCTTTGATGTCGTTATCTTCGGAGACCCGGACCACCAGGAGGTCTTGGGCCTAAATGGCTGGGCCGGCGGCGCCAAGTTCGTCGGGACCTTCAACGACCTCTTCACCGCTGGCCAGGGATACAAGAGACTCGGCCTCGGGAAGAGGGTCGGAGTCATCAGCCAGACCACCCAGATACCACCTTTGTTCGTTGACTTCGTGACTACCGTGGCCCACATCATAGAACGTGAACGTTTCCAGGAGCTGCGGGTCTTCAACACCATCTGCCCGATCGTAGCAGCCCGAGCAAGGAAAACCAACGAGCTGGCTAAACGAGTGGACCTGATGCTGGTGGTTGGCTCTCTGGAGTCGGCCAACACAGCTAACCTGGCCACCGTGGCCAAGCCCGGCGCCGGAGCCGACAACGTCCTCATCATCCAGAACGCCGACCAGGTGACTGCCGCGTTGGGGAATTGGTACGCGGAGGCGGGTTTCCCCTCCCGCGAGGCCGTCGAAACCAGCTTCCGGATTGGGATCACCGCCGGCACGTCGACGCCGATCAAAACCGTCAACGAGGTGGTAGCCCAGGTCAAGGAGATCTTCGAGTAAAGGAGTAGACCGTGAAGAAAGATGTGACTGAGCAGCGGACATTCTGTGATTTCTGTGCGGCAGACGAGGGCGCCTACGAACAATGCCTGGTCTGCGGGAAAGACGTGTGCCGGGTGCACAATCTTACCCTGACCGTCTCTCTGGACCGGAGGGATCACACTTTCACCGCCTCCCTCTGTCCCGAGCATGCGCAGGTCCTGAAGCCACTCCTGATGGGGCTGAAGGCAGCGCAGGGGACATGGGCGAGCACAGGGCACAACCCGGAGTTCAACGAGACCCAGTTGGGGAGGATTCTCCACTGGCTCGAGAACGCCGCGGCGATCGCAGGAGGCGTGTAAGTGACGTTATACGCAGAGGAGGGAGACTCGAATGAAGTGTCAGCTTTGCGATAAGGGAGAGGTGGTCGAGACGGAGGAGAGGAATCACAAGACGATGGTACTCGGGCGTGAAATGACTATCCCGGAGGCCATAGTCGGGCGCTGCGATACTTGTGGCGCCGTGAATTACGCCCTCAGCAGGAAAGAGGTTTTCGAGGAAGCCGATGCCGAGAATTGAATGAACAAGACGAAGATCGACTGGGCTGAGTTCACCTGGAACCCGATCACCGGCTGCCTGAATCACGTCGAGGGCATGTGCAAGGGCGGCAACTTCCCCTGCTACGCCCACAAGCTGGCGAATGGACGACTGAAGACGCGGTACCTGGCGAACACGAATATCGCTAACCCAATCCGCATAGGGCAGCGTGACGACCTTGAAGAAACAGCATTGGCGTTGCTGAACGACCCTTTCTACCCCCGCTTCTGGGAAGACAAGCTCGGCGACCGAGGCCTGTTCCAGCCCGAGCCCCGGCGCATTTTCGTCTGCGACATGTCTGACCTGTTCGGAATCGGAGTCCCGACCGACTGGACGGACCGCGTAATGGACCAGATCAAAATCCATCGGCAGCACCAGTTCTATCTTCTCACCAAGCAGCCCCAGAAACTCCCGAAGGTCCCAGGGTACTTTCCCCCGAACGCCTGGGTGGGAGTAACTGCGACCGATAACGACGCGGCCTTCGCCGCCTTCCGGGCCTTCCAGGACCTTGAGGCCACCACAAGGAAGTTCATCAGCTTTGAGCCCTTGCAAGGGCGAATGGGTCCGGTAGTCCTTAGCCTGCTCAAGGGCTGGGCTCACGGGACGGGCGCCTCCTGGGTGATCATCGGCGCCCAGACCAAGCCGGACGTCAACCCGCAGGCGAAGTGGGTCGGGGAGATCGTCCAGGCTGCTGACGACGCCGGCATCCCGGTGTTTCTCAAGAAGAACCTGTGGGATTGCCTCTACTCCCAGGCCTGGGACGTCGAGGCATTCTGGGCCACGCAGACGGCAACATTGAGACAGGAGCTACCGGCGCTCAAAAGCAGATAATCACTCTTATCTACTCCGCCTCAGTGGGGGGACCGAGGCCGAAAGAATACTCGGAGAGGGAGGGTAACTGATGAAAACAGTCCACTTGGTTGACGAAGGCCAAGACTTTCTCGAATGGGATATCGAGGACGGCAAGGTTGTCGCCTGCCGCCCCCTCCAGGGCTGGCTCTGGGAGGGCACGCAGGTCCATAACACCGACATCCAGCCCGGCGATATCCTGGACATTACAACCCCGAGGGGACGCCGGACCACCCTGAACCACCCGGTCGAACGAGTCGAGGAGAAGGGATGATGGATTTGTAGAGGAGGCACGGAATGGGCATGCACGAGAAATTGCGGGAGGACGTCGACGCTGTCGGGTCCGCCGCACGAGCGGCTCGAGACGATGGAGGAGACCTTGGGGAGGTCGAGAGCGCCATGACGGACGCTCTCATGGGTTTGTCTGTCTTGGAAGCGACGACAGGCAGTGAGGAGCTGCAGCGTCTTCACATTGAGGGCATGGCACTCATGCGAAGCCTGAGAGAGCTTGAGAGGCTAGAGAAGGAAGACAAGTACTTTGACTGGTGTGTTCTTGCGATAATCATAGCGCCTCTCGCGGGCTTGGGCTTGGCCGGGCTCGTGCTCTGGATTCTCAGCCTCGTAGGAGGGTAGGGAAATTACACGCGGGAGAGAGGCTTGAGATGTTCTACAGCAAAGACTTCTACGGAATGAGATATCCGTTCGATAAGTGTGAAAGAGAAAGGTTGCTCAGCATCAACCGCTGTTTGGAATGCTCGGTCAGGCGGTTCTGTAAAGCCCCTGAACGGGTGGAGGAAAGATGAAGAGCGCGGGAACACTGCTGGCTATAATCCTGATTTCAGTCTGCGGTTGGGCAGTGCTAGTCGCTGGTGATCAAGCCGTCACTCTGGCTCGGGGGGCCCCCACTGGCTCGATCTCCCGCTGGTGGCGATCGTGAGGGGTTGACAGCATGAGTGAAGAAAAGACGTTCGAGACGTTGCCACCGACCTTTCAAGAGGCGCTGCGCTATCTTGTGGCGGACACGTACGGGGAAGAACACAAGGACGCAACCGATGCTTGGTTGGCGTGGGAAGAGCCGAGCCGGTTTATCCCCCGGCATTCGTCGTCAAGTTCTCGAGGGGTGAGCCAATCGAGGCCGGGTAGGAGGTCGAGGAGGCCAGATGAAAGGCATTATTCTGGCAGCTGGGGACGGCGATCGGCTGGGTGCCCTGACGCAGCGGTACCCTAAGGCCGTGCTTGACGCCGGCGGCAAGCCGCTGATCGGCTATCCCCTCGCGGCCTGTGCCGCGGCGGGCATCAAGGAAATAGCCATTATCGTCGGCTACCTCGGAGACAAGGTCCGGGAAGCTCTCGGTGACGGCCATCAGTTCGGGGTCAGGTTGACCTACATCTCCAATGACAACTATCTGGGAGGCAACGGGGTCTCGGTCCTCAAGGCCTTCCGGTGGACGCAGGGAGCGCCAGTAGTCCTCTGCATGGCGGACCACGTCATTGAGGGAGATCTGGTCAAGCGTCTGGTGGACAGGTGCCCGGTCCCTCACCTCAATCAGACCTGCGACGAGACCCTTTGCGTTGACTGGACGACCCCTGCTGCAGAATACCTCAATGTCGACGAGGCCACCAAGGTCGCCCTGAACGGTGACGGCGATATCACCGACTTCGGTAAGGACCTGGCCCGATGGGACGCCCTCGATACCGGAGTGTTTCTCCTGACGGGCCGCTTCTTCCGTGCCCTCGACGGACTCGTTCGGCACCGCGGCCTTGGGGTCGGGGTCAGCGACGCTGTCCGGTTCCTGGTAGAGCACGGGCACCGTTTCGAGACCTGTGATGTCACCGGCTGCTTCTGGATGGATGTAGACACCGAGGAAGACCTCGCTGCGGTCCGGAGGATGGCAAATGAAAGCTAGTGTATATGACGGCTACGTCTCCAGACATCTCAATCGGAGGATCTCCGGGCCGTTTGCCGACCTGTTGGCCAAGACGCCGGTGACCCCGAACCAGGTCAGCGTGGCTGCCTTTGGCATTACCCTCCTAGCCCTGGTATGCTTTGTAC
>SDBU01007036.1_pt1 | contig 13087 bp, 8 predicted proteins | sample 2277071 | NCBI WGS metagenome assembly SDBU01 (sample SAMN10397929, study PRJNA504765) | marine sediment metagenome | isolation source: marine sediment core GS08_GC12, 126 cmbsf | place: Arctic Ocean: Gakkel Ridge, Loki's castle | collected 2008 | reverse complement strand
TAAGGGCTTGCGCAAAAACAACTTAACATTTTGGCATCTCAGCTTCAGGCCATCTTTGGCCGATACCTCATTCGCAAAATCCGCGAAATAGCTAGCTGTTCCTGTGGTTTTGCTCCATCGGATCGGCCAAATCCGACCCAAATCTGAGCGCCGATTCTGCGAAGTTGTTTTCCCGCAAGCCCTAAGCCCTGGTCATACCAAAAAGCCACAGGGCAAAAAAAATGAGGGCACAACCTCCCCATACGAAAGCAGGATAAGTCAACAATCGTAGTTTTCTATTGCCTCTGCACGAAAACACAATGAATCCCATAACTGATCCAATCCAACCCACAAGACCAATTTCCGTAATGATACTCCACAAGGAGCTTGGCCACCTGGATTCTTGCCTTGGGAATTCAGACTTGCCCGGTCGGATGGAACCACCCAGATTTTCTTCTTCGCCCTGCTCGACTCGCATAAGCTCACTGATCCTAGCATCACATTTGCTTATCCAGTCTGTGCCTGGGGTGCACACATTGGTCGCGGCATAAAACGCCCGGCGTATAGTTCTCGTAGCAATAAGGGCCAGGCGTATATCACCTTCTCTTTCCGCCTGCAGACCAATTTCCCAGAGTCGCTCTGCTGATTTACGCACATATGGATTGAAGGGCGCGTACCAGCGGATCGAACGGTCAAAGAAGGTTACGGCCTCAATATACTGATGTGCCCTAAGGTACGTTTCGCCCTGATCATAGGCCCGCATGGAGCCATAAAAGGCCTTGCCCCACACCATGACCAGCGCAATGGCAAGCAAGCCAAGAATCAAACGTAGCATTTTAAACCGCTGACGCTGAGTCACCTACGCTCCTTCATATCCTAATATCCTTAGGGCTTGTCAGGCATTTTATCCTTCCATAGGATGTCTTTCGGACATAGTATCCGACTAAGAACATATAGACAATTGCCGATGCAATGGATACCCACTTTCCAATCACAAATGTCTTGGGCAAGTATTCAACTCGGATACGGTGATGTCCGGCGGACATTGGTATTGCTCGAAGGATATAGTCTGCAGGGAGAACCTCGTATTCCCTTTGGCTGCTGCCCGCAAGGGCCCACGCTTGCCACCCCTTGCTGTACGTATCTGTAATAAGCAGAATCGCGGGACTGGGAAGATCTGCCTCGATAACCAAATGATCTGTTGAGGCATCAACCACGATTGCCATTCCAACTTGTTCGGATTTAAGGGGTTCGGGATCTGGTGTTTTTTCCAGAATAATTGTCCTGCTTGGATCAAATGAGGGATCTCCAAGCTTTGCCAAAATTTGATCACGCTCTGAGATCACCATGTACTCATGAATTAATTTCAGTCTGGGCATGATATTGTTGTTCTGAATTATTTCGGTTTTACCCATTCCAGGGACAAAGGCAAAGCGACACCGGAGCATCCCATACAGTTCAGGAAACTTGGAAAACTTAACGTATTGAGTTGCATCCGCAGCAGCATATCCCTGGGTAAAGGTTATGAACTCTGCATAACGTCGCAGGACAACAGAGTCATATCCCCAAACATCCTTGAGCCCCATGGACATGGCACTATTGGGATGACGAGTATTCAGGATGCGATAGTCACCCTGATGCTTGGCCAGGAATTTCTCTGTCTCAGGCTGTCGAAGCGCGGTCAGGTCAAATGTTGCCCTCGAAGCCCTTGCGAAAAGAAAAATTTCAGCGATAGCTAAGAATACGATGGCATACACCGCCTTTTCGGAGGATCTTACAAGAAATAGTAACAATGTCAAAACAACAAGCATGCCAGACGTAGTCATAAAGCTTTTCGAAGCAAAGACGCCAGCCTGTTCAACAAACGTTTGATCCACGTCCGTCCTTTTTAGAAAATATGACTCGTTTGTGGCGGCCACGGCTCGGATGCTTTTCTGCCACCAACCCATTGGCTCATTCCCATTTGCAGAACCCTGAATACAAAGAGCCACAGTTCCTACAAGGATAGCTCCCATTATGGTTGCAAGAATCATCTTGCGAGGAACGGATCGATTTTTATGAATATGGTCAACACCGATACCTGCAAGCAGCGATATGAAGAGCGTGGCTTGAAAGATGAACTTTGAGCTTCCCCTAAACCTGTTGAAACCGGGAAACCACGCGTGGAGAATCGCAAACAGAGGCGTGTAGGCGCCCAAGGCCAACAGTAAAAGCAGCAATGCCATAGTTACCGAGAAACGGCGCACATTCTTTTCTCCGTAAATAGAGCCATAGATTGCAAGAAGAAAACCGGTCACTCCCACAAAGAGCGACATTTCCCACAGATACCAGCGACCCCAATAGGGAAAAGTAATGTCATTGCCAAAGAAGCCCGGTGCCAACAGTGTTACAAAATTTTCCGGTGGAAAAGAAAATCTTGAGGCAAACTCATAGGGCAGGCCACCACTTCGTACGGTTTCACCTGCCACCTCAAAGCCTGTTAAGATCTGAATCGCCCCCAGAGCAAAAGAACCTGCACACATGCCAACAAGGACCAATGCCATTAGACCGCGCTTTCTAGCTTTGATCAAGCAAAGGCCGCAATACGTCGAAGCCGCAACAGCCGTAAAGTAGAGATGTTGGGGATATCCAGCAAGGATTTGCATGGTAATGGAGAATATGCCAAGGAGACACCATCCAAGAGAACGCCTTTCAAACAAACCGTCAATAGACAAGAACAAAAGGGGAGTCCATGTCATTGTGCACAAATGGGGCAGGTGCCCTGGATTAATATGCATGAAGTGAGCCCCGCAGAACATGAGCAGTGTGGCGGATACCAGGCAACCCAGAGGGTGTAGTTTTCGGCGAGCGGCCCAAAGATACATGAAAATCCCGGACAAAAGTACATGCAACGCTATACTCACATTGATGGCCCTCCATACCGGCAATATCAGATATGGAAGATTCAGAGGATAGAGCAGTGCAGATTGAAATCCGCCAAAAAACGGTACCCCGGAAAAAACATGCGGATTCCATAGTGCGAGATTTCCCTGCCGAAGCTCATTGAAACCAAAGGCCCTCCAATAAATAAACTGATCAAACAGGTCAAGACCTTGCTTTGACAGTACGGTTGTCTTGTCAGTAAACAAGACATCACCAAACATTGCCAAATCCATACCGAGTAATACGGTGATGGCAATGACAATCCAGGCATTTTTGCTCATGTTTGGCGGGAAGTCTCTCTGTTTCACACGGGCCACTTTGTCTTGTTCCTTATGTAGAGTGAGGATAATCCCCCGACAAAGAAAACTAGTGCACTCGCGGTTATCATGAGGCCTATCTTAAAAGAAGTAGGTTCAAATCTCATTACCACGTCGTGACGACCCTTTGGCAACGGAAGTACTCTGAAAATGTAGTTTCCGGTGAGCAATTCGGTCTTCTTGCCATTTACATAGGCTGTCCAACCAGGATAGCTAATCTCGCTCAATACAAGATAACCATCTTCATTGACATCAACCGAAAGATTGATCTTGTCGCTTCCATATTCTGTTATCTGACAACTCTCAGAGCTGTCTTCCCGGGTTGAGTGCTCAGCCTTGTCTTTCACCGCATGCCCCTGTGTCCCGGAAAATAGGTCGGCAAGGTCCGTTGTCTTATGGTTGTCCTCCAATACAACCACTTCCTCTGGGTCAAAATCGTCACTCATCATAAAATCAAGCACCTCTTCTGACGGCATTGTGACTGCCTTGCGCACAAAAAATGCCCTTGGCATATGATTCCTAAGCTTCAATATCCGCGTATCACTCGAAATGGCGTACTTGACATTTAGCATCTCAATCAACTGGTTGTCCAGCTGTGTCACGAATTCAATATTCACCGCCTCAGAACGCACGGGCATGTTCTGGCTCCTATTAAGATAAGCAAGGTACCGTTTCAATATCAAGGGATCGTATCCCTGAATGTCTTCGTATTTATACAAAAGGCCGTCATTAGGCCAAAATCTGTCACTCATTACGACAACGCGGTGAATTTCAGGATCCCTTTTCAGGGAACTTGTCAACTGCATTTTTCCCCGATGTGGACTCAACTCAGTCGTTCGTATTAACGAATGTGAGAAACACCAAAGGTCAATCGTGGCAATTACCACGAGCATGGTGATGAACGTCGAAGCTGCCAGTCGGTGCTTACGTCGCAAATGGATCAAGGCGGTGAGAAGAAAAAACACACCTGCTCCGGTAAAGATAGAGACCCGGACAGTTTTATGCAGTTGAGACATTAGATCCGGAGTCAATCCTGATGGTCGTATGACCCTGAGCAGGTAGGAGAACAAATCAGAAGGCAGCAACAAAAGGGCCGTGATCAGCACCGCAAAGACCAGGGATCCCAGGCCCAACAGTATTTTGTACGAACTCGAATAGGACTCAAATCGACCTATACCATTTAATCCCATTGCCGCCAGGATAGATACTGAAAATACGCACAGGTAAAGTATTTGTGCCGGGATACGAAAGTGATGAAACCCAGGCAAGTGATATATGAACCGATATAAAGGGTTATATCGACCGAGGGACAGAAACAGAGACAATACCAAGAGCATGCCAAAGAAAAACCGGACATGACGTGCTTTAGATCCTTGCTTCAAAAAACAGAGTAACAATAGTGGGGCTATGCCCACATATCCGCATAGCTCCGCGAATTGCCATAACTGCGTGGATTTCCAATAGCTGCCATTCGCGGGATTGCCGAAGAAATTAGGCATTAAGAAGGTTATGAAATTGACAGGGTCAAACGAATCGGATGTGGCAAACTCATAGCTGACGCCACCAGAACGAGCGGATAACTGGGTAAATTCGTATGTTGGCAAGAGCTGCACAGCCGCCAAAGAGAACCCCAGGAGGGGGATAATGAACATGCCGCAAGAAAGCCTGAAAATGGCATCCCTCTCCTTATGTCTTAGCTTTATGCTAATACGATATGCACCAAGAAGGATGATTGCCAAAATGGTGTAAAAGGCAATCTGCGGAAAGCCCCCAAGGATTTGAATGCCAAGAATCAAGCCTGCCATCATAGCGTATCCTAAGTGATGGCTGTTAAGGAATTTTTGCACATAAAAAAAGATCAGGGGAATCCAGATGTAGTTTTGGACAAATGTTAAATGACCGGCATAAAGATGCCCCATAAAAAACCCATTATAAATAAAAACGATGCCCGCAAGGAAAGCGCCTGCCTTAGTGATAGAAAAAGAGCGGGCCAGAACATACATGAATATGGTACCCAGGATGCAGTGCACTATGATGGTATAACCGTAAGCATATTCCGTGGGCATGAGATAGAACAGGAAACCAAGTGGATAAAACATGGATGCCTGAATATTTGCGATGACAGGCGTGCCCGAGAATTGGTGGGGATTCCAGAAGGCGATGGTGCCATGGGTCAATGCGTAATCGTGGATAAACTTTTTTAGAGGGTGGAAATATAATACGAAGTCCGAGCCAAAAAGAGGTTTTCCGGAGTATATAACTCGTCCAAAGAATATCAGCACAGATGCGACGAGGAGAAGGACAGGAAGGGCTTCTGACAATCTTTGCCTGTATCTGACCATGCTATTTTGTCTTAAGATCAAACCCGCTGCCCTTTTGAAGGATCAAGAGAAGAGAAACGCCAAAAGGCAAGTTCAAATATCTGAGGCAATAGATTTCGCAAACAAACAAAAATGACAGTATCCTATTCATCCATGCGGGCAGCCTTATGAAGAAGTCAGAACGCACAGCTTTGTTATTAGATAGCAATGTCTTCAATTTTCTTACAACCAGGACAGGCAAAAGGAGAATGGCATTGTAATAACTGCACTTGACGACCGTGCAATTGAAGTGACGAATCTTTTCTAACATCTGTTGTTTGGTATAACGTCGTTTATGGTGCAAGGCGGTGTCATGAGGGCTCCACAGAAGCTCAAAGGCAGGCACGGTGACAATCACATGGCCACCTGATTTGCAGACTCGCAGCATCTCTTTCAAAAGGCTGAAGTCGTTGTCAAGGTGTTCAAGCACATCAAGGCATGTTACTACCGAAAAGGTGTTATCCTTGAACGAAAGGGCTTCATTGGCATCTGACCTTATAATAAGCTCCAGGTCTCTTTGCTTCAAGAATCGGATGGCCTCCCACGATAATTCTGTGCCGTAAGCCGGCCCAAAACCCTGTAAGAGCCTCATAATCATACCGGTTCCGCATCCAATGTCCAGTGTCTTGCCGTTACTCAGGCCATCAACATAGAGCTGTTCCAGGGCGCTCTTGACCAGAAATCGCTTGCCTACGAACCACCAGTAGGACCGTTCAATGTGGTTCATGATTCTGTATTCGTCTCTTTCCATCGTCGCACAGACCGTAGGTGTTTGTAAGATGATAATGGTGTATCTGGGAAATCTCCACAAGTGTTTTGACACAAGCTGGCCCTACCCTAACCTTGGAGTCGAAAGAGTGATACCACTCCACCGGTATTTCCCCGATTCTGTAGCCGAGCCTTTGGGCAAGAAACATGATCTCGGCATCATAGCCCCATCTGTCAATTCTTGAGCGCGAAAAAATATCAATGGCAGCCGTTTTTTCAAAGCCCTTCAATCCACATGTGATGTCAGAGACCTTCAGACCAAGGCTCAGTTGTGAAAATCTTCGAAAGATCTCTCCCAACAACTGCCGCAAAGGGCCTTCACGAACCAGGAAAAATGATTCGGGCAGGTGTCGCGATCCGATGACAACGGGAGTGTCGGCTTCCAATCGTTTCGTGCATGCGCCAATGAAAGGAGCAGGCACGGCCAGATCAGCATCTGCAAAAACGACATATTTTCCCTCAGCGCTCAGAACACCGGATTTGACCGCGTGGCCCTTGCCTCTATTCTTTGGGCTGTTCAAGGAACGCGCTTGACGGTTATTCTTAACGATTTGTCTGATAATAGCGGTCGTATTATCAGTGCTTCCGTCGTTTACCAGGATAATTTCATAGTCTTTTCTCAAGGTGTCGAGATACACCTTGATGGTTTCAAAGTTCTTCCTCAGGCAGCATTCCTCATTATAAAGAGGTATGATAAGAGACAGATGGGGCATGACTTAGTCTATTCAACAAGGGTTTGTTGCAGGTCGTGTTCTTTCATAAACCTTTTAAGTTTTGGTTGGTTCATATTGATAGTCAGCGACTTTCTAAATGCTACCGCGGCCTCGTCCTTCCTGCTTGCATCATAAAGGGCCAACCCAAGATTATTGTAATAGGGATGGTTTTCGGGACGAAGCTCAATGGCCCTACTGTAATGTATCACAGCATTGTCCTGGTCACCTAGTTTATGATAATAGTACCCCCAGTTGTTGTACACACCACTTAGGTCTTCGTAGTGGACAAGGGCCTTTTCCAACTCCTGCCGGGCCTGTTCAAAGAAACCCTGATCTGTTAGAAAAACGGCTATCTCAGAATGAATCGTGGTGTCATCGTATCCGAGGCTAGAAGCCTTTTGCATGGATCTTATTCCATCCTCAGGCTTTCCAGAGGTTAGAAAATATTTTCCAAGGGCAAATTGGAAGCTACTGGAGACCTCGCGATTCATGTAGTCCCTGGAGAACTTGGCATTGATGCTTTCTGTGACATAGTAAGCCCAAATAGTGCTTCTTATGTCATCACGAAGGCGGGCAGTCCTTGGCATAACCTTGTAAAGAATTCCGTAAGGGTGAACAGCAAATCGGTCCGGCAGAGGAATAACAGCAGGGTTAAAAACACCATAATAGACAGAATCTGGTTTGTTTTGTATGATACCTTTTTCGACCGCCCTCGTACCTTGCCGGCTCTGTCGGTGAGAGTCATCTTCAAATTCAGCTTGGCGAGGCATCTTAAACAAGATGCTTGGCCGATCATAGAGCGTTACGTCTTCTCTCATTCTTTCCACTATTCGCCCATAGGTGACGGGGAAAATGTTATTGTCTCCATCCAAAAACAGCGTGGCTCTATTGTCAACAGTCCTAAAGATGTTGGTAGCATGTTCATAGGCTGTGTAGTTTTGACTCTGGTCGCAAAGATCGTAATTGAAGGCCATGGGCATGACTGCTATGGCACAAGCGGTTACTCCAACTCCTCGGTACACGCCGTTGCCAACCCTGGGATGGTCTTTGATGGCTCTTATGATGTGAGCTGTTCCCATGCCCACAAGCATGGCCAACACGACACAAGAGGCAAGACCAAAGGGAGTGATTTGAAGTGAGATAATGTTAAAAAAAACGCTGTAGACTAGATCAAAGACAATGACTGCAACAAAGAAGAAGCGCCAGCGAACCGAAGACAACTTCAGCCAACCCCAAAACGCCAGACACAGGACAAGGCCAAACTGGCTACCCACAAACCACAGTACCTCTTTGGCACGAAGCAAGTATTCCGATGAGCTCTTTGTGAGGACATAGGCCTTTCGGTGGGCGTGGGCTGTTACATGCGCGACGAATCGCTCCAGAGTGTTAGGATCCCCCCAGTGGATGGCTGCACCTGCCTCGGTACGAATAGGCAAATACATGTAAAGACACAGGGCAAACACAAATAGAACAAACAAGAAGAAGAAATTCTTGGGGCTTGCGATTGTCTTGTAGTCTGCAGACAAGATGATGAGAAGTACGGCTGGTGCTAGTATAACGGTTTGCATGTGGTTGCCAAAGCTGATTCCTGTGACAAAAACCACAATGGCCAGACAGCAAAACCTCCTTGTTTCGTCCCACCACCACAAAAGCCTTATTAGAAGGGCCACAAAAAAAACATGCAGGGCATAGACTTCTGCAGACACAGTCTGAGACCAAAGAATTGGCGTGAAGGCAAAGACAAGGGCCCCAATAAGAGCTGATAGCTGAGAGGAAGTGGTTTTTAGCACAAAGGAGTAAACAAGCCATACGGCCAGAACAGCGAACGCAACGGACATGAGGTTCAACCTGAAACCGATATGACCAAAAGGTATCCAGCTAAACAGTTTTCCTAGGAGGGCATAAAGAGGGTACCCGCTGTTGTGAGCAATTCCAAGACAAAATGCTGCTGCGGTAAGCTCGCCGCTATCCCCTAAGTAGACAGTAGGACACACAGTGCTAAGATAAACGCCAAACACGCATAAGGCCAGGACAGCCGGAATACCTTTCTGTAAAGACTGAGACGTCATTGCCCACGTGAGACGTTTTAGGATGAATCCTGATGAACTCGTAAAAAGTCATCAAATAGGAACGGCAAAGTAAAAAGCTCCATATGCAAGGCGCGCGACCGGCGTGCTTCCCGCAAGCCCCCGCCTGTGGGCGGGGCCAAGGGAAGCGATAGAAAAACAGGCATCTTCCTTACCGGGAAGCCGAACCCGTAGGGCGCAGAGCTTCAATCTTGAGGAATGAGGCGTACTTTTCGTACGCCGCAATGACGAAAGATGAAGCGCAACGCCGCAGATGGACTTTTTACGAAGCCGTCAATCTTGTTTCATGAGAAAAAGAGTTTCTGTGCTCCCAGATCCTAAGAGCGAAAAGAAATTGGCAAGGCAAAAAGCCAGAGCCACCAAAGGAAACAGGAGCGACAGCCCCAAAATATTGCCTAAAACGTCTAAGTTGCTGCAAGCTTTATGCCTTCCCGCACTGTGGATCAGATTAAACGGATACAGGTGATGGAATCCAAGGATGGCGTATAGATAACACAGCGTATCAATAACGTTGTATTCCTGGGAGAAGTGCTGATGTCGAACAAGTCGGTATCCCCTGGCCTGAAGAAAACCTGCCAGACGCTTCATGTCGAAGTGTACCAGATGGCGGGGCACATCCAAATGGAGCCATGACGCACCGGACAGGCGGCTCTGGAGGCTTTCCATGTGGGGTGCTGAAATCACCAAAAGGCCTCCCGGGGCAAGTAGACCTCCTGCGATGTCCAGGGCTTTTGCAGGTTGTGGCAGATGTTCCAACGAATGCCAGAGACAGACAGCCTGATACTGTCGGCGTTGACATCGGGAAAGTTCCTCTAACGAGCAAAAGATTTTCTGGTTCAGATTTTTACGCGCACGCACGGCGGCAATGGTGTCCAGTTCAATGCCATCAACTTCATGTCCCCAGCTTTTTAGAAGCTTGAGCATCACGCCCCTGCCGCAACCTATGTCAAGGACAGGGCCTTGAGGTATTAGCCTGGTCACAGCCTTTGCCCGCAGGAGCCTAAAGAACCTCACGATTCCTTCCACAATGCCTACAAATTTTCCGTCTTCAGCGCCACCGTAATAATCTTCGTCATAGTATCTTTGCAGGGTCTCATTATCGGGCACGGGATAGGTAAACGAGGTTCTGCAATCTGAACATCGACTAATCGACCAGTTTCCCTGCATGATGTGTCGGTAACCCGGGCGGGGTCGAGTGTTGTTGGATTCACACAAGGGGCAAGCAGAACCGGAGGCTTGGGCTGCTGTTGTCACGACTCAACTCTGTTTGCCGTCAAGCGGTGCAAAGAGGCGACTTTTACAATAGCCCCACGAGTGCAGCCTGAACTCAACTGACGTCTTGACGACTCCAACGCCATACAGGACAGCCTTGGGAAAACCAATGGAGGATGAATCTTCCATATACCGAGTGGGGCAAGTTATTTCGCCAATATTGAATCCACCGTAAATGATCTGGGCAATCATCTGGTTGTCAAATACAAAACCATTGTCGTTATTGTCTAAAGGCAGGGTTCCCAGCAGCTTCCTGGAAAATGCACGATAGCCTGTATGATATTCCGACAGCTTGTATCCCAGCAACATGTTTTGAAGGAAAGTCAGTATTCGATTGGCCACGTATTTGTATCGGGGCATCCCGCCTCGTAGCGCGCCCACCCCCAGGATGCGCGAGCCGAGCACACACGCAAACAAGCCTTCAGCTATTAGGGATGCCATGGCCGTGATCAGCTTTGGGGTGTACTGGTAGTCTGGATGAACCATGATTACAATATCTGCTCCCAGCCTCAGTGCTTCCTCATAACATGTCTTCTGATTACCACCATAGCCTAGGTTCTTCGAATGGACAATGGTATTGATGCCCAGAGATTGGGCAATTTCAGCCGTCTTGTCCTGGCTTTTGTCGTCAACCAGTATGACATCGTCGACAATGTCTAGCGGGATCTCAGCATAGGTCTTTCTCAAAGTCTTCTCTGCGTTGTAGGCGGGCATGACTACAATAACGCGTTTTCCCTTGAGCATCTGAAAATCCCTCTAACCCCCTCGTTTCGCATAATCCTGGCTCATGGTTTGCCTGCTGTTTGGCTCAGGATGTTCTTAACTGCCGAGGCCTGGTCGTAGTCAGGGTCCGTGGCCAAGGCCTTCGCAAAGTAGTAAGCAGCCTGTTGCTTGTTTCCCAAGTGCTCAAGATAGATTGTGCCAAGATTGTGCATAGCTTCAACATCTTTTGGATTGATTGTCAAAACCTTTTTATATGTTTGCACTGCCATTTCATTTTGGTCTGTCATTTGGTACGCAGTGGCCAGGTTAAACATGGCTTGATGATTGTTTGGATCAATCTTTATGGCCTTCCGAAGGGCAGAAATAGCAGGATCATAGCGGCCCTGCCTTGCCACTGCAAGACCCAAACCACTGTATGCCTCGCTCCACATTGGCCTCAAGCCTATGGCCCGCTTGAAAGCTTCTATTGCCTCAGTCACCTTTCCCGTATCCATGTACAGCCTTCCAAGGTTGTAATGTGATGGAGCAAAATTCGGGTTGGCCTTGATGGCCTCGAGGTAGTGCTCAAGGGCTTTGCTGTAGTGTTTCTGCTTGAGGCTCAAGGTTCCCATGTGGTTCAGCGCAAAGTAGTTGTTTGGGCTTAGTGTCACTGCTTGTTGAAGATTCTGTTCGGCCAGATGGGGCTGTCCTTTTTCAAGATACAGTACCCCTAGATTTGCATATATTTCGCTTGGATATGGTGGGTTGAGCGTCAGGGCCCTTTGAAAGGCGGTAATTGCAGGGTCATATGCCTTGGCATGGAGGTAGCTGATACCGAGGTTTCCGTGGGTCCGGTAGTGATTTGGAGATTTTCCGGCTGCGTCTTCCCAGAATGCCACGGGGTCGTTCCACAACGCGTTTCTTTGATATGTCCAAAATCCGAAAATGACAATAAGCAGACTTGTGATGGGAAAAACGAGTTTTGGCCTCTTTAGGACTCCAAACAATAACAACACAAGAGGCAGAAAAAAGAGCATGGAGGCAAGGTACACTCTGTGCTCAAACATGACTTCAATGCTGGCAGCAAGGGCTTCAATTGTCAGATTGGCAAAGAACCAGATAACGCTGAAAGCCACGAGCCGATATCGTTTAGCCACAAGAGCTGTTCCGACCAACAGGACAAAAATGCCGGCAAAGGACAGAAGCGTCGTTATTGGAGCAAACAGGTTGTGAGACATCGCAATATCGTGGTTCAGGTTAAGTCTTGCCGGGTGAGGAAAGGCCAGAAGACTAATGTATTTGAAGATAACCCTGCCCTGTGTCAAGAATCGCTCAAAAGCCGTGTATTCGCGAAGCGGAGATATGGCGGTCAAAAGCTTCATGGGGCTGGAATGGTACAAAAAATATACAGCTGTCAATAGTCCGGCTAAACCGGCCACAAGACAGATTGAAGATCTTTTTAGCCAAGTCCAATCCAACTGCTGAAAGAAAAACCATTCATACACAAAGATTAGCAACGGCAGGGTCAATGCGATTTCTTTGCATGCCGCTGACAATACCCACGATAGGGCGCAAGATATAAAAAGAGCTACGCGCGCAACCCTTTTCGTGGCCAATCTGCCGTGCAGGTAGAATAGAAACGAACACAAAAAAAACAGCACAGCCATGCTGGTCATGCGCTGGACTATGTAGGTGACTGACTGAGTCTGCACAGGGTTGACGAACCACAGGAGGCTGGCCAGGGTCGCTATCCCCGCAGGGTGCTTCCATGGGTTCCGAGGACTCGCTAGCGTTACTGTTTTGAAGACGAACACATATAGCAGTATTCCGTTGATGACGTGTATGATGATATTAACAAAATGGTAGCCCGGCAACCAGAGGCCGTGCAGATAGTAGTTTATGGCAAAACTGACATTGGTCAGTGGCCTGTGGCGGGCGAAACTGTCAAACGAAGCACTGGCCAACTC
>SDBU01007035.1_pt1 | contig 13087 bp, 10 predicted proteins | sample 2277071 | NCBI WGS metagenome assembly SDBU01 (sample SAMN10397929, study PRJNA504765) | marine sediment metagenome | isolation source: marine sediment core GS08_GC12, 126 cmbsf | place: Arctic Ocean: Gakkel Ridge, Loki's castle | collected 2008 | reverse complement strand
CCCTAACACAGTCGCGGCACAATACGCTAAAGAGAGATTTGAGATTCAAACTAAGTTGGAATACTTCTCACATGGTCTGTTTCGGCCTCACTCTTTCGATTTAGTCGTGACTCGTCTGCTATTAGAGCACGTTTCAAATCCTGGCGATTTTCTCGTCGCACTCAATAAGGTTACCAAACCTGAAGGTTACGTTGCTATTGAGGTACCTCAATGTCAAGGTCTGATGGAAGGGGGCTCGATTTTCTGGATGATCGAACATGTGAGCTATTTTACTCCCAGCTTGCTGCGGAGAGCCATTCATGCCGCTGGGTTTGATACAATTGTTATTGACACTTCTAGAAGAGGATTGCTAAGATATGTGGGTAAGAAAGTGCATGCGGTAAACCAACTCTTACTCCAAGGCGATTCATCAATCACACTGGATGTAGAGCTTGCCGAAACCTTTTACGAAAAGTTCTCAACTTTTCTCTCATCAACTGAAAACTACTTAAACCTGGCTCGCCAAGATAATTTGCCGATTGCAGTTTACGGCATCGGCAACTTCTTCACAAATTTAATTAGTATTACGTCCCTGACACCTGAAGAGATTGTTGCTATATTTGATAGCAATCCCGGGAAGTGGGGTATGAGTGTTCCAGGTGTTAATATCCCCATCCAGTCCCCTGATAGCTTATCCCTTCCTGAGATCGGGCTTATGATAGTAGCAACCCAAAGCTATGAAGCTGTTCTTCCTCGCCTGAATCGCTACTTTCAGAACGGTGGGAAAACACTTGTTTTCTCCCCGGAGCCACATATGATAAGCAACCTTTATGAAGCAGAGAAGTTGTTACACGAGAGCCAATACAAAGAAGATTTCATAAGAAAAATTAAGGAGTAATTGTTACAATGCTCTTTCTGGTGGTGGGTTGTGGCTCTATCGGGAAAAGACATATTCGCAACCTGAAAATATTAAAAACGTCCGCTCTATTCGACCTGGAAACGGTTTACCTCCACGCTATTTGAATGCTATGATAGATAGACATGCCGCTTGCAATATTAGTGCGGGCACGCCATTAAGCTGGGAATTAATTTCCTGAATTGGGATACCAAATGCACTACACCAAGATAATATTTGAACAATTAAGATTAATCCATTCCGCTGCTAATCAATAAAAAATTAGATGAGAGGATATAAAATGAAAAAAAGTAAGAAAGTTGTCTTTATTGCGTTCTATGACAAGGTGTGCGTCAGTATAAGATATCTTTCCAGTGCTGTCAAGAACGCGGGACATAGACCTTATCTAATATACTTCAAGGATGACAGAACGATAATAAAAGATAATATCGATAGCAATAGTAAGTACTACCAGGTGATAGTAAATAATAAGTTTATCGGATGTGGCGAAGATGTTAATCCTCCTACGGAGTCAGAATTAAAACTTCTGGTAAACAAGGTATCCGAAATAGATCCGGACATTATTGCCATTAGTGCCAGGAGCGTAGCCAAGGAATTGACCAGAAAAGTGGTGACCGAACTCCGAAAAGTATTGCCAGACAAACTCTACATTGGAGGCGGCTATGGACCTACCATAGAACCTGAAGCCTTCCTAGAGTGTTTAGATTTCGTCTGCCTTGGTGAAGGGGAACAAACTATTGCGGAAATACTCACACTGGAAGATCCCAAACAGGTAGTTAATCTTGCCTGGCTTGAGAGTGGCAAACTTCAGCACAACAAATTGACTAAACCTCCACATTTGGATGAATTAGCCTACCCGGATTGGAGTTTTGAAGACAAATACTACATAGAAGATGAAAAGGTAATCCCGATGCAGAACGCTTATGATACAAAAACATACGATATTTATGCTTCCAGAGGGTGTCCTTCAAACTGTTCATATTGCATGGCTTGCCACTGGGACCTAATGTACAAAACATATGGTGGTTCTATATCCAAGCTGAGGACGAGGTCTGTAGAATCTGTTATCGACGAACTGTCGCTCGCAAAAGAGAAATATAGTATTGAGTATGTTAGATTCATGGACTCTATTTTTAGTTTCAATAAAGTATGGCTTTTGAAGTTTCTAGATATCTACGATAAGAAGATTGGTCTTAAATTCCTCTGCCAGTTAGATGAGAGATTCTATGATGAGGAAAGAATAAAAAGATTAGTAGCATCGGGCATCAAACTCACCACCGTAGGTATTCAGTCAGCTGATGAAAAGTTAAGATATGATATTATGAACCGCGATGTCAGTGACGATGGCTTAGTACAATATGCAGAGATGTTAAGAGATAATGGTATACGAATTAAGTATGACATCCTTGGGTGGAATCCTTTTGAAACTAATGAAACCCTCAGGCAAGGAGTTAGTTTCCTAAAAAGATTACCAAAAGGTGAAGAGACTGTTGTGTTCAAATTATCAATGTTTCCAGGAAGCCCTATTCACTCCATGTTTCAGAAAATTAAGTCAGAAGGCTTAAGTGATAAAGAATATGAGTATTGGGCATGGATTTATCAAATGATCATGCGTAGTGAGGAAACGGAACAGATTGCTGATTTTGCGCTTAAATACGATTATTTCAAAGAAAATCCGCGGATTTTGAAGGACTTGTTTGATGAGGCGCTAGGAAAAATTACTGTGGGAGATATATTAGTGGCGTCCAGAGATATAAAGAAGGGAGAAGTGGTTACCAGGGTGATGTATGATCGAATAAAGAGTGAAAAAACAGAAGGAATACCCTGGGATGAAGCTCGGAAGATTCTGTCCAAAGTAGTATCCAGAGACATAAAAAGGGGAGATGTGCTGCGGTGGGGTGACTTTTTCGGCGCTTATCAGGATGTAGGCGGTGCGAATGGGAAATGGAAGCAATAGGAGGTGCTAATAGTTTCCTTAAAGCCCCCAAGCCGTTATCCTATGTATTGAATATAATAACCTATGCACTAATTTGAAAGAGCCAATATTTGGTATAGACAATTATAAACTCAAGAAGTCCAATGAACAACCATAACAGATGGTCCGAATTGAAAATCCAGTTGGATTATCTTTTCATGACAATCTAGCTTAGCTCTTTTGCTCCCATTTGGGGGGTAACTAAAGAGCATATGTGTTCCATCTGCTCCGACTATTGGCTCCATCCTCGCCACTCAAAAGATGTGCTAGGTCGGCAAGCTGCACAAGAGATTTAGCGAGGCACACCACTAAGTTGGGAATTTGTGTCGTGAATCGGGATACCAAATGCATTACACCAAGATAATATTTGAACAATTAAGATTAATCCATTTCCCTATCCTGAGATATTATCTGTGGAGACAAAGAGAAATAAAGTTCTTTGATAATGAGGTCTCTGCAAAGAAGAAAAATTGGGTTAAAAAGCTGGTAAAAGATGGGAGGATTTCAGAGATACCTCCTATTGGATATGTGTACAATGAGTGCTATGGAACTGCACTGGATAATATAGAGAAAGTATATAAATGCTTGACTAATGACTCTACCCTTATTAAGGAAATGGCGAAGATTTACGGGAATGAGAATATTGAATTGGCATACAAGAAAGAAACTACCAGAAATCTATCTGAATTTTATTACATTAATTCATATCTGGATGAAGAAGAGGAGAAACTGGGGAGTGATGAAAGACTTTTATTTGTTGCGCATAGATATGAACAGTACTTAAGACTCGCGGAAAAGAGCGGGGCATTTTATCACAGCCATAAGAAGATTGATACTGCTCATAATTTAAGAATGTTTAGCCGTGTATATGACCTTTCCCAAAAAGTTAAGGTTTGGCTGCTTCAATCTCGCATGATAGCTTTCTATTTCAGCAAGTTGATACTGCCTGGGAAAGGCAATAGCCACATGAAAGAGTATACATACGCAATACCCATAAGAAACCCAGATTATCAATTCAAGTTTAAGACCAGACCGGTTGATTTCCTTCTTGATGGGAATATTAGTAATAAAGATAACACGGTATTTATGCTTTTAAGCCCGGCCATCTCAAAAGATAATTTAGATGAGATAAGGCGCAAAAATCTAAATATGATGGACTGCTCAAAGCCATTCATATCATCCTGGCTCGTTTTTAGGGGAATATTAAGCTACACCATTAAACATATCTTTCTGGGGCTATTTGAGAACAACGTTGTTCTTGAGGTAAATAGAATATTATTGCCTGTATTCTTTAGATGGTCTGCCATACTACAGGAGATTAGCATCAAACACTTCATAACACTGAACGATGAAGGCATAGACCATATCGGCAGGAATATATTGTTGAATAAAACCGGAGCAAAAACCTGGTATTACGCCCACTCAGCCTCCCTTGGTTATATCAATGTACCTCCTATAAGGCATTGGTTATGGTCATTTCTATATTATGATTATTATGTATCGTGGAATAACGAAATGGTTGAATACTATAAACTGCACCCTCAAAAGATAAACAATTATCTAAGTATTGGTTGCATGTGGTCTCAATCAATAGCGGAAATTATGGAAGGGAGAATGCCCTCACAGCTTAAAGAAGAAGCGTTCACTAATTTCGAAAGAGATGAATTCAAAGTAGTTTCATTTTTTGATAGTAGTTATGTGCCGAATTCATACTCTCTGCTGGAGGACGGGGTTACTTTTTATCAGTGCATACTGAAATTACTGGAAGAGTTTCCTGATATGCTGGCAATTGTGAAAGAAAAGAAGCCAGAAGAAACTGTGTTGAAGGTATATGAGAGTTTCGGAGGAACTAGCGATGTTTTTTACGAACAATACAAACCGACCTTAGATAGATTGAGGAAACATCCACGATGTTACGTGACTGGCTATCAAGGAGACCCATCTGAAGTAATTGCCATGAGCGATTTGACTATTACCTATGCGTTTTCGTCCTCGACCTTGGAAGCTCTAGGCGCTAGAAAGAAGGCGGTCTTCTTCGATCCCGGCAACAGACGGAGAGGTTGTCTTTATGACAAAATCCCAAATTTTGTTGCCCATAATTATAACAAACTGAAAAAACTGGTCCATTATTGGTTGTATGAGGTAACCGATAAAGGTTTTGAAGATTTCTTGAATACCCATGTTAAAGATGAGATAGACCCCTATTTAGATGGAAAGGCTCTTAGTCGATTCCGAGAGTTACTTGAAGCATAGTTCAGTAGTATGCTAATCAGCATACAGTCGGAGGGAATTCAGCCATTTATTGAAGTTCTCTCCTGTAATTCACTGGGAGGGTCCTCGGTGAAAAAGTATGATTGGATAATAAAAATCGCTGACGATTTGTATCAAGATGACAACGAAAACGCATGTAACTTTCTTCGCTCTTTTGAAACTGGTGAAGATGAGCAGATCTGGTCGCCCGAATACTTTCGATGGAAACTTAGAGACAATCTGGCAGGTAAGGGTTTTCTGACATTGGCCGTTAGTAATGAAAAGGTTGTTGGAACAGTCTCAGCAGCTCCGAAACATATCTGGTATAAAGGAAGCATAATTAACGCCGCTGAATGTGGAGACACCTACACACATGCTGACTTTCGGTACCGAGGAATCTTTGCTACCGTGGGTGATGCCACTAGAAGGAGAGCACAAGATACAGGTTATTCTCTTGTCTATGGGCTTCCTAATGAGCAAGCCAGACCGGGCTGGGAGAGCAGGCTTGAATTCCTTACACATCCCACCTTCAAGTTCATAGTGCCCACGTATGCTTGTAAATTACCAAATTTTATTGAAAAAAACTCCCCTCGCCTATTTAGTCAATTGCTATCGAAACTTGTGGGATTCATTTCGTTTCTTTTAAGAAGATTTTGGTTATTCCTCGGAAAATTATTCGGAATTTCAGTGAAACAAGTCGGTTCCATCGGACCGGAATACGATAGGCTATGGGGAAAATGCCGAGGGCATAATGATTTTTTATTAGTAAGGGATTTTGAGCATCTCCACTATAGATTCTTTCAACACCCTCTGGCGAAATATCAATTCTATGAGGCGAGGCAAAATGGGCGGCTTTGTGGATATTTGGTTACCAGAAAGCGAAAAGCCGGGGGGAAGTTTCATTGTATTATTGCAGATTGGTTTTACAATTTTAAGAATCCGCTCATTTTCTTGTCATTGTTAAACAAGGCTCTAGAAAAAAACCTATCACGTGATATTGAAGGGTGCTATGCCTGGGTTACTCAGTCTCACCCCGATAAATGGTTATTTGCCATGTCAGGATTTCGACTAAGCGGTTGGGTGCCTATCATTTTCCATAAGAATTTCATTGGTACGCAAATTCTAAGTAGAAAGGATAAGTGGCATTTTACGATGGCTGATTCCGACAACGTTTGATGGACAATTAGTTTATGAAAAAATGCTTGGCTCTATTATCAAATTTGCTTATTCCTCAGCTATTACGTCTTGGCTTTTTCCATAATTACTTTATTAAGAACGCACTCACTGTCTTCCTATATCATGACATTTCCGATAACCCCAGTGAATTTAGTAGAACCTACAATTTGAATGTTCCACCGGAAGTATTTGAATATCAGATCACTTTTATTAAAAATAATTTTAACATTATTAACCCAGATGAGCTACTAGAACTCCGAATACCTCCCAAGGCTGCGTTAATTACTTTTGACGATGGTTTGAAAAGTTTTTTTAAAAATGCTGTTCCTATCCTTGAGAGACACGAGGTCCCCGTCATAATATTCTTGAACATGGAACCTATTATGGGGAAGGTTTTTTGGTCTGGCTTGATAACTTATCTCTGTGAAAAAAGAGGGGATTTTGTTCGTTTTCTTAGAGAGAAATCATCATTACCTCCATCATCTGCGGATTTATACCTACAATGTTCCAGAGAAATCACTGAATCATATTTGGAAGGTTCAGACAACCAGTTTCAAGATGAAGTAAACGAATTCGTAGGAGAGTTTGCCACAGAAGAAGATCTGGAACAGGCAGCGAGAAAACAAAATGTGTTTTGGGGCAATCACCTTTTCAATCATTATGTACCCATCTTGATGTCAGACGAGGCCCTGGTGAAATCTTATTTGGAAAATCAGGACGCCCTGAAAAAATATCCGAATTATAGAGATATATTTTCCTTTCCATTTGGGCAACCAAATACTTGTTTTACTGATGACCAGGTAAAACTACTACTACAAAACAAGGCCAAAAAGGTGTTTAGCGGATATCCAACGATTAACTTAGATGTAACGTCGTCTTATTTACATCGAATACCTCTAAGTTCTTACCACACTTCATCAGCAAGAATGTGGTACCAAATATTACAACCCAGCCTCGGATTCAGACTAAAACATAACCTAAATAGAGGTAAATGAAATGGTCCCAAAGGAGCTGATGCTCATCGGGAAAAAGGAAGCGTTATCAATATTACCAGTTATTATCACAAGAAATGATTTATGCTACTACTTAACCGATGATTACTTGCATTTTTTTAAATTAAATAAAAATCTACCAGATGATTGTGAAATTCTAAACCTTGCAGGTGTTTTTCAGGAAGCACTCAAAAATTTGCGACGACCCTTTTTGAACCTATTTGCTGAATTAAGTAACAAGTATAACTCACTAGCCTGGTGGGAAACACATTTGGCTTCAAGAAATTCTGCCTCGATACCATTACTCCGTAATATTATTTACCTTTACTCAGCAATCAAGATTCTTGATGGTTCCAGTAGTAGAAGGACTATTTTCATCGGGGAAAGTCAAGCGCTATTGGATAGTATCGCAAAAGTTGCTTTGGAGAGAGGATATCACGTTGTTCACCATTGGCGTAAAGTGAAAATAATTCATTACTGCAGATTGTGGCTCGCCTATGGAAAAAGAATCATTAATTTTAGTTGGCAGAATTTCAAAAGCAGGAGGGCAGCATTTTCTATCCTGAAACCAATGTCAAAAAAGAGGTCCGACCGGAGAAAAAGGGCAGTCATTCGAACCTGGATTACAAAAGACACCTTTACTAGAACGGGGGAATTCAAAGACCGAAATTTTGGGGTTCTACCAACTTGGCTAAGAGAGCAAGGTTATGAAATCTGGACGCTCCCCATGTTCTTTAATCTTCCCGGCTCTTTGAAGGATATGTACCTCTTAATGAAAAACCAGGGAGACCCTTATTTAATACCAGACCACTATCTTAAATTAAACGACTATCTTCAAGCACTTTATATCGGGTTTAAACAGCTTATAATTCCTTTAAAGAATATCCGGTTGGAATCGATGGATGTTACGTTGCTATTTCGTGAAATTCAATTGGACCAGGGTTTTAGTCCCGATCTCTTGACCTTCAATTTGTGTTATCCGTTGCTAAAGAGATTAAAAAAATTAGGGGTTAAAATAGATAAGTTTTATTATCCGTTCGAAAATAATGTTCCTGAAAAGCCCTTTATTCTGGGTGTCCATCGCTATTTCCCAGAGTCAGAGAGCGTAGCTTTCCAGCACACCGTATTTTTCCCTGACCAATTAGCGATGTTTCTTTCACAAGAGGAGGTGAAAACTCACCCAATAGCAGACCGGATAATTTGTAGTGGGCCAATTTACCTAAATATCCTAAAAGATGCTGGATTCCCTTACCAAATTTTAAAGTCAGGCCCGAACTTACGATTCACCTTAGTACACAACCGTGGAGTACCTAAAGATGAAGATACCGGCAAACAAAGAATACTCTTACTTCCCTTGTCTTTTGACAAAAATCTGTCATATGAACTTATTTTTAAGGTTAAGGTTGCTTTAGAAAATATGCCCGATTATTTGGTTTGTATCAGGACACATCCCCTGTTATTGAAAGGCGAGCTGAGAGAGTTCTTATCTGAAATTGAGATGACAGATTTTCAATTTGCTGATGAAGGGACAATGCAAGATTGGCTTCCTAAGTCGTATGCTGTTATTTTAACCGGGGGCTCTGTGACTACCTTAGAATCTGCCGTGATGGGGATTCCAGTAATAAGGGTGATACCGGATAATACTTTTCATTATGATCCTTTAGCATGGTCGCCCTATCCGATAAAACCAGTTAATAAGGCAATAGAAATAAGAAATAACTTAAACTTAATTTCTGAGATGTTAAAAGAAGACAAGAATATATTCCACGAAATTGGTAACCAAGTACTACTTGATTATTTTACTCCAGTCGACGAGAATAATCTCAAGGTATTTTTATAATATCAGCTTTTGCCAGTTTTCAGGACAATACAAGATAAGGAAAAATTTTCTGAAAGACGGAGTAGCGGCATAATGGATAATATCGCAAAGAAAAAAAAGATAGCAGCATTACTTCTTGGTCGTGAGCGAAGCATTGGCTTCCCGGGTAAAAACACCTATCCCATTCTAGGACGACCGTTATTACTCTACCCCATTCTAGCCGCTAAGAAGTCACGCTATATAGATGAGGTATATTTTTCTACCGACTCTGAGACTTATAAAAAAATCGGTCGGGAGCAGGGGGTTTTCATAATTGACCGCCCGCCAGAACTGGCCACCAAAGAAGCCTTGGGTGAGGATGCCTTTGCGCATGGCTATCGGGTTATCCGAGACAAAGCGAGGAAAGAAGGTAGGAAAATTGAGCTAGTGGTCCTCCTTTTCTGCAATGCCGCCACTATCCTGGCGGAAACTATTGACCATGGTATAGATGTCTTGAGGGCTAATCCGGACTATGATTCGGCGGTAACTGTTTCCTGCTATAATATGTGGAGCCCTTTGAGAGCCAGAAAGATTGGAGAGGATGGCTTGCTTCATCCCTTCGTGCCGTTTGAGGTTTTCGGTGACCCGGAAACACTTAGTTGTGACCGTGATTCTCAGGGAGATGTCTGGTTTGCCGATATGGGAGTGTCTATTGTCCGGCCTCACTGCCTAGAAGATTTGAGCTCCGGCATGCTCCCACAGAAGTGGATGGGACAGAAGATATACCCCTTGAAGCAGTGGGGCGGATGCGATGTTGATTTTGAATGGCAAATTCCCATGGTAGAATACTGGCTCAGGAAGCAGGGTTTCAGTGACGAAAGAACACCTTATGATAAATAACAAACGACCAATCTGAAACCTTGACCGAAGGAGATAATTGTGGCGAATGTTCAACCGAATGCTAACTTTCATACCGCAAGTGAAAGAACGGTATTTGATATCCGGCAAGATGAGCGTTTCAGAGAGTATCGTCGACGTTGGCAAGAATACCCACCGAACTTTATTGTTGGTGAGTTTCCTATCCACCTAGATATAGAAAGCACCAATGCCTGTAATCTTCGCTGTCCCTTCTGTGCGGTTACCTTTAAGAACTGGGGGCCTTATAGAAAGGGTTTTATGGATCTTTCGCTTTTCAAAAGAATCATTGACGAGGGAGCAGAAAATGGACTTTGTTCGGTGAAGTTCAGTCTCCGGGGGGAGCCGATGCTTCACCCTAAGCTACACGAAATGGTAAGGTATGCTAAAGAGAAAGGCATTATAGATATGTATTTCAACACCAATGCCACTCTTCTTACTGAAGACAGAATCAACCACTTAGTTGATGCTGGTCTGGACAGAATATCTGTCTCTTTTGAAGGTATCACCAAGGATGTCTATGAAAACAATCGTGTGGGAGCCAGTTACGAGGAAGTCCTCTCCAATATAAAGAATTTACGAATCATTCGAGAAAGGAGAGGGGTGCCCTACCCCCAGATTAGGGTACAAACAGTATTGCTCCCCGAACTTAAGGAAAGCTTTCCCCAGTATGTAGAATTCTGGCAAGAGATTGCCGATGAGGTAGCCTACCTGGACGCCAGGCGCGAAGGGACTAATGATGACCACCGGGGCCTAGTAGCCAATTGGGCCTGCCCCTTTCTCTGGCAACGAATGGCAATACTCTGGGACGGCACCTTGCTTCCCTGCCTTATGCATGGCGTCTCAGATTTTAGTTTGATGTCTTTGGGGAATGTCAGTGAGGTGAGTATAAGAGAGATGTGGCTGGGTGAAAGAATAAACTACTATAGGGAAATTCATAAGGCAGGGCAAGCTCATAAACTCGAAGCCTGTGACCGCTGTTCCTACCGAGCTATGGAGTTAGAAAAGCTTGGGGATAAAAAATGTTAGCTTATTCCAGATAAAGATTTGATGTGCTCAGGAGGTTAGCACTTTGTTTGAAGATCTAAAAGGTAAAAGGATACTTGTAACTGGAGCAAGCTCCGGGATTGGTGCCGGCACTGCCGAACTTCTAGGCTTTTATGGCGCATTTGTGGGAGTTCATTACCGGAGCAACCAAAAAGATGCTATGAATATTGTGAGCAATATAAAAAGACAAGGAGGAAAAGTAGAGGCATTTCCCGGTGATTTGTTGCATCCTTCAGTAAGAGAAAACCTAATTAAATCCTTTATTGATGTTTTTGGTGGAATAGATGTGCTGGTTAATAATGCCGGCGGGGTTTACGGGGCTAAACATTTTTTGGAACTCGATGAGGAGTCATGGGATAATACCCTAGCCCTTAATGCCAAAGCCCCATTTTTTCTGGCCAAGGCTGCCTTTCCTTTTATGAAGGAACAAGGTAAAGGTAAGATTATTAATATTAGCTCCATTTCGGCGAAATACGGCGGGTCACCCCAGACTTTACATTATGGGGCGGCTAAGGCTGCCCTTGATTCAGTTACTACAGGACTTGCTCGTGCTGGTGCACCATACAATATATTGGTTAATTCTGTCAGAGGTGGATTTGTAAATACTCCCTTTCATAAAAAGATAGGACGAGGTGACTTAGAGGACAGGATAAAGCTAATACCGCTAAAGCGTGCTGGGCAACCGATTGACATTGCCAGAATGGTGCTATTCTTGGCCTCGGAAGCTGGCGATTATATAACCGGCGAAATATTTACCGTTGCTGGTGGCGATTAGTAGAGGGGGCAGTTTGCATAATGGTTGGTAGCTAAAAGGATTAATAATGCCAAAAGTATTTATTTCTACCAGTTCTTTTGCTGAACACGACGCTTCGCCGTTACAGTTGCTGAAAGGCGCCGGTATGGATGTTCAGCTCAACCCCCATGGTCGCAAGCTCACGCTAAAGGAGTGTTTGAATCTCTATGGGGACATTGATGGCCTAATTGCCGGCACTGAAGCGTTAACCGCAGAAGTATTGAGGGCAGCCAGCAACCTAAAGATGATTTCTCGCTGTGGTGCCGGAGCCGATAATGTTGACCAGGAGGCAGCCAAAGAGCTTGGCATTAAGGTATTTACTACACCTGATGCTCCTACTCAGGCAGTAGCTGAGCTAACCATCGGGCTGATGCTGGCCCTTCTGCGTGGTGTCTCTACCGGAGACCATCTGGTCAAATCAGGAGAGTGGCAGAAGCATATGGGCAACCTGCTCTCAGGAAAGACCCTCGGCATACTGGGGCTGGGTAGGATAGGTAAGAGGGTGGTAGAAATAACCCGGCCGTTTGATTTGAAGTATATTGCCTGGGACAATTCGCCAGACAGACAATTTGCTGATAAACATCGTATTGAGTTTAGCAGGTTAGATGAACTACTAAGAAGAGCAGATATAATAACGATTCATCTCCCCTATACCTCTGAGTTGGAAGGAATTATCGGGCAAAGGGAGCTAGGTTTAATGAAGGAGGGTGCCTTTGTCATCAATACTGCTCGGGGAGGTCTGGTGGATGAAGGGGCGCTCTACATTGCATTAAAGGAAAGAAAAATCGCGGGGGCAGCCCTGGATGTCTTCGGGCAGGAACCTTACAACGGTCGTTTAACCGAACTAGATAACATCATACTCACCCCACACATTGGCTCATATGCCAAAGAAGCACGAGTGGAGATGGAGCTCCAGGCAGTAAAAAACTTGCTACAAGGACTTGAACTCAAAAAAGATGAAGCAGTGATAGAGGGGTTTTTGCATGATTAGGGCAATCATTTTGGACGTAGACGGAGTTCTAATCGAGTCGGCTGAGATTAAGACCAGGGCTTTTGAGCTACTCTTTGCTGATTATCCTGATAAGGTAGGAGAAATTGTTAACTACCATGAGGAAAACGCTGGCCTTTCCCGTTATATCAAGTTCAGGCACTTCTACGAGAAGATATTGGGCCAGGAACTTTCTTCCCAAAAGGAAGCTGAATTGGGAGAAAGGTTTTCTCGAATTGTTTTGGAACAGGTTCTTAA
>SDBU01007034.1_pt1 | contig 13090 bp, 15 predicted proteins | sample 2277071 | NCBI WGS metagenome assembly SDBU01 (sample SAMN10397929, study PRJNA504765) | marine sediment metagenome | isolation source: marine sediment core GS08_GC12, 126 cmbsf | place: Arctic Ocean: Gakkel Ridge, Loki's castle | collected 2008 | reverse complement strand
AGATAAATAGAGATAGTTGTAGTGAGAGATTTAACTTAAGAGTTGTAAGCTTTCCATAAATAATGCTCATAGCAAAAAAACTAAAAATAAAAAATACTACAACTGGAATAAATTTTTTCGTAGCATCGATTGGAGAAAATGCATATAGAATCTTTTTTTGTAAAAGAGTAAATACAAAAAAAGCAATAAAACCACTAATTAGTGGAGTTACTATCCAACTAAGAGCAATAGACAACACAAGTAGCCAATCGACAGAATGAACACCACCTATAATAGCGCCAAATCCTATTACAGCTCCAATTATAGCGTGAGTTGTAGATACAGGAAGTTTAAAATATGATGCTAAATTTAACCAAACGCTAGTTGCAAAAAGAGCAGAGATCATTCCCAAAATAAAAATAATCATATCACCAGAAAAAACTTCAGGATTTATAATCCCAGATTGTATGGTCTTAGAGACATTACCTCCTAAAAAATACGCTCCTAAAAACTCAAAAATACCTGCTAAAACAACTGCTTTTTTTAAAGTTAAAGCTTTTGATCCAACTGATGTAGAAACAGCGTTTGCAACATCGTTAGCTCCGATGTTCCAAGCCATATAAAGGCCAATTAAAAGTGTAAAATATTCTAAAAATTTAAGTTCCATTATTTTAGCTCTAAAATCATCCGAATTTTATTTCCTAGTTTTTCAGCAATATTAGAAATTTCTCCAACCTCTTTTAAAATGGTGCTCCAAAGATTAAAAGTAGAATATGAAAACTTATCGGTGAGTGAATATAACTTTTTTAAAAGATTGTAGCCAAAAATATCGAGTTCATGTTCTTTAAATGCTAAATCTTCTATCATCTTCTTTACTTTCTCAGCTTCAATTCCTCCAAAAGATGACTCAATTAATACATCAAATTCTTTGATCACTTCATGAGCTAGGATAAAAGATTCAATATTTTTTTTATAAAACTCTTCAAATCCTTCTAAATCTTCAAAATGTTTTAACTCTTTTAGGGTTACTACAACAGCGATGTCTTCAGCTTTATCAGCAAAGGAATCTTGCAGAGATAAAATATCTAAAAATGAAAATCTATCAATAGGTAGAAATAAACTTTTGGGAAGATGGTTTCGAATATCGTTTTTTGTAAGATCGGCTACATGTTCTTTTTTTGAAATACTTTTTTTGATCTCTAATACTTTTTCATAATTTTTTTTCTTCAATGACACAAAAAGATCATCTAATAAAAGCACACAATCAGATACCTTTTCCATATGGCTTTGAAGTGGTGCAAAAGGAGATCTTCCAAATAATTTAGCAATAGAAAACATGTAAAGAACCTATTTTTTTTATTTATATTAGCTTTTAGAACTTTATTCTAGAAGAAAAAGTTTAAATCGAAATTTTAAATTTTGAAAATGCAATATGAAAACCTAGCTATATTTTGATTTTTTATCAAAAAAAAATGATTTACTTTGAAAATAATTTTTTATTTTTTTAAATTAAAATATAGCTAAAATTAGGAGTCTTAAATGAAGAAAGCTATGAAAAGAATTGCTATCTTTGGTACTCATGGTGCTGCCAAAACAACCTTGGTATATAAACTTGCAACTTATTATAAAATGAATGACAAAAATGTAACAGTTATTCATGAAACAGCAAGACAAAGTCCTTTTCCAATAAATATGGATACGGTATATCAAACAACTCTTTTTGTTGTAGCATCGCAACTTCAAAAAGAGCTGCAAGCTGAAGCTCAAGGTTTTGAGTTTGCAATATCTGATAGAGCTCTATCTGATGCATTTATCTATATAAATCATCTGAAAAGAGGAAATACTTTAACAAAATCTTTAGAAGATTTTTGTTTTGAATGGCTCAGACAATATCATGTTTTAGTTTATTTAGAGCCAACTGAGGGGTATGCTATTACTCAAGATGGCGTAAGAGCTAGTGATGAAAAATATCAGCTAGCTATTAGAGAGGATTTTCGCAGACAAGTTGATAAGATGCAGAAAAAATTTGATAATAAATTAAATATTATCAATGCTGAATCTAATCAAATTTTTGATGAAAATCAATGCACAAATTTAATTGAACAAATAAATAGGAGTATAAATGAGCAAGTTAAACATGTTCATATGGTTTAATACAGCGGTTGCTATCATCGGAACAATTTTGAATGCAAAACAACTTCGTTTTGGATTTATTCTTTGGATGTTAACAAATGGTGTTTTTGTAGTTTATAATTTATATATTAATTCATACCAACAAGCAGCGCTATTTAGTGTCTATTTTGGGTTAGCTGTATATGCCTGGATAAGCTGGGGCAAAGGCGCAAAGAAAGTAGCTACAGAAACCAGTTAATTTAAAAGATTTTTGAAATTTCTTCTAGGCTAACTCTTTTATAGTAGCCAAAAGGGATATTATCTAATTTTAAATTGCCAATTCTCACTCTTTGTAGTTCAAACAAGGTGAGATTGGCTTTTTGTATAAAAACCTTAATTTCTCTTTTCTTTCCTTCCATCACCATTATTCTCATGGTTTTTCTAGAAGTTTTTATAACTTTTTTAGGTTTTACGAATTTGTTTTCTACAAATGTTCCCTTTGAGATTTTTTTTAGATGAGTATCCAAAAGATTTTCTTTTACTTTTACAAAATACTCTTTTTCTAAATTAGAAGATGGATGAATAACCTTATTTGCAAAATCTCCATCATTTGTAACAACTAAAAGACCAGTTGTATCTTTATCTAATCTTCCAACAGTAAAAAGTCTTACCCCATAATCTTTAAAAAGATCTATAACTAAATATTCCTTAGACTTTTTAGTGCTTGATTTTCTCTTCTTATGAAGTTTTTGAGTGTTTTTTGAACTGCTATTTGGGTTTATTTGATTAGAGCAAATAAATCCTTTTGGTTTATTCAAAATAAAATAATATTTTTTTTCCTCTTTGATAACTTTGTCATTTACTTTAACAGTATCTACTTCGGGATCGATTAAAGTTTGAGGTAAGATTGTAATTTTTCCATTAACCTTTACACTCTTTGATAGAATTACATCTTCAACTTTTCTTCTAGATGCAATACCAGAGTGTGCTAAAAATTTATTTAATCTTATTTTGTCCATAAAAATAAAAAACTCATTTTGAAAAGCTATTATAGCTTATCTTTTAAACTAAATGCTACTTAAATAAGTTTTTTATTTAAGGCAGTTATTTGCAGATATTAAAATTTTTGTTAATATTAAATAATATTTAATAGGAGATATTTTTATGGCAAAAACAAAATTAATTTTAATGCGCCACGGCGAGAGTGTTTGGAATAAAAAAAATTTATTTACAGGCTGGGTAGATGTTCCTCTTTCAGATAAAGGTATTGAAGAAGCAATAGAAGGCGGCAAAAAAATTAAAGATATTCCTATAGATATTATCTTTATGTCGACGCTCATTAGAGCTCAAATGACAGGTTTTTTAGCAATGCAGCAGCATTCAACAACTAAAACTTTAGTTGTAAATCACGAAAAAGGAAAATTATTTGATTGGGGAAATATTTTTAATGACAAAACCAAAGAAGATACTATTGAAGTTTATTTTTCTTGGCATCTAAACGAGAGAATGTATGGTGAGCTTCAAGGCAATAACAAAGATGAAATGAGAGCTAAATTTGGGAAAGAGCAAGTTCATATCTGGCGAAGAAGTTTCGATGTAGCTCCTAAAAATGGAGAAAGTTTAAAGATGACATCTGAAAGAACGCTTCCTTATTTTAAAGATGTTATTTTGCCTCACTTAGATAAAAATAAAAACGTTTTTATCGCAGCTCATGGAAATTCACTTAGATCAATAGTTATGTTTTTAGATAAACTATCAGGCGATGAAGTTGTGAAATTAGAGATTCCAACAGGGGAGCCCATTATTTATGAATATGAGAACAAAAATTTTATAAGAACAACGAAAATTTAAGAAATATTCAAAGTTTCTACTCTATCTCTTTTCTTTTTCTTTTACTTGGGCTCCGTTTTCTAGCCTTCTCTAATAATAAATCTCCATCTTCTTTTCTCTTTTTTTCTCTACGTTTAGATTTTTCAGTAGCAGAACTGTTTGATCTTTTTCGTTTAGGAGCTACTACGGATCTATCTAATGAGAATAGCGCAGCAGAGGCTTCCTTTCTTCTATAATCTTCAACTTCTTTAGAAATGTCTTGTGCCGTTATTATACTTTGTAAAGTCTCTTTAACTTCTACTATTGATCTATTAAAAACATTATGCAGTAATGAAAAGATTTCACGTGATTCAGAAGAAACTGATTCATTCGATGATAATAAATTCAAAATTTTTACTATAAATTGTATATTAGAAATACTTTGAATTCGTGTACCGTTAATTTTTTCCCCAGATAATTTTTTGTAAACTCTATAGAAGAGAGGTTTTTTAGAAATATAGCGAAGCTTCAATATGGATTTTAGAGTTGGGTTGTCAAGAGCAATCAATTCTATATATGGTGATTTATTTATCATCTTTTTTAGAGTATTAATTGCTTTTACAGTTTTGCGATCACCATTTTCTGGAATATTTTTGAAAACTTGTATCAGTAAATCAAATGTTTGTTTTGTGTCTATCTCCTGAAAAACAGATTCAGTAAAAGTTTCAGAAGTTTCTTGGAGCCTCTGTTCACCTTCGATTTGAGGATCACAAAATGGATATGAACTGCTAGCTTCGGAAGGAATAATTGGAGGAAGACGATGTTTTGCCAAGAGAGCTTCAAATGCATCTGCTGCTATTCGAGGGAAGGGGTTAGACGGCCATGCAAATGATTCTGCTACTGGATTTGTTGATGAAGGTGGCACATCCGAAGTCATTACGGTTTCAAGATAATTTTTAGTTTCACTGCCAAGGTTTGGGGATTCTTCGAGAGTTTTTATTTTGCCTTCAATAATTTTAAGATTATCTTCAGTAGTGTTTAAATTACTTTCAAAGGCATTTAAAGTTTCATGAATTTCATCAAATTTTTTTGTAATTACTGCCCAAGTCGTTTCTAATAATTCTACAGTACTATGTATATCGGCAGTTGGTTTTAAGGGATTTCCCCGATGATAACCATTTGGTAGAGGTTGACTGCTACTAGACATAACTTATTATCTCCTAATATTCTTGTGTTTTTTTTATTATTGTTAATAAATAAGTAATTATTTGTTATATTTTAATATAAATTAATAATAAATTCAATTGATTTAACAGCTTATTATAAAGTAAATTAAAAAGTAAGCCTAAGCTGTTAAATTATAAGAATTTAATCTTGCTTTAAGTCTTCTTCATGGCAAATTGATTAAAATTATTTATTTATAAAAATGTAAAGCTATTTATAGAGAAAACACCAATTATTTTTTTAAATATGAGTTTTTTCAGCAATAATTTAGAAATCTTATGAATTTGCACTAGCTTTAAATTGAAATCTAACCCCATTTTCATCTAAATCACTAATTTCTTCAACATCTACATCCTCATTAGGAGTAGAATCAATTTCCATTTCTGCTGCTGATTCTATATAAAAATCAAGATCGGATGAATCTGATTCTGATTCTTCTTGCTCTTCTTTTCTTTTTGCAGCTTCTACTTCTCTTTCATTAGATTTATCAATATCTCTCAAAAGCTTTTCTAGTTCATTTGCTTTTCTAGTTCTTCTTTTTTTTGGCACTAAAGGTGCAGTAGCTTTTATTTTGGGTTTTAGAGTTTTTGTTTTAGTGACTCTTTTTCTTTTTGGTGCACTACTTGAAGAAGTTGCTTGTCTTGGAGTAATAGATTTCTCTTGTGACAAATACTCTTCTATTTTTTTTAGTATTTCATTTTTAGGGATTAGAGCTAGCGGTCAAATCATATAAAAACTAAATACTGAATAGAATAGGTTTCAAAATTTATATTATTTTTTAAAGAACTTTTGGATCTCCAAAAAGGATTTTCCTTTTGTTTCAGGCACTTTTTTGATTGAGAAAATTAAAGCTAAAAAACAAATGCACGCAAAAAATAAAAAAGTCGAGCCCTGTCCAAAATTATGAACTAAAGATAAAAAGCTAGTAGCAACTAAATAATTGCTTACCCAGTTTACAAAGGTAGCAATACCATTTGCCTTTCCTCTGATATGCATAGGATAAATCTCAGAGTTGATAAGCCAGCTAACAGAGCCTAGCCCTATCGCAAAGGAGCTAGTAAATCCCATGAGTGATATCATCACAAAAATTGGAAGATTTGTAGGATTAATAAAAAAAGATGCGCTTAGTATTAATAAAAAAATCATCATACCGAGCGTTGATGAGATTAGAAGTGGTCTTCTGCCGACTTTATCAATTAGCCAAATAGATATTAATGTAGCAAAAATATTTATAGCTGTTATAGATGCAACAAAGATCATGGCAAAATGAGGAGTTTCAATACCTGATGATAAAAAGATTTTAGGAGCATAATAAGTTACTATATTAATGCCGGTTATCTGTCTAAAAATATTTAGAGTTATACCTATGATAAAAGCAGATCTTACAGATGGAGAAAAAAGATCAGATAATTTTGTCTTTGATATTTTTTTTGTGTTATCTTGAGTAGAATTTTTTAGAATTTCACTATCTGTTATATCATATCTTACTTTTTTTAAAATTTCTATTGCTTTGGGCCTTTGATTATTATTGGCTAAAAAAGAAGGAGTTTCCGGAATGAAAAAAAGAAGTATAAACATGATAAAAGCAAAGATAAGCCCAGTTAAAAATATAGCTTGCCAGTGAAAATTTTTTAAAAAGAAATAAGCAAAAATATTAGATAGTAAAATACCTAAAACTAAAAAAAGTTGATTAATAGATACTAGCCTTCCTCTATATTTTGGATCGGAAAGTTCTGCAATGTAAATAGGAATAACAGCTGAAAAAATACCAATTGAAAAACCAATTAAAGCTCTAGATGTAAAAAAAACAAAAATATTTTTTGTAATAACGAAAACTATAGTTCCAATAAATAGGGCTAAAATAGCGTAAAAAAGAGTTTTTTTTCTGCCAATTCGATCTGATAGGGAGCCTCCTATATAAGCGCCAATTATCGCTCCAATTAAAATAAAACTAACTAAAACTTGTTGCTGAACTATAGATAAATTAAACTCTTTTGCAATAAATATTAAAGCTCCAGATATCGCAGCAGTATGATAACCAAATAAAAAACCTCCAATAGAGGCAACTAGGGCATAAAAAAGGGAATTTAATAAATATTTTTTAGTTCTCATTTGCTAATAATATCGCCCGCTGCAAAAGTGAGCATCTCTTTAGTAGGCATATATAGATTTAATTTTCCCTCTGAGCTAATTGAGTGCAAAATTCCTTTATACTCTTTTTGACCATCAAAAAATGTAATTTTTTCGCCCTTATATAAAAGAAGATTTTCAAATTTTTCATAAAATGGCTCAAAGCCTTTTTCATTGAAAAGTTTTAAATTATTTGAAAAAACAATTTTTAGATCATCTAAAAGCTTTTGTTTATCCCAATCTCTTTTTGTTTCAACTTTTAATGACGTTGCTTTTTGATCTATTTTACTTAAAAATTTTTCATCTGCATTTACATTTATCCCAATGCCTAAAAAAATATCAGCAAATTCATTTTTTGTCTGAATTTCACAGAGCATTCCAGCTAATTTTTTATCATCTAACATAACATCGTTTGGCCATTTTATTTTTGGATCTAAATTATTGTCTCTTAAAACTTTTGCTAAACTAAGCGCTAAAATATGAGCTATGCTAACTAGATGTAAACATTTTGAATCTAGCTGAAAATAAAATGTTATATTTAAATTATCACCCTCTGGCGATAACCACTCTCGATTAAATCTACCTTTTCCTTTTGTTTGGGTCTCTGCAGAGATACAAGTAATCTTTGATTTATCAAATTTAGCTACATTTTTTTTAGCCCACTCTTGTGTAGAATCTACCGTTTTTAAAAAAATATCATCAAACTCCATATAAAAAACTCTTTTTTGTTAAAGTAAATAATATTAAAAAAAATAAACATTAGTGGCTAGAGTTTTTAAAATATGTGGGACCATAGATACCTAAAAAATATAGATTTTAGACAGATTTTTATAATTTTACTCTTGATGGGGATATCCTTGCTTGTTATCTCTTCTATGACAATGGAACAAAACGAAAATGTGTTTCTTACAGGATATGTTAAAAATCAGATCCAATGGTTTGTTTTAGGTTGGATTGTTTTTTTATTTTTTGCGGGCTTTGATTATAGAAAATTTTATGAGTGGACTTGGATTTTATATATTTTGATGATTTTTTTACTGCTCGGACTTTATTTTGCAGCGCCAATTCAAAGAGTACACAGATGGTACAGAATACCTTTTATCGGTATGAATATCCAACCCTCTGAACATGCTAAACTAATAGTTGTTTTTACTCTCGGCTGGTTTTTAGAAAAACAAAAAAATCAAACTATGAACGCATCTAGTACTTTTTATCTGCTTTTAATAGTTTTAATTCCTTTTTTACTGATTTTAAAACAGCCAGATCTTGGAACCGCGCTCGTTTTATATCCTATAACTTTAGCTATGTGCTACTTTGGAAATGTTAATAAAAAACTTATCTATACTATGTCAAGTATTGGCTTAGTTACGCTTGTTTTTGTTGCATTAATTTTTAGTGAAATAATCTCTCATGAAAGGATGAAACCCTTTTTTACAACCTTTTTGAAAGAGTATCAATATGAAAGGTTTAACCCAAATACTTATCATCAAAGGGCTGCTCAAACTTCTATTGCAATAGGGGGATTTAAAGGTTCCGGCTGGAAAAAAAGTGAGTTTTCTTCTCAAAAATGGCTGCCAGCTGCCCATACAGATTCAGTATTCGCATCATTTGGTGAAGAATTTGGAATAATTTCTCTGATTTTTCTTTTATTTATATTTTATCTTTTGATACATATTAGTTTTCAGGTAGTATCAAAAGCAAAGGACTACTATGCAAGATTGCTTGCCTCAGGCATTGGGGTTTATTTAGCAATGCATATTATTGTAAATATTGCAATGATGTGTGGATTTTTACCAATATCAGGTGTGCCACTGATATTGCTTTCATACGGAGGTAATTCTGTATTGACAACGATGGCAGCATTAGGAATATTACAAAGTATTTATAGCAGGAGATTTAGGTTTTGAAATTTAAACACTATTTTATATTTGAGCCCAAAGCTTGGGTAGGCGAAGGGATTATAACTTTAAATATGGTTGAAGAAAGACTAAATTTTTTCACAAAGTGGACTGTTAAAGAACCTGATTTTGCTGGAAAAATTATCTCAGTTCAAGAATTGCAAATTAGTGGTATTTCTGAAAACATGCGAAATGAGCTGACCTTTTTTGATTTTACTGACGATAAATTTTCAGTTGAAATGGAAAATTTAAATATCGGAAAAGTTGTCGGTGCAGGCGTTTTTGATGAAAAAATGATTGCTTGGGAATTTAGAGAAAATGATTTAAGTTTCGAAGGTTATGAGACTTACCATCTTCAACAAGATGGTGGATATCTTATGCATGCAGAATATGTGACATCCGATCAATTTCGTACTCAAATAGATGGAAAACTTTGGCTACCTCCTAAAAATGAATCTAAAGATGAAGAAAATGAAGAAGAAGAGCAAGAAGAGGAATAAGGATTCATGAAAAATGTATTTTTCTTTTTATCGATAGCATTTTTATCTTTTTGGGGATGCGCTTCTGGCTCAAAAGTAATGACAGCTGAAGAGTTTTCTGAAATTTCTGTTGGACAAACCTCAGATGACATACAAAAAAAACATGGAAAACCTTACTCTATCAAGCGTTTAGGGGATAATGAAGTTGAATATACTTATATAGAAAGATTACCAATGGGAAAAAGAGTCTTGAGAGAAACACACTATTTAATCATTTTAAAAAATGGAAAAGTTACATCTACTCAAGTAAGAACATTTAATAGACCTGTCTATGAAAGAAATAGCTATGAGATGCAAACGTCTTATAAAGGTGATGATGAAAAAGAGGCTAATAAAGAAGCAACTTAATTTGCTTACTACGTAGCCGCTTTAATTTTAATATCTACCCCAGCAGCAACGGGAAGTACTTTTAACTTATCTATAGTATCAGGTGTAGGATTCAAAATATCTAAAAGTCTTAAATGTGTTCTAGATTCAAATTGCTCTCTAGATTTTTTATCAACGTGTGGAGATCTAAGAACTGTAAATATCTCTTTTTTAGTAGGTAAAGGAATAGGGCCTACAACTCTAGCACCTGTTCTTTTTGCTGTATCTACTATATCTTTAGTTGCTCTATCTAAAAGACGTTGATCATATGCCTTTAGGCGAATTCTAATTTTATTTTTTGGTTGTTTTGCCATAAATTTTTTCCTATTTTTTCATAATTTGTTCTTGTATTTTTGCTGGAACTTTTTCAAAGTGTGACGGTTCCATGGTATATGTTGCTCTTCCAGAAGATAAAGATCTTAGCTGAGTTGAATAACCAAACATTTCAGATAGAGGCACTTCAGCTGTTATAACCAAAACTTTCTTTTGCATATCTTGGCCTAAAATTTTTCCTCTTCTTTTGTTTAAATCTCCTATGATATCACCCAAATAATCTTCAGGTGTTGTTGCCACAACTTTCATGATAGGCTCTAAAATCACAGGACTTGCTTGTTTTGCCCCATCTCTTATAGCCATTGATGCACAAATTTTAAATGCCATCTCAGAAGAATCAACTTCATGATAAGATCCAAATACAATTGTAACTTTAGTATCTACTAAATTGTAACCTGCTAGTACTCCAGTAGCTAAACCTTCTATAATTCCTTTTGTAGCTGCAGGAATGTATTCTTTTGGAATTACACCACCAACAATTTTATTGACGACTTCATTACCTTTTCCAGCTTCATTTGGTTCTAGCTCTAATACAACATGAGCATATTGACCCCTGCCACCTGATTGCTTAATAAATTTATGCTCGATTTTGGTAGGTTTAGTAATAGTTTCTTTATAAGAGACTTGAGGTTTACCAACATTTGCATCAACCTTAAATTCTCTGAACATTCTATCTCTTAAAATCTCTAAATGAAGCTCTCCCATTCCAGAAATGATAGTCTGTCCTGTCTCTTCATTTGATCTAACTTTAAATGTAGGGTCCTCTTCAGATAAAGATGCTAAAGCAACTGATAGTTTTTCTCTATCAGCTTTAGATTTAGGTTCGATCGCCATTGAAATCACAGGTTCTGGGAATTCCATTTTTTCTAATATAAGGGGATTATCTTCTGTACAAAGAGTGTCACCAGTTGTTGTGTTTTTTAAACCAATGCAAGCTGCTATATCTCCTGTGAAAAAAGCATCTTTGTCTTTTCTTTGATTAGCATGCATTTCTAAAAGACGAGAGACTCTTTCTTTTTTATCTTTGGTGGTGTTGATAATAGATGTGCCTTTTTCTAAAACTCCACTATAAACCCTTACAAATGTCAATCTTCCAACATAAGGATCTGTTACAATTTTAAATGCTAAAGCTGATAAAGGTGAATCATCAGATGGTTTTATCGACATCTCTTCATCAGTTTCTAGGTTTATCCCTTTAACATCTCCTCGATCTAATGGCGATGGCATCCAATGTACCACTGCATCTAAAATCTGTTGAACTCCCTTATTTTTGAAAGCTGTTCCACAAAGCACTGGATTAATTTTGTTTTCAATAACACCTTTTCTAATGACTGCATGGATTTCATCTTCTGTTAAAGAATCAGGATTTTCTAAAACTTTGATCATGAACTCTTCATTAGATTCATCAATTGTTGCTAGCTCATCTAAAAGTTTAGATCTCATCTCTTTTGATTTTTCTTTTAAATCATCTGGGATTTCTTGGATTTCATATTCAGCGCCGAGCGTTTCTTCTTTAAATATGTAGGCTTTCATTGTAATTAAATCGACCATTCCTTTGAAATCAGCTTCAGCTCCAATAGGACAGTGAACTGGAATTGCATTAGCTCCTAATTTATCTATCATAGATTCAACAGCAGAGAAGAAATCAGCGCCGGTTCTATCCATTTTATTTACAAACGCAATTGTTGGAACTCCATATGTATTTGCTTGTCTCCAAACTGTTTCAGATTGAGGTTGAACGCCGGCAACTCCGCAAAAAACTGCTATAGAGCCATCTAATACTCTAAGAGATCTTTCCACCTCAACTGTAAAGTCAACGTGCCCGGGAGTGTCGATTATATTTATTTTGCAATCTTTCCAATAAACTGTAGTCGCAGCTGATGTAATTGTAATTCCTCTTTCCTTTTCTTGCTCCATAAAGTCCATAGTTGCAGCTCCTTCATGCACTTCACCAATTTTATGAAGCCTGCCTGAATAGTATAAGATACGCTCTGTAGTCGTTGTTTTTCCAGCATCGATATGAGCCATAATACCGATGTTTCTAACGTTTGTAAGTTTATCTTTATCTGGTCTTTTTGCCATTTGTTTTTTCCTTTAATTATTTACCATTTGTAATGAGCAAATGCTTTGTTAGCCTCTGCCATTTTATGAGTATCGTCTTTTTTCTTGATTGTAGATCCCTGATTGTTATAACAATCAGATAGTTCGGTCGCAAGTCCATCTTTCATACTTCTACCAACTTTTGCTTTAGCAAACGTGATTATCCATCTAGTTGCTAAGGCTTCTCTTCTTTCTGGTGCGATCTCAATAGGTACTTGATATGTAGCTCCACCAATTCTTCTTGATTTAATCTCTAAAGAAGGTTTTGCATTCTCTAAAGCTTTTTCAAAAGTCTCTAATGGATTATCAGAATTTACCTTTTTCGCTAAGCTCTCAATCGCTTGATACACAATCTTTCTAGCGATAGTTTTTTTTCCGTCTAACATTACTTTGTTTATAAATTTTGCAACAGTAAAGCTTTTATACATTGGATCTGGGTCAAACTTTCTTTTTTCAGCTCGGCGTCTTCTCATTTTTTTTCCTATTTTTTTAAATTTTATCTTTTTTATGGCAAGAAGACCCTTTCCTTTAGGGAAGGGATGAATTGCCAATATTAAAAAATGCTGGCTTTAATGCTTTTAAAGCCTCCGCCAGCTAGAG
>SDBU01007033.1_pt1 | contig 13092 bp, 13 predicted proteins | sample 2277071 | NCBI WGS metagenome assembly SDBU01 (sample SAMN10397929, study PRJNA504765) | marine sediment metagenome | isolation source: marine sediment core GS08_GC12, 126 cmbsf | place: Arctic Ocean: Gakkel Ridge, Loki's castle | collected 2008 | reverse complement strand
GGGAGAGTATTAAGCCTTGGTAGACGAACCAGTAAGACCAATGTGCTTCTCTACTAATGCGTTTATAGTTTCGCTTGGAAATTATCCCCCCAGAGTATGGATTGCCTATATCCCTCCCCACACCACCTCCCTCTCCAAAGCCGTAGCGACATTCGGCACGCACAAGAAATCTTACTTGTCAGAATACGAAGCTCCCACTGACAGAAATCGTTCTCATAGGAACGTTCCGTGTCCTCTGAGATGGTCGCCCTCTACCTGTTTTAACAGTCTCTACGAACTGGCTTTTCGTTCAATCCAGTGCTAAGCAGTTGGTAGCTGTGAGACGAAAGTCAGGATGCTGCAGCATAGGATTGGCTGCGGAAGCTGGTCTCGGTGCTGGGTCTGTCGGAAGCCTTGAAAATCAGCACAGGGATTTAATGGAGATTTCCCTCCGTACCAGCGAGTGGAACGTCTCGAGAGAATATGGGAGTTCTGCCTACCGTACACTATGGTGGGCGATACTGGACTTGAACCAGTGACCTCTGCGATGTCAACGCAGCGCTCTAACCAACTGAGCTAACCGCCCGTTTATATAATAATTTTACTAGACGCTCTTCCTGCCGTCAAGCAGGAAAACCTGAAATTGCTCATCAACCTCAGCCCCTTTATGGGAGTCTAGGTTATAAATTTAGAAGTCTCTTTTCTGCTTTTCATTCTATTATTAATGAAGCTCACTGTAAAAAGGAGCAAAACACTAACTAATAGACCACCTAAATCCAGATAATTTATGTCGAATATTTTACTAACTTTAGGGTTAAAGCTAGGGCTAGAGAGCTTAAACCCAAAATCACTATCCCCTATCGGGAAAGAGACAGGATTTTTCTCTGGCTAAGTGAAGGCTTAAACCGCCCGACTGTATCTACCGTTAATATGGTGCTGGCACTTAATAAACAGGTATCAGCCGAAGACATAACCGCAGAAAGTAAGGCAGCCAAGACAACGCTACCCAGAAGCGGGGAGAAAACCTCAGTTATTACTATTTGGAAAGGCCTGCTCTGGCGAAATCTGAGGTAATAAGACTGATGCCCCCATGCCAATCAGGGTAATACCAAAGGCGAAGGGGATAATAAGCAAGGCAGCCCATAATACTGATACCCTATAGCTGTTTTAGCATCTTCAAGGGATGCGCCAACTTGCCCATTTGCCTTTATCTACCTCCCCATTGTAGGCTAATTTAGGCGTTACCCCTCTGGCTATAGCAGCCGCCATAATAGCCTTAGTTATATCACCAGCTATGAATGGAACAACTCCCATCCCAAGGAGGGCTATAAAGGTTGCTGGTTCTCCTTTCGCTAAGTTGAGCCATAGCCCAAGCCAAAGGACCCCCGGAACATAAATCAGGACAAAGTTGGCGAAGAGCATAAGCACCAGCATGCTCAGGAAGCTTCTCGACCTAACATACTTATCAGTAAAATAACCCAGGAAAAGAGCAGCCAAGATAAAACCGATTATATATCCTCCGGTGGCCCCCATGCCACTAGCCCAGCCAGCGAACCAGGGAACTCCCGCAGCACCAAGCCCACCATAGATAGCCAGACTTGCACCTCCCCACCACCTTCCCAGGAGCACACCAGCTAGGAGTACAGCAAAGGTTTGCCCCGTAATTGGTACTGGACTCCACGGAATTATGAATCTAACCTGAGCAAGAAGACCAGCAATACAAGCTACTCCAAATGCGAGGGCTAACTTTTTTGGTATAGCAAGCTCATACCTCCATCGGAAGACATCGTATTTAGTTCGGTTGATTCTAGTGACTATCTCCATGTTTACCCTCCATCACTAGTTATTAATCGTATATCAAGTTTGAACACATCCCTGCAGTTTTTGCCTAACTTAGTGCATATTTCGTAAAAGGGTCCCTTAAATTAGCCAAGAATGTAAGTTAAGAGTTAGATATTATTCTATCAGGTAGGAGACAAATAATCAACAAGGGGGCTACCAGCCACGAAAAAATCATCAACTCCCCTTGCCTTCCTCCTGCTCACCACGCCTATAGCAACTGTAGACAAAAAATAAACAGCGATAATTATCAGTTCAAGCATCTTATTTCCTTGATAAAATAGGGTAGCCTGCTTTCAGCATCAGCCAATGTCTTACATTACTGTAGATATACCTCCTTCTTATCGCCGCGGCATATCCCTTTGGTAACTTCTATTATGGAGCAATTCGCTCAATTGACAAGGGGAAGCCCCAGCATTAGAATTTGACTATAGGCGCCTATAGCTCAGCGGACAGAGCATCGGTCTTCGGAACCGGGGGTCGTGGGTTCGAATCCCTCTAGGCGCGCATTTGAATTATCCTCTCTTGCCGACATTTTGCCGATATTTGACTAGGGCTTGGGGAATTTATCAAAACGCTCCGCTGCAGTGTATGGATTTTTTCTACAATCTTTATATCATCCTCTTTTTTGCCAGCAACCTTTACCAAAAGCTCGTTATCGCGTCCATGATATATGTCAATGAGACTGCATCTATCCCGGAGTCGGGTTCGTCTAGAATGGCCACTTTTGGCTTCATACTTAGGTTATTTTGAAGCCCCTTACCTCTAACATTTGCCTCATCTCCCTTTATGATTTCACAGCCAGTACTTCATATTCCTAGATTTATTATCCAGGGTTGCAATGAGCGCAGAGGTATTCATAAAGAGGCATTTTCCCCTCCTGATTCCCCTTCGAATGACTCTAGGAACACTTTGGGGATTTCAGGGACATGAGCCTCGCTCCACCTTTTAAGGCAAGTAAAGGAGCAAAAATTATAGTACTCAACCGTTCCCAGGCCTTTCCAATGTGAAACCGTAAGCCAGCCACTGAGCACCTCACAAGGTGGCTCTTTTGAGGAGAATTCCACCCCTTGGCCGCAAGAAGAACAAGTGATGTACCTTTCTCGCATTTAAGCACCTGCTCAATCCGTAGGGTCATATACGAGTTTAGCTACCATTATACAAACATCGGCATATCTGTTACACAATAACTTAGGTAGCATCTCGTTTAGTTTGTCCTTTGCACAGGGATGACTATAGCATATTCTCCGTAATTATAACATATTCTGCATAAGGAAGAGGCCCAGTATCTCCAGATGATCCCTCCTGAACTCCGACATGGCCCTGAAGTCAGAGGTATTGTCAGCCGCCAGCGCCCGGAAAGCAATATCCTCATGTAACCTCCTTTCTATCTTCGGCAACGAAGGCACCCCGACACAGTAACCGTATAGGAGCACCTTCATCATAAGTAAGCTGTGTTTTTTAGTGCCTAATCGTGCGACATTACCTTGGGTATTCTAGAACTGTGTTCTAGAACGGTATCACTTCCCCTGCGATGCAGGATGTTGTAGGCTTTGGATAGTAATATGTACTCTCGGTACTCTCGGAGTACCTATTACACCAATATAAGACTAGGATGGAAAACGTGATGAAGAAGTTCTACTTAGTCGTGTTGGCAGTGGTTCTGGCTCTATGTGTAGTGATAGCGCCGGCGACACAAGCACTGGCAAAGGGGGGAGGTGGGGGAGGTACCATAACCGTAACTAACGGCATATACGATTTGAGTGTAGAAGACATCGGGCCGAACATTGGTACCTATACGGTGGGCACGGGGGCCAGCCACCCCAACCCGGGTCAAGACATACTCTATGGTGGTGCTGCTCACAGTCCGGGGACCTCGTGGCTAACAGTTAGAGTCTATGACACGCTTACGGAGTATGCGGTAGAGAGTGGGACAAGCTCCTCTCCTGGATACATGCTGATGCCCCTAGACTGGTTTGCCCAACCGGTGATCCAGACTGGCCCAACTGAAGTTACCGCTATGTGGTGGGGAATGCCAGAGCAGTTGGAAATCACGCAGGTAACCGCCGTCGAGGGGACAACCCTGGCTGATTCAAGGGTTAGAGTAACCACTACCGTAACCAATTGGGACTTCGATCCTCACCTTGTAGGCATCAGGTATTTATGGGACTTAAAGATGGACGGTGCAGATGATGCGTGGTTTGCCGAAAGAAATCCGGATGGTGCCTGGACGGAGACTGAAATCGCCTATCAACCGCCAACATTCGAGAGTTTTGAGACCATTAATGACCCAGCTAGCCCGTTATTTAGCATCTATGGCACTGCAACCGGGCCAGCGGTGTTCACACCAGCACCGACACCTCCCGATAGATTGGTATACGCCTCTTGGGGCGGTGCCTCCGGTTTTGCCTTTGATTATACACCGGTCCCTCTAACAGGTATGGACAGTGCGGTGCTCTATTACTGGGGAAAAGCGCCAAACGAAATATTTTTGGAACCAATGGGAGGAAGCGTAAGTGTAACCACATATCTATACGCTATCCCTCCGCAAGCTGTAGTAGTGGGTGTTGAGGTTTATCCCATAAATAAGCTTGATATTTTGGCGCCGTGGCTGGGTCTGGGCCTGGGCCTAGCTTTAATTCCGGCTCTAGCCATTGGCGTCAGAATCTTAGCTCGAAGACGATACCGAGTCAGCTAAGAGGGAACCATGAAGCGCTATCTTTCTATCGCCCTGGCCATGTTTATTTTGCTCCTGCCAGGGCTAACCTTATTTAGTGGCTGCTCAGCACCAAGTCCTGATTCTGAAGCTAGAGCGGCTATTATTGACCAGCTCTCAGCCCTTCAACCAAACCAAGCTTTCCTAGACGAGGTTACAGCAAGCCTTGAGGCTTATGGTTTTAAGGTGGACGTTTACCAGGGTGAGGAGGTTAGCGTCAAATTATACCGGGAGTTACCCACCTACGGCTACAAGCTAATTATCTTCCGAGCCCACTCGGGAATGCTAGGGTATATAGAAGACTCACGTGTGAAGGCAAGGGAAGCTACCTACCTGCTTACCGGTGAAGCCTACAGGAAGACGAATTATGTCATGGAACAATTAACTGACCAACTGTTAGCCGCTAGGATGCCAGGGGACTCCCCACCGGTTTTTGCCATTAGCCCCAAATTCTTAGTCAAGAGCATGGAAGGGTTCTTTGATAACACCGTTATCATAATGATGGGATGCTCTGGCACCTATCTTGGAGATATGGCTGTCGCCTTTGTCCAGAAAGGGGCATCAACATATCTGGGCTGGAATGCTAGTGTTGAATTACACTATGTTGACCAAGCAACCGCTAATCTTATCAACAATCTAAGTGATAGGGGGATGGCGCTAGAGCAAGCAGTAGAAAGAACAATGGCTGAGATAGGACCTGACCCGGAATATAATGCTTATCTGAAATACTATCCAGCAGAAAGCGGCGACCAAACTATCAAAGAGCTAATATCCCGGGTAGATTGAAGGGACTTTGCCCGGTAACATTCATATAGCCATCTTACATAATAGCCAGACTTTCTCACCACTGGACAAACATCGGGATGTTTGTTACAGATGTACTATGACCAAACTTCCCAGAAAGAGTCTTTGAGTATTTTGCCAATCAGTTGAACGCTTAATCCCTGGATATATACTCCTACGTCGTGCCGAGTCCACAACAGTCCGTCGCTAGCAAGTCTGATGAAATACTACTACCTAGCAAAAAACGACAGGCGAAACCATCTATCGGCACGCCGAAGGCCAGAGTTCCTTTTTAGGGCGGGCAAGTATTCAGCCTTATCTAAGTGATTTGTGTGGTAAGGATACTTTGGTTATCCATGCTCCTCTGATTGCTAACTGTGCAACTGGCAATGGATCTGAACCGCTCCCACGGGCAAGATTTGGGTCAAAAATTAGTGTCCATGGTGGTACGTTGCTTCCATTCTTTGGGTAGTTTTTTATGGGTTCGTCTGGGCTAGGGAATACAAAAGGTTCAAATCTTATGTGCAGGCTATCCGATATGTCCGTGTAGCGTTTGCTGAATCTGCTCCAAACCCACTTCTTTTTCAAGTTTGGCCACAAGTGGCTCACATAATGTACATGGCAGCCGTATTTCCAGTGGTTGGATTCTGTTGGTTCAATGTCTTGATGGCTGAAATAGAAGCAATGCCAATCTGATCCGCATTCAAATAGATGTACATGGACATATCTACGTTCCAATAGAGTCGCACTAACCTTCTTGGTAAACTTCTTTGGACTACCTTCTTTCATTTCATTTCTGTCGGTATCCGACACCAACAAATGATCGGGAACATACTGCCTAAACCTGGAACGGTGTGAAAAGCGGATCTGAGAACAATTATGGATCAACAAGAACAAATCATATTCTGATATCACAATGTTTCGGGAATACTGTTCGGCTTTGGATTTACTTGTTATTGAGAATAAACCCTTAAGGTTCTTGGGGATACCTACACGATCCACATTTTCACGATATTCTGCCCTTCTCTGTTTTACTTTATCTTTGACTAGAGACTTAATATCTCGTGTGACAAACATACCCTTTGCCTCTAACTTTGCAAGTTCCAGATCCACATCCATTTGAACAAGACCGTCTTGGTCGGATACAAAGTAGAGTGCTCCGGACGGAGCCAGAGGGGAGCCGAATCTAGTGATACGTCTACTTCTCATACGTGCATTCCCATTAGTCTAATTGACTTTTCCGACGTCCTGTTAGTAGGGTAGTTAATGAAAAAGGGGAGCATCACTGCTCCCCTCTGATTTCAAAACGTGAATTATCTACCACTGCACGAACATCGGCATGACGACATGGATATAATTATCCACTCCCACCGGGCGGATAACGCCGGGGCTTGATGGATTGGTAATCTCCAGGGCTACCTGTGCCTCATGGAGCACCCCGAGTACATCGACTAGATATCTGCCGTTGAAGGCAATCTTTGCCTCCTCACCATCAACGATGCCATCAATCTCACCTACATCATCACCTATTTCCTCGGACCGAGCTGAAATGGTTACCTTACCCGGGGTTAGCTCTCCGCCTGGGGCTATTACCAAACGAACGATGCCACTGCCATCACGAGCAAAGATAGAAGCTGTTTTAGTCGCCCTCAAGAATTCGCTAACATCAACTACTGCCCGGGTATTGTAGCTCTGGGGAATGAGCTGGGCGTATTTAGGGAAGGTGCCCTGAACAAGCTGGGAGACTAGCTCAATATCTTTCAGGCGAAATAGAGCCTGGCTCTTATTGGGATTTACTGTTATCTCAACTGCCTCCTCCTGGTCAGCCATAAGCCGATTCAGCTCAGTCAAAGTCCGGGCCGGAATAATGGCTTCGGTTTTCGGGCTAACTGGGACAGCGAGCGGCAGCTTATATACAGCTAGCCTAAAGCCATCAGCCGCTGCCAGCGTCAGCAAATCACCATCAAATTCAGCGTTGACAGCGGTGAGCACGGGACGAGACTCCTCAGTGGCAGCAGCAAAGACGACCTGGCTAATTCCCTGGCGAAGGGCTTCCACTTCAACCTTGGTGGTAATACCCTCATCAACTTTGGGTATAGGTGGGAAATCTTTGGCATCAACCCCGCTGATTCTTGCTTCGAATCTAGCACACTTTAGTCCCAGGCTCTTAGTCCGAGGGGTAAGGCTAACATCAACCCTATCGCTGGGTAAGGAGCTAATAAACTCGGTGAGAAGCCTGGCGGGAACCGTAATTGTCCCTTCTTCCTCTACCTTGGCGCCAATCCAGCAACTGATAGCCATTTCCAGATTGGTGGCAACAAGTTTGAGCCGGGACTGGTCTGTGGCCAGGAGGACGTTATTGGTTATAGGCAGGGTTGTTCTGGCAGCGACTGCCCTCCCCACTACACTAAGCCCCCTATTTAGATTCTCTTGAAGACATGATAACCTCATCTTACACCCCCAAAATTATATTAACTGGTAGTGGAGTAGTATACACTAATAATTAATTCTATTCAAGGTTGATTATCCCACTTTTGCCGCCACTTTTCCTGATTAACCGGATGCTGTCTATTATCATGCTTCGGTCTACTGCTTTACACATATCATAAATGGTTAGGGCGGTAACCGCGGTGGCGGTAAGTGCCTCCATCTCTACCCCTGTCTTACCTATACTCTTTACCGTGGTGGTAATCTCCACGGTGGTATTCTCTTCATTCAAATTGAATTCAACCTTAATATCTCCAATGAGAACTGGATGACACAGCGGTATTATATGGGGCGTTTGCTTGGCTGCCATGATGCCGGCTAGCTGGGCTACAGCCAGAACATCCCCTTTTGGCATAGAGCCCTTCTTTAACCGGTCAAAGGTAGAAGCTTTCATCCTGACCATACATCTGGCTACCGCCTCACGCTGGGTATCAGGCTTTCCGGTAACATCTACCATACGGGGGCGACCTGATGCATCTATATGGGTTAGCTCCTCCATAACAGGAGCTTTTAGCTGCGGCTTTTGTTTTTCTGTTGGTACAGGGCACACCATTTCGCCCTGACTTGCTAAACTGGTAGCCAGGGTATGAGCTTCTTTATGAAAGGAATTTCTAGTATCCCGCTCAATCCATTTCCACCGCACCTTGCGCTGGCTAACCACCTCATCCAGCCTTTCCCAGAGGTCACGGTTGGCACGCCTTTGCCACCCCTTGGTCATACAACCAAAAAGGTATTGGCTATCTGTATATACCACCACCTCTGAACCTTGCGGAGTCTGCAAGACGCCTTCCAGGGCAGCGGTAATCTCCATACGGTTGCTAGTAGTGCCCTTGACCACGCCTGAGAAAACACGCTTTTGACCATCCTCAACAACAACGGCTCCCCAGCCGCCCTGACCTAAGACCGGATTATAAGCCCCGTCGGTGTATATCTCAATCATCTTTTAACCGCCTACTTGAGTCATTGGTCTATGTTTAGGCGTATAGCCCTCGGCCAGATGATGGCGCAGTGGCTTACGGGCAATTGCCTCTCCAATTAGTTGCTTCAGCCCCGCTGAAGATATGCCACTACGCAGAGGCTGCTTCAGGTCTATTTCATCCTCAGCTAGTAGGCAGGGGCGGAGCTTGCCATCGGAGGTAAGCCGCAGCCGATTACAACGGAAGCAGAAATGCTCACTAACCGGTGTAATAAAGCCGATGGTGCCCCTGGCATGAGGGAAACGAAAGTGTTTGGCCGGTCCATTACCTATACCGGGCAGGCAAGTCTCTAATTTCCCCAATAGTTCAAGGCGATTTCTCATATTGCTGACCGGGACAAACCGTGAGGCTGTAGTCTCCTCATCGGCAAAGGGCATAAGCTCAATAAAGCGCACATGCCATTCCTCGTTAATGGTTTTGGTAGCAAAATCAAGGATTTCATCATCGTTGATACCAGACATAACCACCATATTAAGCTTAACCGGATTAAGCCCTACAGATTTGGCGACCTCAATGCCTTCAAGTACGCCGCTCAGATTGCTGTCCCCATAAGTGATAAGGTTGAATTTGTCCTGTTTAAGTGTATCCAGGCTTACATTAACTCGCCGTAAGCCTGCTGATTTTAGCTCAGCGGCATAGCCACTAAGTAGAGTACCGTTTGTGGTCAGAGAAATATCATCTATGGCGTCTATCTCTGCCAACATCTGTATCAGCTTAGGTAGCCCTGACCTCACCAGGGGTTCACCACCGGTAATCCTTACCTTATTTATACCTAGCTCAGCAGCGGCTTGCACTATCCTGTAAATCTCTTCATAGGAAAGGACGTCCTCGTGGGGCATCAAGCAAACACCACTAGACGGCATGCAGTAGATACAGCGCAGATTACAGCGGTCAGTTACCGAAATACGCAGATAATCGATAGGACGCTGGAAGGAATCAGAAAGTCCAGTCATAGATAATATTCCCTCTCATGATTTTCATCTCTTGCTCGATACCATTAATGGTGATTTTTAATAAAATTAAAGTGCTTTAACCCTTCAGTTATTCCGGCACTATATTCCGCGATAGCATGGTAAGTATTTTCGCCATCAAATTTTTTCAATTCAGTCTGGGCATTGCCTACAATTATACCTTTTTTAGCTGTAATAATTCATTTTTTATATGCAATTCTCTTTCAGAGGGCTTCTGGGAACCAATTCTCAAAATAAGTTTAATGTCAGGCATTTTTTTAATCACATATTGCATCGCTTTCACCAAAAGGTCATATCCTTTATAGGGGGTTATCCTTCCTAAAGCCAATACGAACCTTGGTGGCAGCTTGTATCTCTCAATTGTCTTCTTCAGGGCTTCTTCTTCTATCCTCCAAAACTTGTCAGGGTAGAACCCGGCGGGAATAACGGCAATTTTCCCCTCAGATATCCCATACCTCTCACTTATGATGTCCTTCTTCATGACATGTTTACTGCCCCTGCCCCTTTAACCTCTCCAGCAATTGGTATGCCTTTCTGGCGGCTTGCCCCCGATGACTAACCTGGTTTTTTTCTTCCAGGGATAGTTCAGCCATTGTCTTACCCAGCTCAGGGAGATAGAAGATAGGGTCATAGCCAAAGCCTTCCTCCCCTCTCGGCTCAAAGGTTATAAAGCCCTGGCACTCACCGGAGCATAACTCTACCTTATTATCAGGGGTAGCTATAGCGATGACACACTTGAAACGAGCCAACCGCTTCTCCCAGGGCACACCCTTAAGTCTGGCTAAGAGATAGTTAACCCTATCCCTATCTGAAGCACCTTCACCGGCATAGCGAGCCGATAGCCTGCCGGGCTCACCACCTAAGGCATCAACCTCTAGCCCCGAGTCATCAGCCAAAGACAATAGCTTGCTCTCAGCGGCTAAAGCACTTGCTTTTAACCTGGCATTCTCTTCCAGGCTTTCCCCCACCTCACTAACTACGGTAGTAATGCCCTGCTCAGCCAGGGTAACTAGCTCGAAGGGGAGACTCTGGAGTAGACTCCTGTACTCGCGCACCTTGGCCTGATTGTTTGTTGCCAAGAGTAGCTTACGGTGCAATGGGACTCCAAAAATTACCAATTATTCAGAGGCTACTGAATGAACTCGTCAACACTCATGGCTGCCATGGTCATAGTCTGGAGCGTGCCCCTCGAGCCCAATTCTACAGCTACTTTAGATACTGTCTTGTTGTCTGGAGCTTCCAAGATGTTTAGAAAGTCGTATGGACCTAGAAGCGCATACTGGGCCAGTATCTTTACTCCCATAGCCTCGACTTCCTTATTAACCTCTTTGATTCTCTGTGGATGCTCCTTTATCGTCTTTCTTCCCTCGTCAGTTAAAGTGGTAAGCATAATATAGACCGCCATTTGTTCGCCTCCTTCCTTGACATTGGTCGAGTACCATTACGCCGTTCTCAGATGATAGCCTCTGCCATTGGCTCAGTCAAGGTTGGTAAACCTTGTTCCCAGTTTTTTCATCACCTCGGGCATAGTGGTGTATTCCATTTCTTCCAGGGGCAGGCGATGGGGTTCAAAAGGACCATGACGACGCATAAAATCAGCCATATCATTGGCTTGCTGACGGGCATTGTCATAGGACTTATCGGCAAACATATCTCGAGGTCCCACCAACTTGCCTCCAGAAAGTTGAAAGCCAGCAGCCACCACTCTAGGTGGCCCATCAAAGCGAGTGGGTGTGCTATCCGAAATAGCTACTGGCATCAGCGGACCGTGGTGTGAGCCTCGCATCCAGCCCTCAACCAAGAAAGGTGAGGCGAACGGTTCCAGCACCTCCCCTACCGCTGGGAATTCACCCTGGGAGCGGACAATGCACACCGGGTCATCCTTGCCCACATATCGCCCAGCAATAAGAGCCAGACGCTGGGTGGAAGATGTAGCCGCTATCCCCTTGGTTCCCCGGTGATAAACTGCCTTTACCATATAGCGTGAAGGTGCTCCGATAAATACCAGCAGGTCGTAAATCTCCTCAGGAGCATTAAAGGCTATCTTCCTGTGTTCCTTTACATCATGTACCTCAAAGGAAAAACCGCCGTGCATATTGGCGGCAATAACCAGCCCGATGGTATTAAATGGGTCAGCAAACATCTTATATAGGGGCAGATTCCACGCCCCAGATGAGGTTTTATCAGCCATAAGAATAATAACGGTCTCCGCAGCCCGTTCCTCGAATTCCATCTCAGCCACCCCCGGCCCCATCCCCTTGACATTGCCTGAGAAGGCATCCGAGAGTAAATCTTGCCCAGCACCATGAAGCTTTAACCTTTTAGCTATCTCGGTACAGTCAACAAAGGTATCCCACGCCAGTTTATGAATTCTTTCATTGTCCTCACCCTGTTGGTGAGTCATAATCAGTTGCAGGTCATCCCCGCACTTGGTTACATGGTAGTCGGCCAGTAACCCGTCCTTCTTAGCCCTGGCCAGCCACTCACCGGCATTAGCTAGAATATCAGGATGAGACTCGGAGTGCCCGACATAACCACCAATATCGGCCTTAATTACACTCAGTGTAATACGCATAGGTTCCTCCTTTACGGTTTAATTAAAATTCGATTCCCTCTCGCGCCGTTTCCCCTCCATCGTAGGGATGCTTAATATTTAGCATCTCGGTGACTAGGTCTGCCATTTTGACCAGCTCAACGTCAGCGTAGCGACCGGTAAGGATAAGCTCTACATTCTGTGGTTTATCATTAATAAGCTTAACCACCTCATCCAGTTCAACCAGCTTCCAGGCTACAGCCACATTTACCTCATCCAGCACCACCAGGTCATAGCTACCGCTGAGCATAGCCTCACGGGCAGTGGCCAAAGCCTGCTTTGCTTGCTCTATCTCCTCCGGCTTAACATTTTTGGGGTCAACAAATTTTAGACTGCCAAAGCTGGCCATGTCGACATTAGGTAGCTCAGAGATTATACGGCGTTCACCATAGGGATAATCACCCTTCATAAAGTAAACAATATATACCCTTAACCCATGGCCCAGGGCTCGGATTACCGTCCCTAGAGCTGCTGTGGTCTTGCCCTTCCCATCACCGGTGAAAATCTGAACAAGACCCCGCCTCAAGGGTTTATTTTCTGATACCTTTTCTGTCAATTAAAGCCTCATTTAAGACTGGTAACAAGGTAATCAAAGAGGCAGAAGCGTAGTAGGACAGTTTAACAACCTGACCTAGCTATGTCAAGGAATTGTACTCGTTCATATGATTAGTGACACATGCCCTCCTTCCTTTTGTAATCTTTCCGCTGCTCCAGAAATTTTAGTGGTGTCATATAGTCCAGTGCCTG
>SDBU01007032.1_pt1 | contig 13092 bp, 12 predicted proteins | sample 2277071 | NCBI WGS metagenome assembly SDBU01 (sample SAMN10397929, study PRJNA504765) | marine sediment metagenome | isolation source: marine sediment core GS08_GC12, 126 cmbsf | place: Arctic Ocean: Gakkel Ridge, Loki's castle | collected 2008 | reverse complement strand
AAATAACCCCAGATATATATGCTTATAAATGCACCGATATAAACCGGTTGAATGAGAATTTTATTGATTATATAAATTATGGCGGTTATCCCGAGACGGCCTTTTCGGAAGAGATCAGGGCGAATCCAGCCAGGTTCATCAAAGGGGATATTATTGACAAAGTGCTGTTGAGGGATTTACCGAGCCTGTACGGGATCAGAGATATCCAGGAACTGAACCGGCTCTTTACGACTCTGGCCTATAATACCGGCGAGGAAGTGAGTATGGGGGGATTAACACAATCCTCGGGGGTGAATAAGGAGACAGTGAAGCGGTATCTTGATTACCTGGAGGCTGCCTTTCTTATAAAGCGAATTAGGCGAATCGATAAATCGGGTAAGCACTTCCAGCGGGATATGCAGTTTAAGGTTTATCTCACGAATCCTTCTATTCGTACAGCCCTGTTTGGACCCATAACCGGTGACCACGAGGACATGGGGCATTTGACCGAGACAGCCATATTCGCGCAGTGGTTCCACAATCAATATTTGACCGACAACATCAACTACGCCCGCTGGAAAGGCGGAGAAGTGGATTTTGTCGGCCGGATATACAGTTCTCCTCAGATGCAGTGGGCCGTTGAGGTAAAGTGGAGCGATCGGCCTTATTCCCACCCGGACACGGTGAAGGGGATTGTCGATTTTTCGCGTGTGAGCAATCTGGAAGGGCGACCGATAATCACAACCAGGACTAAGGCGGGCCTTCGTACGATCAAAGGTTCGCTCGTCGAATACACCCCGAGTAGTCTTTATTGTTATACCATGGGGAAAAATATCACGAGGAATCTGGTTATGTTCTAGGGAATTGGGCGGTTGCAGTCCGAGCATCCATCGTGGAAACCATATTATCCTTTATATCCCTCCCCGTGGTTGCGCACCTGGCGAACGACAGCGCCCCCTAATAACCCTTACCTTCCAGCGCTCTTTGAAATGCTTGTCCTGAGTTTGTCGGATTGGAGGACCGAAGGGCGAGTAAGAACCAAAACCCCTTTTTCATTTTGCACTTTTCATTATGCATTCCCCCCCCTGGGCTCACCTCCCCCGTCGGTGAAGGTGGACCTTTTTTTAGCTTTTAGCTATCCTTTTACGATCCTTTTGAGGGCCTTTTGGTAGCCTATCGGTAGCCTATCGCGGGCCTATTCAGATCCTATAACACCCCTTTTTGGACGCTAAAGTGGCCGGTTCCGGTCATCCCCGTTTCAGGGGTTACCCTACTACCGTTAAATTAGGGCATGCCTCTCAGCCCCCATTTGCTCCCGTTGCCAATCCGGCTGACGGGAAATCGATTCACTACCGGGCGATAGACGTAATGGGAGAATCGCAGATGAAAGACGAACTGGCGCCCCTGCTCAAGGAACGATCAGCCGCCGGCGGAGATGGTATGGACATCCCCGTGACAGTGGTCGGAGCCGGTTCCGTGGGGACCCAGCTGGCTCAGACCATCGCCGGCCATGGCCACAACGTTGTCCTGGTGGAGATCAACCGGGACCTGATGGACGGCGTTCACCAGGCGCTGGAGCGAAACCTGGACCGTGAAATCCGCCGCTGGGGCCTGACCGCGTCGGAAAAGCGTGCTATACTGGCCCGCATCTCTATCAGTAGCGACCTGAAAGCCGCTGCCCGGTCCCATTTCGTTCTGGAAGCGATTCCGGAATCGCTGGAGGCCAAGCAACAGTTGTACTCGCAGCTGGATGCCGGTTGTGCCCCGGAGACGATATTCATCAGCAACACCTCGATTCTCTCGCTCACCGAAATCGCCGCTGTCCTACCTCGTCAACGACAGGCGCGGGTCATCGGTCTGCATTTCCTGCGGCCGGTGCCCAAGATCCCACTGGTGGAGATCGTCCGGGGCTGGCGCACCAGCGATGATACCTTCCGTGAGGTGCGGGACTTTGCCAAGAGCCTGGGGAAGACCCCGATAGAGGTGTTTGAGTACCCCGGCTACGTGACCACCAGGATCATCCTGCCGCTGTTGAACGAGGCCATGCACGTGCTCATGGAAGGGGTGGCTTCAGCTGAGGACATCGATACCGCTATGCGGCTGGGGTTCGATTTCCCCCTCGGTCCCCTCGCCATGGCTGACCAATTCGGGCTGGATGAGGTACTCAACCGCCTGGAAGTGCTGTTCCGGGAGCTGGGTGATCTGAAGTACCGTCCCTGTCCGATCCTGAAAAAGTACGTCCGGGCCGGGCGGTTGGGGGTCAAGACCGGACGAGGGTTTTTCGACTATCCCGAAATAGACTCGCCCGAGTGATGAAGATTCTGGTCCTCAACTCGGGCAGCAGCAGTATCAAGTACCAGCTGTATGATATGCAATCGGGCGCGGCACTGGTCCGGGGCGTGGTTGAACGCATCGGCTTAAGGGGTTCGCTGCTGACCCAGCAGCTCCATGATGGACGGAAGGTCTCCCTGTCCGGCGAGATCCTCGATCACCAGCAGGCCATCGAGTACCTCCTGGCGATCCTCACCGACCCTGAGCGGGGGGCTTTGAAGGATCGAAAGGAGATCGCCGCCATCGGCCATCGGGTGGTGCACGGCGGCGAACGCTACACTGCCTCAGTTCAGGTGGACGATGAGGTGCTCAATGAACTGCATCAAAACACCGATCTGGCGCCGCTACATAACCCCAACAATCTGAAGGGTATCGAGGCTTGCCGCCGATTGATACCGGGGGCGCCCAATGTGGCGGTCTTTGATACCGCTTTTCATCACACCCTCCCCGAGCACGCCTACATTTACGGCATCCCGTATATCCTTTACAAGCGCCATGGCATCCGGCGCTACGGCTTCCATGGCTTGAGCCACCGCTTCGTCAGCAGGCGGTTCCGTGAGTTGACCGGCAACCGGCACCAGCCCCTACGCCTGATCACTATCCATCTGGGCAACGGCAGCAGCATGACCGCCATCCGGGACGGTGAGAGCATCGACACCACCATGGGATTCACACCGGTGGAGGGGCTGCTGATGGGCACTCGCAGCGGCGATCTGGACCCGGCGGTGATCCTGCGCATCATGGGCCGGGAGGAGCTCACCCGCCGGGAAGCCATTTCTCTGTTGAACAAGCACAGCGGTCTGTTGGGCATCTCCGGCGTAAGCAGCGACATGCGGGAGGTTTTGGAGGAAATGGAGGCCGGCAACTCCCGGGCGCGCCTGGCGGTGGAGGTCTTCGCCTATCGCATCAAAAAGTACCTGGGCGCATTTGCGGCGGTCCTGGGGGGCCTGGACGGGGTGGTCTTCGCCGGTGGTATCGGTGAGTATGCGCCCCTGGTCCGCTCGATGGCGCTGGAGGGGTTGGAGTTCCTGGGATTGACCCTGGACCCCGACCGTAACGGGCAGGGCGAAGGCGAACGGCTCATTTCCACCGCAGACAGTGCCGTCGAGATTTGGGTGATCCCTACCAATGAGGAGTGGATCATTGCCCAGGATACTTACCGTATCGCCTCAGGTAGCGAGACTGAATGACTGGCGCCGACCGGCCCAAACGGTATCACCGCCAGAAGCTGATACTTTCACTAACTAGCACCGCCCTGGGCTGGGGCTACCTGCTGCTGTTGGTGCTCACCCCGGCGGCCGCCCGGCTGGTTGAAACCACCGCCTACAGCCCCAACCCCTACCTGCATTTCCTGCTGTTCGGCCTGGCGTTGGGACTGATCGCGCAGGCATACGCCTTGCCGCTCTCCTTTACCAGCGGCTACCTGCTGGAGCACAAGTATAGTCTTTCCAATCAGACCATCGCCGCCTGGGCCTGGGAGCGGCTGAAGGGTTCACTGGTGGGGGGCATCATTGGCCTGCCGTTGGCGCTGGTGTTCTATTACTGCCTGCGGGCTTTCGGCGCCGGCTGGTGGCTACCGGTGGGGATAGTGCTGTTCCTGTTCTCGGTGGTGCTGGGACGGCTGGCTCCGGTGCTGATCTTTCCCCTGTTCTACAAGTTCGAGCCGTTGGATGAAGGCGATACCCTATCCGCAAGTATTCGGGAGCTGGCCCGCTCGGTGGGGCTCAATGTCCAGGGCGTGTTCCGCTTCAACCTGAGCAAGACCACCAAAAAGGCCAACGCCGCCTTCACCGGACTGGGGCGCTCCAAGCGGGTGCTGCTGGCCGATACCCTGCTCGACAACTTCACCGACGATGAAATCCTGGCGGTAGTGGCCCACGAACTTGGGCATTTCCGCCTGCGGCACATCTGGAAGGGGCTGGCTGAAGGCACGGCCATTACCTTCGTGGGATTGTTCATCGTGGCCCGCCTGCATGCCGGACTGTCGGGTGACGAAGTGGCGTCCCTGGCGGCCCTGCCCTGGCTGGGCCTGCTATTAGGCGTTTACGGCTTCGTCACCGGCCCCCTCACCAACTACATCTCACGCCGTAGGGAGTTTGCTGCCGACCAATTCACTTCAAAACTGGTAGGAGATGGCGCTGCCTTGGCGGCAGGCTTAGAGCGCTTGGCTGACCTGAACCTGGCCGACCGTGATCCCCACCCGGCGGTGGAGTTCCTGTTTCATGGCCACCCGTCCATTAGGCGAAGGGTGGCAGCGCTTAGTTGATCGCTGCTATTTCCCGGGGAGGAGGCACAGCCCCAACTGCCGTCGTTCCGGGCCCGTTATGGACGACTATTCTGGGCCTGGTGGAGGCGTAAGGGTGAATCCCAGCTGCAGCATCCAGGCAAGCATATTTAGCTCGACCCTTTCTTCGACCATTTTGCCATTTGCGAATCGAGTGAAACTTATCCCCGACTGTGTCAACTGCTTACCTGTAGGCGGAAAGTCGCCGGGACCGGTATTTGTGCCCGTAACTGACCAGCGAACCGCACCCTTATCACCGATGTAAATTCCCTCATCGTGGGTAACGTGGACATCCGGGTAGGTTGTTCGAAAAGCGGAGATGTATTGTTTCAAGGAATCGAGGCCGACGGACGTAGTAACAGATCCTACGAGCCTCACAAACTGTGGATCGATAATGTCATCCAATAGGTCCAGATTGCCCGTGTTCCAGGCTTCCATATAGACGTCACTAATAGGCTTCCACTCTTTTGAGGCATCCTGTGGCTGGCAGCCCACAGCCACGAAAAGCAGCGCCAGAACAGCGATGCGGACCGGTTTTGCGATGATGGGCAGTTTATATCTCATGATACACTCCTTCTATATGATAACGCGGTGGTCCCTTGCGGAATGTGGGGTGCCCGCGGATTGGATAGTAACTTCTGGATGTAAGCCTCTGCTGTAACACAATGTTACCATATAGGATTACAATGTGCAAGTTCCTTTGTGACCGCGGGCAGAGGCCCCGGTTCATAGGCTGTTGCCCCAGCCCCCTGCAAAAGTGGATGGTGAAGGGTGTTTTCCGGACGCGGGAGGTGGATGGCTCCTCCACATAGGGACTACCGGTGCCGGCTGGTGGAATGGTGATCTCAGCAGCCGTATGGCTAAGCCAGGGGCAGATTGCCACGGGCCTCCCCGGACTCGCCGTAGACCCTGGCCGTTCCGTCCACGGGGAGGCCGGTACGTCGAGGCCGGCCGAGTACGGCCAGGACCCCTTTGGGACCTCGCAATGACATGTGTGAGGCCCGGCCGGCGGCTTTGAAATGAGGGTAGCATGCCCAAAGATAATGACCTCATCAGCCGGGTCACCCGGTCCAAGGACGAGGCCAAGGCCAGCTACGACCGGCTGAGCCGGTGGTATGACCTGTTGGCGGATCACTCCGAGCGCCGGCACCGGGAAGCGGGCCTGGAAAAGCTCGGCGTCAGGCTTGGCGAGACCGTCCTTGAGATCGGTTTCGGCACCGGCCACGCCTTGCTGGCCCTGGCTCAGGAGGTAGGCCCTGAGGGCAAAGTCTGTGGGATCGATATATCCGATGGTATGCGCGCGGTGGCCCTGGCCGGATTGAAAGCGGCCCGGCTGTCTGGCAGGGTGACGCTGGAGTGCGGCGATGCCGCCCGGCTGTCCTACGCCGATGACTCCTTCGACGCCGTTTTCATGAGCTTCACACTGGAGTTGTTCGACACCCCGGAAATCCCGGTGGTGTTGGGTGAGTGCCGGCGGGTGCTGCGGTCAGGCGGACGCCTGGGCGTGGTGGCCATGGCCAGGGGGGAGCCACCGGGTGTCATGGAACGACTCTACGAGTGGGCCCACTGCAAATGGCCCCGGTACGTGGATTGCCGGCCCATTTATCCTGCCCGCGCCCTGGAGGAAGCCCGATTCCGTATCCTGGATGCCACCCCGCTGTCCATGTGGGGCCTGCCCGGAGAGATTGTACTGGGGGAGCGGGAGTAGGAGTAGCAGTAGCAGTGGCAGTGGCAGTGGTAGTGGCAGTGGTAGTCGCAGGCCTCGGTCCTGGCCAATCGGGCCCCCCGGCGTTTTTCAGGGCATTGAATTGTAAGTCCAGGTTCTGCTCAGGGTGGAAACCCGAGCGTATCCTTATCCGCATATCAATCTTCCTGTTGGCATGTATTTCTTATGCCCAGAGACGCCTTAATAGTGTCTCAAAAAAGGCTAGTGGTGGCCTGTTATGAGATTTAGATTATGAGACGGCTTTTGGAACAGGTATTCGGGTTTTGAGGCGGGTTAGTGAGACGGTGCTGAGGTTGTCTCATAAACGAACGTTATTGAACCCTCTTTAATCAGGTCTCAAAACCTTTTTCAAATCGAAATCCATGTACACCGGATCCTTGACACTGCGTCACGACGATAACTTGCAGGTAAACAAAAGTATGAGTAATTTGCCATTGCTGAAGCGGCCTATTTAAAGTAATCAAATTGGCAGCCCGCCTAACGTGGACTGGAATCGGATGGGATTGAAGAACCCTGACATTGGAACAAACCGGCACCTTGTGGGTATTTCGGGTACATTTAATCCAGACACCTAATTGATTCGCACATGTCAATAAACGAAGTATTCCCAAATCCAACAGTAAAGCAGGTGATTTTTCAGATTAGGTATCCAAGCCTTTTCTACTTGGAGAAAGGTATTGGTGATTTTCAAGTATTAATATTAAAAGAGTTTCCTGATTCATCAGAGATCTTCAGGCAACAACTTATTTTTACAGATATTAGAGCAGAGCAAAGATCCCTTGAGTTAACATCTGATAAGAAACCTGAGATCACCCAGAAAGTCTGGCAGTTTAAGTCTGAAAAAGGTGTTGTTGTCAACGTATCCAAAGATTCGCTATCTATCTCCTCAACTCATCATAAGACTTATAGGAATGATGCTGCTGATAAGTTCCGTGATCAAATACAATTTATAGTTGATTCATTTATGAGTATTATCCAATTACCAATTATAAGTCGGATTGGACTGCGATACATTGATGAGTGTCCTATCCCGGAGATGAAAAACAGGGCATTTTCTGAATGGTATAGCACTACATTTCCGATTGATCGGTTCGACCTTGAAACCGCAATTGAAATGGATTTCAAATGTGTTGTTCAAAGAGGTGAACTCTTCATCCGCTTCATAGAGTCACTAAAGATTGGCGATGATAACAACCATAACCTTATTCTCGATTTCGATGGATATAAAAATACGGTCGAACCAACGGATTATTTAAGTATTACTGATTCACTTCATACTATAATAATTGATGAATATAAAAAATCTATCAATGATCCAGTTTATAACTATATGAGAGGTAAATAAGAATGAATAAAGAGGATTATTTTCGGAATTATGAATATTTAAGAACGCTCGGAACCGGCGGTCTAATCTTCGGACAGAATATTGAGTATATCACAGTATCTTTCGGCAAGTATGTTGTGAAGGTAAGAGTCAATGAGAAGAATGAATTTCTCGGTATTGAGGAAATTGGAGTTGATAAAGAGTTTCTTTCCCTGGAACAACGGAACGCTAGTTTAGGCTCCTCGAATGTAGATCAGTTTTACTTTAGCGATGATTAATCGCAAGTGTCTTTCTACGCACAGAGTCTGGATCCAATATTGAGGCTTGGAGATATCGTCAGAGGTTTTCTCTCCTCTACCGTTCAGATCAAAAAACCCATTCTAAAAGCTCCTGATTTAGAAGATGGATTTAATCTTGATGTTACGGTACCAAAATTTTCGGTAGTATTAACACCGTGTTGCTCCATTGATGATAACAAATTAACACTATGTCCTCTTTTAAGAATTCCTAGTAATATGCGGTTGGATATAAATCCTTATTTCAAAGAAGCCCCAACGAGGATAAACGACAAAAATATGTTAAGTGATTCGATACCACCTGATAAATGGCGGGCACTGAAGGACGTTGAAAAAGAAGAAAAAATACTCGAGGGCAAAGTCTACTCACTAGTACATTATTTTATATTTGACGGACACGAATATTTTCCTTCATACCAATTGAGAGGAAGTACAATAAATCATTATATGATAGATTTTAGGACGAGCTACTCCATCAAATCACCACTAATTAAAAGAAGCAATGGTAAACCATTAGATGAGGCTCTGATTAATTCCAAAGTAATACAGTTGTCTGGTGAATCTCGGTCTAGTTTACGGAACAAAATATCAGCCTACTACGGTCGAGTACCAGAAGAAGATCTAGTATTGCTCTTTTAATCCTTTTCAAACTAGTGTGCCTGCATGTCAAGATCTCTCTGTGATCCCATTATACGCCATGGACCAGTGTATAGCCGTTATTCTGAATAATACTTACTTACGGTGATTCTATTAGCCAGCGTATGGGCCGGAATGCTTCATATTGCCATGAGGCTGGAGACAAGAAAAAATACTACATTATTGTGCACACCTGATATTTCTCTCCTCTTGACCCACAGGATTAAGAGTCCGTTGGGATTCCTTTTCTACCGAGGAGGATTATGCGAGCAGCGGACTATTATCCGCATGTGAACGCTGATCGTCGTGAATTAATCAGGCGGAAGACGCTTCAGAGGCGGCGCATTACGGCGTTGCCAGGAATCTCCCTACCACCTATATTCCGCCAACAATTGACCACAACCAAAAGGAACGTACCATGCAATACCGTATGACCTTTGCCAAGGTTCTGTCGATCTTCCTTACCCTTATACTAACCGTCTCCTTGGCCTCAGCTCAAGAGCTGACCGTGTTGCGGGCGTCGCGTATGCTGGATGTGAAAAAGGGGAAAATGGTGCAAAACGCCGTGGTGGTCGTGGAAGGGGACCGTATAAAATCTGTCGGTGGCAAAGTGCCCAAAGAGGCCACAGTTATCGACCTGGGCGACGTTACCCTGCTGCCGGGACTCATGGATATGCATACCCACCTGACATTGGATGTGGATAAGGACTTCTTTATACGAGCAGTAAAAGAGGGACCAGCCGATGCTGCTCTGCGGGGAGCCAGGAACGCCCGGCGGACTCTGTCGGCTGGGTTTACCACTGTCCGCGACGTGGGGTCAAGTGGCTTTGCCGATGTGTCTCTCATGAAGGCCATCGACGCCGGGCTGGTGGAAGGTCCCCGTATTATACCCGCTGGTCACTATATTTCGATCACCGGGGGACACGGCGACGAAACCGGCTGGGCGCCGGGTATTCTTGAAGGTGGTCCTGAGAAAGGCATTGCCGATGGAGCAGACGAAGTGATAAAGGCGGTACGCTACCAGATCAAGCATGGCGCAAAGGTTATCAAGACCATGGCTACCGCGGGGGTGCTCTCCTTTGAAGGAACGGTGGGAGCGCAGCAGTACTCCCAGGAGGAGCTTAATATCATTGTCCAGGAGGCCGCCCGCCACGGCTTAAAAGTTTGCGCCCATGCGCATGGCACCGAGGGTATCATTGCCGCTATCAAGGCGGGAGTGGCTTAGATCGAGCACGGGACCATGCTGAATGATGAGGCCATCCGCCTGATTAAGAAGCAGGGTACCTATCTGGTGCCAACGGTGTTTACGTGGTATGTACCCATTGACCTGCCACCTGAATTTAAGGAAAAGAACGACTATGCACGTTCCTTTGTGGATAAGAGTGTTCGCGCAGCCATCAAGGCGGGGGTCAAGATTGCGTTGGGCACCGATGCCGGGGTGTATCCTCACGGCGACAATGCCAAGGAGTTTGCCGCCCTGGTAAATCGGGGCATGTCGCCCCTGGAAGCCATCCGCACCGCCACCCTCAACGCCGCCGACCTGCTGGGCGTGGATGACCGGGGCGTGATTGCAGCGGGCAAGTTGGCCGACCTGGTGGCCGTGCCCGGTAATCCCCTGGAGGATATTACGGTGATGGAGCGGGTATCCTTCGTGATGAAGGGGGGCGAGGTTTACAAACAGTAGGGTTGTCTAGGTCGCCAGTTCGATCTTCATCACCGTCACCGCCCGGCCGCCCAGGAGGACGCGGTCAACCTTGACCTCTACTTTGACCTCCCCGCCCCGTTGGTGAGCTTGGCGCACCAGGCGAACGACGGCACTCCCAAAAACCCCTATATTCCCAACGCTCTTTGAAATGTGAGTGGCGACTCCCCCTCGTCGTTGAACGGAGAGGGGGCCGGGGGGTGAGGTTCCCAGTCCCGGTATCGACATATCGGTCCGGTATCGAACAGATATTAACCTCTTCATTCTTAATGCCTTATGCTCATTTCCCGCCCATTTTTCACTTTGCATTTTGCATTTCCCCTGTTGGCTAGTCTCCCCCGTCGATAAGAACTAGCCTTTTAATGGGTTTTAGCTAGGTTTTGGCGGGGTTTCTGATGGGTTTTTACGGGGTCTTTAATGGGTCGTTGATGGGTCTAAGCTGGGTCTAAGCTGGGCATTCGTTGGCCATTAGCGGCGCTGGAAGTGGCTTTAGCATGTTGGGGCTGGCAGGTGAAGGGGGGGAGTGGCTTGGCCTGAAGGCCCCGGCTAGGTGATGGCAGCCTCTGGCCTGGGCATCACCTTCCCTTTGGCTGCACCCCGGATATCCAGGATCAGGTTCACCAGGACCAGGCTGGGATTGATGTTGCGCTCCAGCAGCCCCAGGGCTTGTTCCACCGCCATTGCAGCCACACCCCAGTCGGAACCGGGCCAGGCTGCGCGCTGCCGCTCCAGGTCGTCCAGGCGGCCATCAAACAGCACCCGCTCTGTATCCCCGGCCCGGTCCAGCACCATCAAATCCCGCAACCACAGCTGCAGCAGGCGCATGGTATAGGCAAACTCCTGGGGGCGGCTTCGGTATTGCCGGGCCAGCCGGTCAACCAGAGTCTGCCATCCCTTAGGTCGAGGCGTCAATAAGGCCGCCAGCAACTGCTCCACTCCCTGGGATAGATCGCCATCCTCCCCGGCCAGCAGTCGCGCCTGGGGCAGATTACCGCCGGTCACCTGGGCCAGGATACCGGCCTCCTGCGGGTCTACCCCCGCCTGCTCCGTCAAGTGGCGCGCCACCTGTTCCGGGGGGAGCGGAGGAAAGTGTAGGCCCAGGCAGCGGGAGCGGATGGTGTCCAGCATCAAGTGTATTCTGTCGGTCACAAGCACGAACAGGGTGCGCGGTGGCGGCTCCTCCAGGATCTTGAGCAGGGCGTTGGCGGCAGCTGGGCTGGGTGCGCAGAGCTTCTCGGCCTCGAAGATCAGGTATGATCGCCATCCCGCCTCGGCGGGGGTCAGCAGTATGCCGCGGCGAATATCCCGCACGCTGTTGATCAGGATTGACTGGGCACCGTCCACCTGTATCCTGTGATAGGGGTCCTCTGCTTTTACGGCCAACTCCCCCACCAGCTGGTCCAGATCGGAGGGTTTCAGGGCCTTGAGAGCCGGATCATGCTTATTGATGGCTACCCGCCGTGGCAACGGTACCACGATCACCAGATTGGGGTGTTGCAAGGTATGGAACTTTGCACAAGAGGGGCATTCATGGCAGGCGCCGTCGTCACCCGGATCATGACAGTTCACCAGCGCCGCCAGTTCGATGGCGTGGGCCTGTTTGCCACTGCCGGGGGGACCATAGAAAATGTGGGCGTGAGCCAGGCGGCCACCGTGGAAGGCGCCCACCAGACGTTCCCATTGACGGTTGTGCCTTATCAGGTGCTGGTAAATCATTATTGCCGGGATCCGGCTAGTTTATAAGGGAGAACGGTTTGATCAGCCAATCTTCGGGGTCCTGTTTCTGTCGGTTGGTCCAGATTTCGAAGTGCAACTTGGCCCCGTCCAGACTACCATCGCCACCCACGTGAGCGATCACTTGGCCCTGGTCGACATACTGCCCCTCCACGGCCTCCACGTCCTCCAGGTGCGTGTAGACCGTGTACAAGCCCTGGCCGTGGTCAATGATCACGGTTGTACCGTAGCCTCGCAGGTAGGTGATAGTAGTCACCAAACCATCCAACACGGTAGCGACCTCTGCCCCTGGCCTGGACTTGATGTCGATGCCGGTGTTCTCTGTTATCGTGTTCAGCTTGGGATGTCGCTGCTGTCCGAAGTGAGCTGTGACCATCCCAACGGTAGGCCAGGGCAGTTTACCCCGGTAATATGTAATATCCGGCGCTTCTTCCAGTGATCGCTTGCGGCGCATTTCCGCCAGTTCACGAGAGCGTGACTCTTTATCGAACTCCAGACCGGTAATAATGCGCTCCAAGCCCACGGCTGCCTTTTTCTTCTGCACAAGCAGCCGCTCATCGTTGCGCCGGTCCCGTTTAATACGGTTGATCTGCTTCTGTCGCTCTCGTCGGTCGGCCTGCAGGCCATCCTCTTCCCGCTCTTTCTCAGCAAGAAGTTCCTTTTTCAGTACCCGGTCCTTTGCCAACTTCTCCCGGTGCCGCTCAAGCCTGGCGATCTCTTCCTTTACCTTCGTTGTCAGGTAGCGGTCGTAATCGGCGGCCACCTTAAGATATTTGGTGCGATAAGTAGCTTGGTTCCAGTTACGGGAGGTTAGGATAAGCTCCAGCATCGAGGCGCGCTTCTGCTTGTAAATGTGGACAAAGCGGGCAGCCAGCTTATCCTGTAGATCGGTAATCTCCTGTTCCTCCCGGCGGATGAGTACCTCTGTGAGGTTGATGCCATCGTTCAGCTGTTTGATCTCAGCGCTTAGAGCAGCCACCAGGCGGCTGGTGAGTGAGATATGTTCCTCGATATCGTAAAGCTTTTGAAGGGCATCCTGCTCAGCCCGTTCTTTCTTGGCGATGCGGCGTTGGTACAGAT